>Ga0114938_1002554_pt1 | contig 11354 bp, 6 predicted proteins | sample AshMeaBigSpring_FD_88675 | JGI IMG/M metagenome (GOLD analysis project Ga0114938, IMG submission 88675) | Groundwater microbial communities from Big Spring, Nevada to study Microbial Dark Matter (Phase II) - Ash Meadows Big Spring | ecosystem: Environmental > Aquatic > Deep subsurface >...
CATGAGGCTCGACTGGCGCGCCTACGCCGAGTCCCTGCTCGCCGTCGCCGTCGCAGGGCTGGTGGCGCGGTTGCTGGAGGACGTTGCCGGCATCGAGAACTTGGCCCTCATCTTCGTCACCGCGGTGGTCGCTAGTGCCACCCGCGGCGGGATGGGCCCCGCGTTGACCGCTGCCCTGGTCGGCTCCCTCTCGTACAGCTTCTTCTTCGCCGAGCCGCGCCTGTCGCTGCACGTCAGCCGCCAGTCGGAGCTCATCACCCTGGCGCTCTTCCTGCTGGTGGCGCTGATCTGCGGGCCGCTTGCGGCGCGGTTGCGCGCGCAGGTCCTGCTGCTGCGGGTGGCCCAGTCCGATACGGCGGCCTTGCAGGGACTGAGCGAGCGGCTGGCGACGGCGGTGGACTTGGCCGGCGCGGCGCGCGCGGTCGCCGAGCAGCTCGCGGCGACGCTCGGGGCATCCGCCTGCGTCCTGGTCGCCGAGAAAGAGTCCGGGTCGCTGGAGCCGATCGCCTGGCATCCCGCCGCGGAGACGCTGACCACGACCGATCTGGCCGCCGCGCGCTGGGCGCGCGACCACCGGGCGGCCGCCGGGCGCTTCACTGACAGCCCGTCGGCGGGGACCTGGTGGTTCCTGCCGGCGGCGACGGAGGAGCGCTGCCATGCCGTCATTGGTGCTCGTCTCCCCGCGGAGGCTGTCGCGATCAGGCCGGAACGCCTGCGTCTCACCGAGGCGATTGCCCACCAGATGGTGCTCGCCGTCGAGCGCACCCGTCTCGCCGCCGACCTGGAGACGGCACGCCTGCAAAGCGAGACCGAGGGGCTGCGCAACGCCCTGCTGTCCTCGGTGTCCCACGACCTGCGCTCGCCGCTGGCGGCCATGATCGGCGCGGCGACGAGCCTGCGGGCCTATGACGCGGAGCTCGCGCCGGAGGAGCGTAGCGAGCTGGTTACCACTGTGCTCGAGGAGGGTCAGCGTCTGGACCGTTATATCCAGAACCTGCTCGACACGGCCCGGCTGGGCCACGGCAACCTGCGCTTGGAGCGCGACTGGACCGCGGCCGGCGACCTTCTGGGTGCGGCGCTCGCGCGCCTGCGGCGCTATTATCCGGACATCCTCCTCGATCTGCATCTGCAGCCCGAGCTGCCGCTCCTGTTCGTGAGCTCGTCCCTCGTCGAGCAGGCCTTGTTCAACATCCTGGAAAACGCCGCCAAGTTCTCGCCGAGCGGCGAGCCCATCGCCGTTGCGGCGCGCGTCGATGGCGGTCAGCTCCGGATCGACATCGGCGACCGAGGGCCGGGTATCCCGCCGGAGGAGCGGCTGCGGATCTTCGAGATGTTCTATAGTGCCGCGCGCGGCGATCGCGATGCGCGCGGCACGGGACTCGGCTTGAGCATCTGCCGCGGGATGATCGAGGCGCACGGCGGGAGCGTGGAGGCACTCGAGGGCCCCCAGGGCATGGGCAGCACCTTTCGCGTAAGCCTGCCCCTCGTTGAGCCGCCGGCCATGGTGGACGAATGAGCAGGACCATCGAGCCCTCGCCCCGCGCACGGATCCTCGTCGTCGACGACGAGCGTGCGATCCGCCGCTTCCTGCACATCGCGCTCGAGGCCCAGGGCTACGAAGTGCTGGAGGCGGCGACCGGCCGCGAGGGTCTCGCCCTGGCCGCGACGCGCATGCCCGAGCTGGTGGTCCTCGACCTGGGCCTGCCCGACATCGAGGGCCACGCCGTGCTGGCAGAGCTGCGCGACTGGAGCCCGGTACCGGTGATCGTGCTGTCCGTGCGCGCCGGTGAAGGCGAGAAGGTTCAGGCCCTCGACGGCGGCGCCAACGATTTTGTCACCAAGCCATTCGGCATCGAGGAGCTGGCGGCGCGCATCCGCATGCTCCTGCGCGGGGCGCAGACGAGCAGCGGCCAGCCGATTCTTGATGACGGCAACTTGCGCATCGACCTGGCCCGCCGCGAGGTGACGCTGGCCGGCGGGTCGCGCTTTCGCGTAAGGATTACAGCCTTCTCGCATTGCTGGCGCAGGCACCCAACCGGGTCCTGACCCAGGGTCAGCTCCTCGAAAAGCTGTGGGGACGGGGACACGACCGAGACACCCACTACCTGCGCATCCTGGTCGCGAAGCTGCGCCAAAAGCTCGGTGACGATGCCGCGATGCCGCGCTATGTGGTGACCGAGCCGGGGTGGGCTATCGGCTGCGCCGGCCGGAGTGAACGCCTCCCGTCCATCGATCCAAGGCAGATTCAGGCACTGTCGAGGGGCTTCCCCGTCTCCTTGTCGATCGGTGCGAGGTCCAGCCGGCTGGCGCCCAGGTCGAGGGCGACCGTACTAGCCACGTAGATCGACGAGTAGGTGCCGACGAGGATGCCAATGATCAGGGCCAGGGAGAAGCCGTGGAGCAGCGGTCCACCGACGATGAACATGGCGATCACTACCAGCAACGTGGTGCCCGAGGTAATGACCGAGCGCGACATCGTCTGGTTTACGGAGGCATTGACGACGTCCCGCGGCGACGCCTTGCGCAGCTTGCGGAAGTTCTCCCGGATGCGGTCGAAGATGACGATGGTGTCGTTCACCGAGTAGCCGACCACCGCGAGGATGGCGGCGAGGACGGTCAGGTCGAACTCGGTCCAGGTCAAAGAGAAGTAACCAAGGGTCAGGATCGGATCGTGCAGGGTGGCGGCGAGGGCGCCGATGGCGAAACGCCGCTCGAATCGCAGCCAGATGTAAAGGGCGATGCCGCCGAGGGCGATGAGCACGGCGATCCCGCCCTTCTCGACGAGCTCTTCTCCGACCTGGGCGCCGACGATCTCGACGCGCCGGACTTCCGGTACGGGGCCATCGCCGGCCTTGAAGGCTTCTACAACCTGATCCTGGATGCGAACCTTATCGACTTCCACCTTGGGCGGGATGCGAACCAAGAGGTCTCGGTCGCTCCCGAAGTGTTGAAGGGTGGAAAACGCAATTCCAGCCTTGCCGAGGCGCTGCGCGACATGAGTGGTCTCAACCGCTTGCGGGAAGCCCAGTTCCACCAGTGTTCCGCCGGTGAAGTCGATCCCGAAGTTCAGTCCGCGGAAAACTAGCAGCAGCACCGATATCAGGATGGCCGCAACCGACAAGGAGTAAGCCGGAATGCGTTTGGCGACGAAGTCGATATTTAGGGGCTTGCGAAGGAGCTCCACGGGCGTTGAACCTCGGCGTCTATGGTAACCAATGAAGGTTTCAGTGTTGCGGTCTCGACCGGCGCCGAGGGCGCCGGCCGCTGTCCTCTGCCGCTCGCCAGGCGCGAGCGCTAGCCGTGCTGCCTCAGGGGGGAATCGGACGAGCCCCGGGGGACCGCCTTACGAGTGTGTTGCTGCCGCGACCTTGAGCGCTTCCGCATCCGGCCGGCGGGTGGGCAGTACCGGCGGTACGCCGCAGGCCACGGAGCGAGGAGGGGTGGGGTTCGGAACGGCGGGTCACATCGCTGCGCTTACGGCCGGACGCGTCTTACCTAGGCGGCGGATCTTACGACTGGTTTCGCTTAGGCACAAGGGCTGGGCCAGGGCTGGCACTTTGCTCCGAGTGGGTCGCATGATCTGGTAGCCCGTGACCTTTGCGCCGCGGGCAAGCGATTCAGACGGTGAACAACCAGGCTCCAGGGCGCCTTTCCGCTTAGGAAGCCGGAGCTGCGCAACCAGGGTGCGAAAGATCGTTTTGGGTAGCCGACGCGGTCAATGATGTGCAACTGTTTGTTTTAACAATAGTTATTGACATCTCTATTTACGCAATTTTTACTTGCAAGGCGTTTGTGCAGCGCAATATGATTTCCGCCGTTGCGGTGGGGGACTTCGGCAAGCTCGATTCCAAGCAGGCACCTCGGCCAGGGTAGTCCCGATCTGGAACGACCCGCCGCCCTCTCCCGCCGCTTGTTCGGCTGATTTGCTGTCCTGAGACCTGTCTGAACCCCGACGGAGTGCAAGGCCTCTCCCCGGGGGGGTCCGCTAACGGGTGCATCCAAAATGCGTGAAATCGTCGAGAAGTTGGAAGAAAAGCGCGCCCTCGCGCGCGCCGGCGGCGGCGAGGGCCGCATCGCCTCGCAGCATCGCAAGGGCAAGCTCACCGCCCGCGAGCGCATCGAGCTCCTGGTCGATGCCGGCTCCTTCGAGGAGTGGGACACCTTCGTGGAGCATCGCTGCGTCGACTTCGGCATGGAGAAGAACCGCGTACCCGGCGACGGGGTGGTGACCGGCTACGGCACCATCAACGGGCGGCTGGTGTTCGTCTTCAGCCAGGACTTCACCGTCTTCGGCGGCAGCCTCTCGGAGACGCACGCCCAGAAGATCTGCAAGCTCATGGACCAGGCCGTGAAGGCCGGAGCGCCTGTGATCGGGCTCAACGACTCGGGCGGGGCGCGCATCCAGGAAGGCGTGGACTCCCTGGCCGGCTACGCCGAGGTCTTCCAGCGCAACGTCGACGCCTCCGGGGTCATCCCCCAGATCTCCTTGATTCTGGGACCCTGTGCGGGCGGTGCCGTTTACTCGCCGGCCATGACGGACTTCATCTTCATGGTCAAGGACACCTCCTACATGTTCGTCACCGGCCCCGACGTGGTCAAGACCGTCACTCACGAGCAGGTCAGCGCCGAGGAGCTCGGCGGTGCCATGACCCACGCCAGCCGCTCCGGGGTGGCGGACGGCGCTTTCGAGAACGACATCGACGCGCTTTTGTATGCGCGCCAGCTATTCAACTTCCTGCCCGGATCGAGCCGAGTCTCTCCCCCGACCCGGCCCACCAATGATCCGATCCAGCGGGTCGAGCCCTCGCTGGACACCATGGTGCCGGACAACCCCAACCAGCCCTACGACATGCAGGAGTTGATCGACAAGGTCGTCGACGAGGGGCATTTCTTTCCGATCAAGCCGGATTTTGCGCGCAACGTCATCACCGGCTTCGGGCGCATGAACGGCGCCCCGGTGGGCATCGTCGCCAACCAGCCCATGGTCCTGGCCGGCTGCCTGGACATCGATTCCTCGTTCAAGGCCGCGCGCTTCGTGCGCTTCTGCGACTGCTTCAATATCCCGATCGTCACCTTCGTGGACGTGCCCGGCTTCCTGCCCGGCACGGCGCAGGAGTATGGCGGCATCATCAAGCACGGGGCCAAGCTGCTGTTCGCCTATGCCCAGGCCACCGTGCCCAAGGTCACGGTCATCACCCGCAAGGCCTACGGCGGTGCTTACGATGTGATGAGCTCCAAGCACCTGCGCGGGGACATCAACTACGCCTGGCCGACGGCGGAGATCGCCGTCATGGGGCCCAAGGGGGCGGTGGAAATCATCTTCCGGGACGAGTTCAAGGATGCCGAGCGCATCGCTGCGCGCACCGAGGAGTACCGGGAGAAATTCGCCAACCCCTTCGTGGCGGCCCAGCGCGGCTTCATCGACGATGTCATCATGCCGCGCGAGACCCGCGTGCGCCTGTGCCACGCCCTGGCGATGCTGCGCGACAAGCAGTTCCAGACCCTGCCGCGCAAGCACGACAACCTCCCCCTGTGAATACGTAGATGCGGTGAGGAACGAACCGCATCTGTCTAGACGACAGGATTGATGCGGTTTGCAAGCTCACCGCATCTACGCTACCGATATAGGAGCACCAGCCTTGTTCAAGAAGATCCTGATCGCCAACCGCGGGGAGATCGCCATCCGCATCCACCGTACCGCCAACCGCATGGGCATCCCGACGGTGGCCGTGTACTCGGATGCCGACCGCTACGGGCGCCACGTGAGCATCTGCGACGAGGCGGTGCACATCGGCCCCGGCCCCGCCGCCGAGAGCTACCTGGTCATCGACAACATCGTCGCGGCCTGCCGCCAGAGCGGCGCGGATGCCGTGCACCCCGGTTACGGCTTCCTGTCGGAGAAGGCCAACTTCGCCCAGCGCCTCAAGGACGAGGGCATCGCCTTCATCGGTCCCAGCCCCGCGGCCATCGCCGCCATGGGCGACAAGATCGAGGCCAACCGCACCGCCAAGGAGGCGGGGCTACCCACGGTTCCCGGCCACTGGGACCCGATCCCGGACGCCGATGCGGCCCTCGAGATCGCCCAGCGCATCGGCCTTCCGGTGATGCTCAAGGCTGCCGCTGGCGGCGGGGGCAAGGGCATTCGCGTCGCCTTCACCGAGCAGGAGGTCAAGGAGGGCTTTCGGGTCGCCACCAGCGAGGCCAGGAACAGCTTTGCCGACGAGCGCGTCTTCATCGAGAAGTTCATCGAGGAGCCGCGCCACATCGAGATCCAGGTGCTGGGCGATACCTACGGCCATGCGATCCACCTGGCCGAGCGCGAGTGCTCCATCCAGCGCCGCCACCAGAAGGTGATCGAGGAGGCCCCCTCGGCCTTCCTCGATGAGGCCACCCGCGAGGCCATGGGCAGTGCGGCGGTAGCCCTGGCCAAGACGGTGGGCTTCAGCACCGCCGGCACCGTGGAGTTCATCGTCGATCAGAGGCGCAACTTCTACTTCCTGGAGATGAACACCCGGCTGCAGGTCGAGCACGCCGTCACCGAGATGATCACAGGTCTCGACCTGGTGGAGTGGATGATCCGCATCGCCGACGGAGAGGAGCTCACGATCAGCCAGGAGGACGTGCGCCTTCATGGCTGGGCCGTGGAGACGCGCGTCTATGCCGAGGACCCCAACCGCGGCTTCATGCCCTCCACGGGCCGCCTGACCCGCTATCGCACCCCGGCGGAGGAGGCGGACGTGCGGGTCGACAACGGCGTGTTCGAGGGCGGGGAGATCTCGCGCTTCTACGACCCCATGATCGCCAAGGTAAGTACCTGGGGCGCCGACCGCGAGAAGGCCGTTCAGCGCATGCGCATGGCGCTGGACGAGTTCTACATCCAGGGGGTGAGCCACAACATCGCCTTCCTTACCGCGCTCCTGGCCAACCCCAGATTCCTCGAAGGGCGCCTGAGCACCAACTTCATCCCCAGCGAGTATCCCGAGGGCTTCACGCCAGCGCCCCTGGAGCCGAAGGACCTCAATGCCATCATCGGCGCCGCTACCCTCATGCACCTGCGCTACATGGAGCGCGCCGCCCGCACCAGCGAGCAGCTACCGAGCTACCGCTTCCACATACCCGAAGAGTGGGAGGTCCTGGTGGACGGAGACTTCTACCCCGTCACCATCCAGGCCATGGCGGAGGGGTTCGACATCACCCGCGAGAATGGACAGATCATCGCCGTGCGCAGCGACTGGCAGGTGGGCGATCCGGTGCTCGGCTGCACCGTCAACGCCCACCCGGAGCGCTTCAAGGTGGAGCCCGAAGGTCTGGGCTACGTCCTCTACCACCTGGGGGCGGAGGTCCATGTGCGGGTCTACACCCGCACCGCCGCGCGCCTGGCGCGTCTGATGCCGGTCAAGGTCCCGCCGGACATGTCCATGTACCTGCTCTCACCCATGCCAGGCCTCTTGCGCTCCATCGCCGTGAGCGAGGGCCAGAGCTTGGATTCCGGCGCCGAGCTGTGCGTGGTGGAGGCGATGAAGATGGAGAACATCCTGCGCTCTACCCGGCCGGTGAAGGTCGCCCACCTGAGGGCCCGCCCGGGCGACATCCTGACCGTCGGGCAGGTGATCCTGGAGTACGAATCGGGGGCTCAAGCGGGCGGTTGAGGGGGCGTCCAAACGAACCCCCGCCTGAGTGGGCTCCCCGGAAAAGGGGCTACGTCCCTGCGGGATCGATCCTTTACCCCGCTCGGCCCCGAACGAAAGGGACTGGAACAGCGTCGAGCTATCGTACGTCGCCGGGATGCGGAAATTCGGTCTGCGCTGGGCAATTGCCACATGCTGGAGCGCGCTCGTCACTTTTGGTCACGGAGTGATTGGCTACCATGAGACTCAACGCTCGGTTGCTCCCTTTCCTGCATTGGCCCCCGCTGGCCAAGCGGTCGGCGAAGGCCGACCTAGTCGCTGGCATCACCGTGGCCCTGGTGCTCATTCCGCAATCCATGGCCTATGCTCAGCTCGGCGGATTACCCGCCTATTTTGGCCTCTACGCTGCGTTCCTGCCAGGCATTGTCGCGGCGCTCTGGGGGTCGTCAAAACAGCTGGCCACCGGTCCGGTTGCCGTCGTGTCGCTGCTCACCGCTTCGTCGCTCGCCCCCTTTGCCGCAATCGGAACGGAGAAGTTCATTGCCATGGCCATCCTGTTGTCCATGCTTGTGGGCTTCATCCAGCTTCTGCTCGGGGTCTTCCGCCTCGGCGTCGTGGTCAACTTTCTCTCCCACCCGGTGATCGTCGGCTTTACGAATGCGGCCGCGATCATCATCGGGCTGTCGCAGCTGAGCAAGCTCTTGGGTCTGTCGATGGGCCGCACCGATTCCTTCCTGCGCGACGTGTGGGGGGTGGTTGAGCGTGTCGGCGATACCCATCTCCCCACGCTCATCATGGGAATCGCTGCCTTTGCCATCATGTGGGGGCTGAAGAGGTTGGCGCCCAGGCTCCCGGGGGTTCTCATCGCCGTGGCCCTGACCACGCTCGTGAGCGGGCTGATCGGATTCGAGCACAACGGCAAAGCGCGTATCGATCAGATCGCGGATCCGCAGATCCGCACGCTCGCCGAAGAGACGCTCGCCCGCCAGACTCGGCTCGGGGAGTTGGAGGACAGCGTCGCCACGCTGAGGGCCGAGCTCAACACGCAGGATGATCCGGCGACGGGTCAACTGGTCGCCGCTTTAAACTATGAGATCGACCTGCTCCAGCTCCAGATCAAGGATGCCGAGAAGGAGGTACAGAACGGTCAGCGCGCCTTGCGCAAGTTTGCGTTCGCTCGCATACCCGGCGCATCCGCGGACAGCGATATCTATTACGCCCATGACAGCCTTCCGCCCGCCGTCGTTTCCGACGGTCATCGCTGGCGAATCGCGAGCTTGTCGGAGCAGGGAGTGAGCCTGGTAGGCGGCGGTGCCGTGGTCGGCCAGATTCCCAGGGGCCTGCCGAACATCGAGCCACCATCTCTTCAATGGGGCTTGATTCCCGAGCTGCTCCCCGCCGCATTGGTGATCTCCTTGGTCGGATTCATGGAGGCGATCTCCATCGCCAAGGCCATGGCCGCCCGGACGCGCGACCGGATCGACCCCAACCAGGAGCTCATCGGTCAGGGGCTCGCCAATGTTGTCGGCAGCTTCAGCCAGGCCTATCCCGTCAGCGGTTCCTTCTCACGGTCTGCGGTGAACCTGAATGCCGGGGCAGTAACCGGCCTCTCGTCTGTGGTTGCCGGCATTGTGGTACTGATTACGCTGCTGTTCCTCACCCCCCTCCTCTACCACCTTCCCCAGGCGGTGTTGGCCGCAGTGATCATGATGGCGGTTGTCGGTCTGGTCAACTTTGCCGGCATGAAGCACGCCTGGAATACCCACAAGCACGACGGCATCGCTTCGGCGGTCACCTTCATTGCAACCCTGGTATTTGCCCCGGAGTTGGATATCGGGATCCTGATCGGCGTCGCTCTGGCAGTCGGGCTCTACCTCTACCGCACCATGAAGCCCCGCGTCGCGCTCCTGGGCCGTTACCGGGATGGCACGTTTCGCGATATTGCCGTTCACCCCAGCTTACCGACCGACGAGCGCATCGTCGTATTGCGCTTCGACGGATCCCTCTACTTCGCCAATGTTGCCTATTTCGAAGACGCGATCCTCGAGGCGGTGTCCACGCATCCCAAGGCAAGGTTTCTCTTGATTTTGGGCGACAGCATCAACCAGCTGGATGCCTCCGGGGAAGAGGTACTTCACCACCTGGTGGAGCGCCTGGAGTCCATTGGCGTGACCCTGGTCTTCAGTGGCTTAAAGAAGCAGATCCGTGACATCATGCTCCGTACCGATCTATCCGAGGTCATCCGATCGGACAACCTCTTCTCCAACGCGGACGCGGCCCTCGACGCCATTTATGCACAGATCGGTGCGGCACAAAGCCCGGAGGACCGTCCCTTGAAAAGCCAGGTCTACAATTTCCTAGCCAGGTAGGGCTGGAACCTCCCACCACCGGTCGGGTTGCGATTGGATTGAGACAAGGACAAGCGTCGCAAATAGGCAGCCCTACCTTTCGCATCCAGACTGGCCCCTCATTCCCTACCACCGCGATGAGAACGGCTTATGCAAGTGCTCTTTCTCAATCCGGGCCATGCCGCCATGCCGGCCGAGTCCGCGCATCCCGATACCGCCGGCGGATATTTCTGGCTCGACATCGTGCGCACGGAAGCCGATTGGTATGGCAACGCCGAGCAATGGCTCGATACGCATCTGCACGATCATCACCTGGTTAACAGCCTCAACGCGCAACACCTGCCTTTTTACGACGGCACCGACGACTACGACCTGCTCGTGCTGCGGACCTTGGATCCGAAGAGTCCGCGGGATGCACCCGTCACGCGTCCGGTCGCGATGTTCATAACGCCACGGGTGCTCGTCAGCGTGCGTCCCGGGGGCGATGAAGTCTTCGAGCGACTGAAGGAACGCCTGCTCGAAGGGCGGCGCAAGGCCCCTGTCTCTTCGGTCGCCCTCCTCGCGCTCTTGATCAATCAAATCGTCGACCAGCTTCTCGATCGGCGGGAGGAGGTCAACGAGTTGGTTGCCCAGTGGCAGGATCGGTTGCTCGAGAGAGACGGACCATTCACAGACTGGCACTCGCTGACCAGGCTGCGCAGCCATCTGCGCCGGCTCGAGGCGGTAAGCGAAGACCAGCTCGACGCCCTGAGCGCCTGGCGCGAGCAGACCAGTCTGGATGTGGATTCGGTTCAACAGGCACATTTCGAAGAGCTAAACAAGGATTTGCGCCGGATATTCGACCACGCGGTGGTGATGCAGACCGACATCGATTCGCTGGTCCAGATTCACTACGCGGCGGTGGGTCAGCGCACCAACGAGACCCTGCGCTTCCTCACGGTCATCTCCACCGTGTTCCTCCCGCTTAACCTGATTGCCGGCATCTTCGGGATGAACTTTGCGTCCCTTCCCTTTCTCGACAGCGTTGTCGCTCCCTGGCTCACAGTCGGCTTTATGGCCTTCCTGGGAATCGGCCTGATCTACTGGTCTCGCAGGAAGCGCTGGTTTTAACGCGAGAGGGAGCCGGAAGGAAGGAAGACTCGGATGGCGACCCATCTGGATTCGCTTGGGATCGGCGACCAGGTCTTGCGATCGGATGCTGTCTTCCGCGAGATCGCAACCGCGGCTGTCTGCGGCAACGTCGGCCAGTATCGGTTCAGCGCTGACGCATGACCTGGCCCGAGATGTCCGCCGGCGGCGTGGAGCGACGCTCGGCGGTGCCGTGGGTCGGTGCAAGGACCCATACGCAGGAATGGTAGTGTAAGCGGAGACGCAGAAG
>Ga0114938_1002557_pt1 | contig 11344 bp, 10 predicted proteins | sample AshMeaBigSpring_FD_88675 | JGI IMG/M metagenome (GOLD analysis project Ga0114938, IMG submission 88675) | Groundwater microbial communities from Big Spring, Nevada to study Microbial Dark Matter (Phase II) - Ash Meadows Big Spring | ecosystem: Environmental > Aquatic > Deep subsurface >...
ATTTTATTATATCTTTAACAACTAGTCGTGCATACTTGTTCGATAATGAAATATATTTGTACCTTCGCATCATAAACATACACATATGGCCAAACAGAAATACTACGTAGTATGGGAAGGAGTCAATCCCGGCATATATACTTCATGGACCGACTGTCAGCTTCAAACAAAAGGGTTTGATGGTGCCAAATATAAGTCGTTTGATACACTCGAAGAAGCAGAGCGTGCTTTGGCGTCTTCCCCCTATGCATATATTGGGAAAAAAGCCAAAGAAGCAGGTCCCCAAAGAAGCGTCAATAACTCCCTTTTAAGTGCAGATATCATAGACAATAGTTTGGCTGTAGATGCAGCTTGTAGCGGAAACCCCGGACCGATGGAATATCGGGGTGTTCATATCGCCAGTCGCCAAGAGATCTTTCACTTTGGCCCTGTGAAAGGAACCAATAACATCGGTGAGTTTTTGGCTATTGTACACGGTTTGGCTTTAATCAAGCAAAAAGGATTTGATATGCCCATATACAGTGATAGCGCGATTGCCATCAACTGGATCAAACAGAAAAAGTGCAAAACCAAACTTCCCCGCACGAATGAAACAGAAAAGCTGTTTAAGATGATTGAAAGAGCAGAAAAATGGCTCAGAGAAAACACTTATACTACCCGTATTTATAAGTGGGAAACAAAAAAGTGGGGCGAAGTTCCTGCTGATTTTGGTCGGAAATAATCTATATAAATATATATAAATAATGTATGAAAAATAAACAGTTTATTCTTCTAGGGCTGATTTGCATAGTAAGCCTTCTTCCCTTTCTCGGTTCAACCGACTTTCACACCAAGGGAGAGCCTCGAGAGGCAATCGTTGCTTACTCGATGATAGAAAGTGGCAATTGGATCCTACCGATTAATAATGGAGAAGACATTGCATACAAACCTCCTTTTTTCCATTGGTCGATCGCTGCTCTTTCGTCCATTAGCGGGAAGGTGACTGAATACACCTCACGCATGCCTTCTGCTTTAGCATTGATCGCAATGGTATTGGGAGGCTTCCTTTTCTTTGCCAAACGAAGAGGTACAACTTTAGCCCTTTTGATGGGTATCATCACACTGACCAACTTCGAAGTACATCGTGCCGGAGTTAATTGCCGAGTCGACATGGTCTTGACTGCATTTATCGTTTTGGCATTATACCAATTATTCCGATGGACCGAGAACAAAGAAAAAGGTTTTCCGGTTATTGCAACCCTACTGATGGGAGGAGCTACTCTCACCAAAGGACCGGTAGGCATCATTTTACCGTGTTTAGTAATCGGCGTTTACCTACTTATTCGTGGCCGTAAGTTCCATCGGGTCTTTCTTTCTCTCTCTCTCATTGCCATTACCTCCTGTATCATACCTGCTATCTGGTATATCGCCGCTTATCAGCTAGGAGGCGACAATTTTATATCTTTAGTCATGGAAGAAAACTTTGGTCGTTTCATGGGTAAAATGAGTTATCAGTCGCACGAGAATCCTGCTTACTACAACATCCTGACAGTGATAGTAGGATATGCTCCTTATACCCTATTACTTTTAATCTCACTTTTCACTTTAAAATACACCAAAGTAACAGGAAAACCACGCGAGTGGTGGGGCAGACTAACCACATACATCCGCAACATGGATGATGCTCGCTTATTCTCCCTATTAAGCATCGTTCTCATTTTCGTTTTTTACTGCATACCCAAAAGTAAACGAAGTGTTTACTTACTGCCAATCTACCCATTTATCGCCTATTTCCTAGCAGAATATCTGATCTATCTAGTAAGGAAAGGTTCTAAATCAATCAAGATATATGGATCTGTTCTATCGGTAGCAGTGATCGCACTTTTAGGAGTCTTCCTTGCCGTTCGCTGTGGCTTCGTGCCGGAAACGATTTTCCATGGCAAACATGCAGCAGAAAACATCTCTTATATGAACTCGTTGAAAGATGTTTCTTTGAATCTTATCCAATTCATAATTATCGGCTTACCTTTATTAGGAGTCATCTATTTCGTCCGCAGCTTCCGTGAGAAAAGGGGCAGTATGAATACCTTGTATGCCGTACTCTTTATGACTTTTGCCATTTACCTATCGTTAGACGCAGTTTATCAGCCAACGATCTTAAATACCAAATCGGATAAAAACATTGCGAATGCAATAAGAAAGATCGCCTCGGGAGAGAAGATATACTCACATGTAGAGTCGGATATGCTTCGTTTTTATACCATCAACTTCTACCATAATGACCAGATAAAGACTTTCGAATCCGAACAACCGGAAACAGGTTATTTATTAGTCGGCAAGAATGATTTTGCTCAATTCCAACCCAAACACGAATCGACTTATACATTCAAAGAGGTTTATAAAAGTAAAAACAGAGGATGCGATATTCGTGACATTATCTATCTATATCATTTCGAGAAAAAACAAGAGCATCAATAAGACTTGAGAGTTGAGGTCTGCCAAACAAGTGATCAATTGGAAAGAACCGACTGACTCAATGTGAACATAAATCAAATCCCCATTTATCCGCTAAGAATGTGAATAAATGGGGATTTACTATTTCCTGAAAGAAAAGCGATTTTTACTTGACCTCTTTTTCTATAAAATACCTCGGTCTACGCTTCACCTCTTTATATATTTTACCAATATACTCTCCAATAATACCAATAGCTGTCAAGATAGTACCGCCAATAAACCATAGTGACACTAAAAGAGAGGTCCATCCCGGAATGACATGTCCACCCCAAAAGGCTGACAAAGCATACACAATGATAATCAAAGCAACTACCATAAAAAGAACCCCCAAAGTAGTAATCATTCTCAAGGGCTTAACCGAAAAAGAAGTGATACCATCTAAAGCAAAGTTCAGCATTTTTGAGAAAGGGTATTTCGATTCACCGGCAAAACGTTCTTTTCGGTCGTAAAGAACAGAAGTAGAAGAATAGCCCAGCAAGCAAACCATTCCGCGTAAGAACAGATTACGTTCCGGGAATGAAATCAAAGCTTGCAAGGTTCGTTTGCTCATCAAACGAAAATCTGCATGGTTGTAAACGATCTCTCCTCCGATAGAACGCAATAGGCGGTAGAAAAGCAATGCCGTATGTCTTTTAAACCAAGTATCGGTCTTGCGCTCCCTTCGTACCCCATAAACGATCTCATATCCTTGGTGATAGCGATCAACCATTTCGACAATGGCATTTACATCGTCCTGAAGATCGGCATCAATCGAAACAGCAGCGTCACAATCGCCACCGGCAGTATATTCTAAACCGGCCCAAAGAGCCTGTTGGTGTCCTACATTATGAGCTAACTTCAAACCGGAAACATAAGAATTATCTTTAGCAAGTCGTTCTATCAGTCCCCAGGTAGTATCTCTACTACCATCGTCTACATACAGGATCTTTCCAACCGTTATTTTTTCTTCATTTTCCATCTGAAGAAGAATCTCGGATAACCGATGAGTTGTTTCTTCCAGCACTTCCTCCTCATTATAGCAAGGAACAACAATTACAAGTTTCATTCTATTTACTGTTTTTACGTTTAAACACTAGTCGAACCAACAAAAAGTTAACCGGGGTAGCAATAGCAAACACCGGAATTGGTGCCCAGGCTTTTGAAAGCCCAACACACAAAAAAGTATTTAACAAGAGCAAATGTAACAAATAGTTTACTAAATGAGCCCCTCCCATCCCCAAAAGTTTCGTCCAAGAAGGAAAAGATTTAAAAGTGAAATAGGATGTTAAATAAAAGTTTGCGATGAAAGCAACTATATAGCCGACTGTATAGGCAACATTTACATTTATGCAATAGAGGAGCAGATAATAAATGCCATAGTGCAGAGCTGTTGCTATACAGCCAACTAAAGCAAAGCGTATAAATTCGGATACAACGACTCCTCGTTTCATGATCAATGATTATTTTTTTTAAGTTTATCAATAGTCGCTCCTTTTTTTACGAGCATCTCCGTTGTTTGAAGCATTGAAAAGCAGTACTTTTTAAGATCTTCAAATTTAGCCGGATCGTTGGCGGGTATTTTCTGATCCCCCACGATCCCGTACAAGAACTGCTGACCACTTTCCGGTGAATAGATGAACAATCTAGAACCATCACGTGCACCAATCATATTATCAGCCGTAAAATACATCGCAGGACGTTTTTCCTTTAGCAAATCTACGCCGAAGTTATTTTGTAAATAGCTTACATTCAACATTCCAAGCAACGTAGGCGCAACATCCACCTGCCCACCAAAGCCGTCGTGAACAGTAGGAGATAGATCTTTACCATAAATCATCAGAGGAATATGGTTATACGACTGAGGCATCTCACATTCGGGATTTCCCACCATTTTCCCATGATCGGCAAGAAAGACAAAGATCGTATTGTCAAACCAACTCTGCTTCTGAGCCTCTTCCATAAATTTGCGGATAGACCAGTCGGCATATTCTACTATTTGATCTTCAATTTTCTCACTACGAGGTTTGAAATAAGAGGGAATAACATAGGGAGGATGATTACTGATAGAAAGCAGTACCGTAAAAAATGGAGTACCCGATTGAGCTTTTTTATTCAGAATAGGGAGGGCATACTGGTACATGAAATCATCCTGCACACCGAAACTATTGACCACCTTTCCAGCAGGATAGTTTTCTTGTGAATAAATCTCATCGAAGCCATTCGTACGAAGAAAAGCATTCATATTATCATATTGCGATTCATGAGTCATAAAGAACAAGTTGCGGTAACCATTGTCTTTCAAAACGGTTGGTAAACCTGAATAAACAGGGATAACTGTTCCCTTCATCGCATTCCGCTTCATAATAACCGGAAACGAATAAAGAGTAGAATAGATACCGTGATTGGTATGAATGCCTGAAGAATATATATTTTTAAAACTTAATGATTGCTGATAAAGACTATCCAAGTACGGGGTCAGTTTTTTAGTAGAGCCATAACTCTCCATTAGTTGGGCAGACATTGACTCCATAAAGATCAGAACCACATTTTTACGGTCGGGACTTCCGCTTTTTTCAATTTTTCTAGCAAGCGGAGAGATATCAGTGAGCCCTTCTCTTTGAAGAGATCGTTGTACAGCAGTCAAAGCCTCTTGCTCCGACATCAAATGCAAAGATCTATTCTCTTTGCGGTAGCTATCCAGCGTACTTGTGAGCAAATTGAATACAGGGTTTACGCCCAACTGGTTTAAGAATGGATCCTGGCAATAATATGCCTGACTCACCTTAATGGGATTGTACCCCATGCGACCTCTGATGCCTAACAAACAAAGAGAGATGCACACAACGCCAACCATAAATATAGCCAAACGGTTTCGCAAACCGTGCAGACTACCTCTGTCGGCTGCGCGATGATAGAAATAAGCAGATAATAAGTAGACAAGCCAACTAAACAAGACGATCGATAAGATTCCCAGACCTATTGGGAAATAATAAGTCGACTCACCCAAAACCATTTGTGCGGTAGTTCCTCCATATTCTACCCAGTTGAATATAGAGGAGTTTATTGGCTTAAAAAAATATTGAAAATACGGTATATTAGAAGCCGAGATGACAAATGCGCTCGAATAAAAAACGATAAAAAACAGTGCAGCAAATTGAAACAGACGTTTGCTTACATAGTTACATAAAGAGGCAATCCAGAAAAGCACTATCGGTAGCAAAAGGATATAACAAGAGATGACATTGTCGAACCAGATACCTTTAACGAAAGCCACCGATTGTAAATATGGGTCATTCCCTACTGCTCCGGAAAACTCATAATCAGCAGTAAAGAATAACGCCAAACGAAAAATAGAAAAGAAGAGCAGAGCCATCCCATGTATCAAAAATAGATACAGCAAGAAGCACCCTGAGCTTCTCATACACGTTTTTTTCATAAAATTAGATTTAAAACTTCCAGAAATTACAGTTGTTGCATATCATGCAAGCGTTTATAATATCCATCTAATGCTATTAAGTCTTCGTGTTTACCACGTTCCACAATTACACCTTCATACAGAACGCAGATCTCATCGGCATTCTTAATTGTCGAAAGACGGTGAGCAATAGCAATGGTAGTACGAGTTTTCATCAATCTCTCCAAAGCTTCTTGTACTAGTCGTTCAGACTCTGTATCCAAAGCAGATGTAGCCTCATCCAGGATCAAGATCGGAGGATTTTTCAGGATAGCACGGGCAATACTGATTCGTTGGCGCTGACCACCCGAAAGTTTGCTTCCGCGGTCACCGATATTTGTTTGATAACCATCGGGCTTTTCCATGATAAATTCGTGCGCATTGGCAATCTTTGCAGCCTCAACAACCTGTTCCATCGTCGCATTCTCTACCCCAAAAGCAATATTATTGTAGAATGAGTCATTAAATAAAATCGCCTCTTGGTTGACATTTCCAATCAAACCACGCAAGTCTTTGAAACTAACCTGTTTGATATTGATTCCGTCAACAAGGATCTCACCTTCAGTTACATCATGATAACGGGGTAATAAATCCACGAGAGTGGACTTGCCCGATCCCGACTGTCCGACAAGAGCAACCGTCTTTCCCTTTTCAACCGTAAGATCGATACCTTTCAGAACCTCTCTAGTTCCATCATACGTAAAGGAAACATTTTTAAATTCCACCTTATCTTTCAATTGCTTAAGAGGTTTCGGGTTTGCCGGTTCTTTGATATTGTTCTCAGCTTTCAAGATCTTGTCGACACGTTCCATGGAAGCCAAACCCTTAGGAATGTTATAGCCTGCTTTTGCAAAATCTTTCAAAGGATTGATAACGGCATAGAGAATTGCCAAGTAAAACATAAAAGTCGGGGCATCCAACACAGATTTATCTCCCCCTAAAATTAGTAGACCACCAAACCAAAGTACAATAACGATAAGAATGGTACCCAAGAACTCACTCATCGGGTGAGCAAGCGACTGACGAATCGCGACTTTATTAGATGCATCACGCAGTTCGTTACTACATTGAGAAAAACGATTCACCATTTTTTCTTCAGCAATGAACGCCTTAATGATGCGAAGTCCACCTAATGTTTCTTCTAGTTGCGACATGGTATCGCTCCATTTTCCTTGAGCCTCCAAAGATTGGCGTTTCAACTTCTTACCAACTTTCCCCATAAGCCATCCCATACCGGGAAGTACAAGAAGAGTAAACAGGGTCAACTGCCAACTCGTTACAATCAAAGTGGTAAAATACAGAAATATCAAAATCGGATTTTTCATCAACATATCCAAGGAACTGGTGATAGAGTTCTCCACCTCACCGACGTCTCCGCTCATACGAGCAATGATATCCCCTTTACGCTCTTCCGAGAAAAAGCTAAGAGGCAGATACATCACCTTCGAGTAGACCATGATGCGAATGTCACGTACAACTCCTGTACGTAGAGGGATCATCACAGCTGAAGAAGCAAAATAACAAGATGTCTTTAGAAGAGTCATTACTGCCAAAATAACTCCCAAAAAGAATAAGGTATAGGAAGCCCCATTCACTTGTATCATCTGCGAGGCATAATAATAGAAGTTATTAACAGCCACTTCTTTGATTCCATGACTACCCCATTCCATATATTTATATACTTTGTCTCCACCTGTTTTAAACAGAATATCCAAAATCGGTATCAACAAAGTAAACGAGAACACATTGAATACAGCAGATAAAATATTGAGCAAGACAGCCCATCCGATATACTTTTTATAAGGCGACACAAAACGCCGCATTAACTGCAAGAACTCTTTCATTGAATATTAATTAAATTATTTAGGTACAAAGATACACGTTTTTTTGAAAGTAGATAAAGAAGATTGATAAGGATTGTTATAAAGACTGATCAAATCGCATCCCCTTACTTAAGTCTTTCGCTTGCAATGATTAGTCTTTTGCTTTAAATGAATAACACTTTTCTTAGGCAACACTTATTCGTTCCCCTATAGGGGAACGCAAGAAAGCCTATAGGGGAACGCAAAAATGCCTATAGGGGAACGCAAGAATACCTATAGGGAAACGAATAAGCCATCGCGAGAAAACACCTTAGTACTTGCATAGAAAATGCTTAGGTTATGCATAAAAAATGGTTAGCTGATTGCATAAAAAAAGGAATCAGAATAAACGCACTGAATGATAAGGATGACTATTCAAAAGAAAGATTGAATACAGATATGAAATAATCTGATCTTAAAATATAATCTTATTAACTATAACCGTTGACCATATTTAATTTTGAGACCTAATTTGATAATTTTTGCCAAGTACTTTAAGATGCGATCATTAAATTTATTCGGCTTATTTCTCAGAAATTTAATTGCTACAGTCATCTGAATAAAATAAACTTCTTTTTTAATTTGATGTTTGATATTTCTTGAAGCAAGCTCAGGCTTAATTTTCTCATACCAGAATTTTTTTAAAGAAAAAAAATAGAATGAAGAAGCATAGATGCCTTTATTTCTGGTAATAGAATCTTCAAAGCGATAGTAGATTGTTGGACAGTCTAACAATACGAGCTGGTGCCCTCTTTTTGTCAACTCGAGCCAAAGGGGGTAATCCTCCAAAAAAGGAAAATTTTCATTTGCATATCCTACCTCTTTCAACAAATCAGAATGAATAAACGAGCTCGGAGCGGTAGGTCCCAAATTGTTTATAAGTAATGCTTCATACTGATCCTTAGCCGATAAGCTAAAAAATGGTTTTTCTTCATTCATCGGCAAATCAAACAAAAAAGTATGCTTGTTGTCTTTATCGTTTTTGAAAGCTTTAATCGTAGAGAAAACTATTTTACAATCTTTCCCCGTCACAAACTCGACATTCTGCCTAATACAATCAGGCATCAGCACATCATCGCCAGCTATGCTTTTTACCCATTCGCCTTGAGCCGACTTCCAAGCTCTATTAAAATTAGCAGCAATACCTTTATTACAATCAGCTGCTATCAACTCACATCTTACAAACCGATCGCCATTCGTTTTTATCCAGTCACGGCACAATTCCACCGTATTATCGTTAGAACCATCGTCGGCTATAATTAGCTCTATTGGATCGTAAGATTGTGATTGAGCACTTTCTAAGGTCTCCAAAATGGTTCTTGAAGAATTATAGGTAATTACACAAATCGAAACTAAAGGGTTATTCATTTTATCTTCTTTATTATAAACAAAACTGATTTATGAGCTCTACAATTCGCAATACCTCTTCATTCGTCATCACTGGACTAATAGGCAAACTCAACTCATGCGCATGAATTTTTTCAGTAATTGGAAAAGACAAATGGTTCCACTCTCTATAGCACTCTTGCTTATGGGGTGGAATAGGATAATGAATAATCGTTTGCACACCATTAATCATCAGATATTTTTGAAGTTCATCTCTTTTTTCACTACGAATAGGAAAAAGATGGAAGACGTGTGCATCCCAATCATTTATATTCGGAGTAATAATTCGGGAATTAGTAATATGATCAATATAATATTTAGCTATTTTCTTACGGAGAGCTATATCATCATCTAAATATTTGAGTTTTACATTCAATATAGCAGCTTGGATCTCATCCAATCTACTATTCCGACCGCAGTATTTAAAGACATACTTCTCCGTGGAGCCATAATTCGCTACAGCACGAATCACTTTTGCCAACACCTCATTATTAGTTGTCACCGCACCTGCATCACCAAATGCACCCAAGTTCTTACCAGGGTAAAAGCTATGACCAGCGGCATCGCCCAAAGATCCTGTATGTTTTCCTTGATATTTACACCCATGAGCTTGAGCATTATCTTCTATTAATTTTAAATTATACTTTTTGCACAGATTATAGATTCGATCCGTATAAGCACATTGACCATAAAGATGCACAATCAAAATGGCTTTAGTCCGATGAGTGATAGACTCTTCAATTTTAGAATCATCAATCTGATAATTTTTAATATTAGGCTCTACCAGAATAGGTCTCAGTCCATTTTCTGAGATTGCGAGAATAGAGGCAATGTATGTATTAGCCGGCACGATAACCTCATCACCTATCTCCATTAATCCCATTTCAATATAAGCTCGAAAAATCCAAATTAAGGCATCCAAGCCATTGGCACAGCCAATAGCATATTTAGTTCCAATATATTGTGCATAATTGCTTTCAAATGAATCATTTTCTCTCCCTTGGAGATACCAACCTGAGTCAACGACTCTGTTTACTGCCTCATGTATCTCATCAGAATATTTCTGAGTAATCTTTTGTAAATCTAAAAATTTAATCATTTTCTATCTTATGAATTTTTCCGTCTTTATCTCTCTTATCCATGTCCAACAAGATCCCATCCTTGGTAACATACCCCTGCATAGATGCTGGGTTACCATACCATACAGTATTAGCCGGGATATTTTTAGTCACTACACTTCCAGCTCCTATAAAAGAATACTCACCGATTGTGCGACCAGCTACTATTGTTGAGTTTGCACCGATAGATGCCCCTTTTTTAATAACTGTCTTTGTATATTCTTGGGGACGTTTTTTAGAGCGAGGCACCAAATCGTTCGTAAATGTTACATTAGGACCAATAAAAACATCATCTTCTACCACAACTCCATCCCATAACTGAACTCCTGATTTGACTGTTACATTATCGCCTACAACCACATCATTTTCTATTAGCACATTAGCGCAAATATTACAGTTGCGACCGATTCTAGCATCTGGAAATATCACGCAAAATTGCCACACACAAGTTCCTTCACCTATCTGTGAAGATTTTACATCTGCTAATTGATGGATTCTATTCATTTTTATAATTTATAAATTCATCGTAATCTCTTATATAATCTTCCTCATCATAACCATGGGATGCTAAAACTAAACAAACCGCCCCAGAAGAGAAATCATCTAAAGTTCGCCAAATACCTGGAACAACCAGTAATCCCTGATAGGGTCTATTTAGTAAAAAAGTTCGTTTTACACCGCCATCATCCAGAGTAACTGTAAAACTACCACTTGCAGCTACTATTAACTGTTGAAGTTCTTTATGAGCGTGCCCACCCCGGCTTTCACCTGCGGGAACATCATATAAATAATAGGCGCGCTTGACCTCAAATGGAACAGTATCATTATTTTCGACTACTGTAATGTTTCCCTTTCTATCACTATGATGCTTGTCCAATTCAAGTATTGTACAATCATAAACTCGACTTCTTCTCATGAAAAAATTGTTGAAATTCATTATAATCATAAATATAATCATTGGAATCATAAGCCGTGGAAGCTACTACTAGAGCCAATGAATTAGTTGAAAAGTTCTCCATCTCTCTCCACAAGCCTTTTGGTACATACAGCCC
>Ga0114938_1002558_pt1 | contig 11339 bp, 16 predicted proteins | sample AshMeaBigSpring_FD_88675 | JGI IMG/M metagenome (GOLD analysis project Ga0114938, IMG submission 88675) | Groundwater microbial communities from Big Spring, Nevada to study Microbial Dark Matter (Phase II) - Ash Meadows Big Spring | ecosystem: Environmental > Aquatic > Deep subsurface >...
GATTGACTTTCTCGTGAAGGCGTTCGGCGCGGAGCAGTTGCGCCGCTTCGACAGACCTGACGGCACTGTGAACCACGCCGAGGTGCGGATTGACGACACCGTGCTGATGCTGGCCGACGCTGTTGAGGGCTGGCCCGCGCAGGCATCCTACGTTCACATTTACGTGGCCGATGTGGACGCAGCCTATCAACGCGCGCTGGCGGCGGGCGCAGAATCGGTGCAGGCGCCGGTGAAGAAAGACGACCCCGACAAGCGCGGCGGCGTGAAAGACGCTGGCGGCACAACCTGGTGGATCGCGACGCAGGTGGGGTGAATGCTGACCGTTGACCTCGCAACCGCCCGGCGCTTCATCCTCGGCCAGCAGGGTTTGTGGCCGGGGCGGCGCTGGCGCGGCGTCAAAGGCACGGCGCAGGCCATGCGCGCGATGGAATATCTGCAACGCGACGCGCTGCCAATCATCGCGCGCAGGCAGGACATCGCGCTGCACAGCCGCGTGCTCGATTACGTGCCCGCGATGTGGGAGACCGTGACGTACCGGCAGCGCAAGTTCTTCGATTGGGGCGGCTGGCTGGCCGTCCGGCCTATGGACGAGCTGCCGTACTGGCGCGTGGTCATGCGCCGCGAACGCGACGGCGGCTATGGCGACCCGCGCATCCGCCGCATGGCCCGCGACCACGCCGAGGCCATCGCCGAGATGCGGGCCATCTTGCGCGAACGCGACACGGTGAGCAACCGCGACTTCGAGATGGCGGCCCGCACCCGGACGCAGAGTTACCGTGGCCGCAAGGACAGCGCGCTGGCTCTGTACTATCTCTGGCGCACCGGCGAGGTGATGACCCATCACCGAGAAAACTTTGAGCGCGTATATGCCCTTACCGAGAAGGTCGCGCCCGCCCACCTGATCCGCGAAAGCAGCGAGGCCGAGGCGGACCGCTTCCTGGTCAGGAAGGAAATTGCCCTCAATGGCCTGTCGCGGCTGAACCGGGCCGCGGATTCGTTTCACGGGCGCGGCGAGCCGGATCGCGCCGCGAAGAAGATGCTTGGCACGCTGCTGGCGGATGGCGACCTCATCGAGGTGAAAGTGGAAGGCTGGAAGGCCGTGCACTGCGCGCTCGGCAGCGACGCCAAGGCGTTACGCGAATTGAGCGCCGGGCGCGTGCCGAGGGCCTGGACGCCGTTGGCGACGACCACGACGGAAGAGGCCGTCTTCCTCGCGCCGCTCGATCACGTCAGCGCACGCGGGCGGGCCAAGGTGCTGTTCGACTTCGATTATGTGTGGGAGGTTTACAAGCCCGAGCGCCAGCGCAAGTTCGGCTACTACGCGTTGCCGATCCTGTGGGGCGACCGGCTGGTGGCGCGGTTCGACAGCAGGCTCGACCGGGCGACCAACACGTTTGTCGTCCTGGGCTTCTGGCTGGAGGACAAGGCCCTCGGCAAAGATGAGGCTTTCGCCGAGGCGCTGGCGCGCGGGTTCACGCGGTTTGTTGCGTTTCTCGGCGCCCGCACGATCAATGCGCAGGCCATCCGCGAACCGCTGTTGCGCCGCTGCGTACACGCTTCATGACTTATGCCGGAATTCACTCCACGTCCAATTGAGCACGTGAAGGCAACATGACTGACATCCGCTACCTGGTTCACGATGTAGACACCGCATTGGCGTTTTACATGCAACTGCTCGGCTTCGAGGAGCGGGAGCGCTGGGGACCCGCCTTCGCCATCGTCGCGCGCGGCGACCTCAACCTGTGGCTCAGCGGCCCGCAGACCTCCGCCGCCCGCCCCATGCCCGATGGCCGCCAGCCGGAGCCGGGCGGCTGGAACCGCCTCGTGCTCACCGTGAGCGATATCGAGTCAGTGGTGCAACGTCTGCGCGACTCGGGCGCCCGTTTTCGCAACGACGTGATCAGCGGGCCGGGCGGCAAGCAGGTGCTGGTCGAAGATCCCTCAGGCAATCCGATTGAATTATTCGAGCCGGCAACATGAAAATCCACACCGCCATCCCCATCCTGCCCGCCGTGCGCCTCGCGGAGAGCGTGGCCCATTATCAGCGCCTCGGCTTTACCGTCGGTTATGATGACGGCGATTACGCCATCGTGAGCCGCGACGGCGCCGAGGTGCACCTCTTCTCCCATCGCGACCTCGATCCACTCACCAACGACGCCGGTTGCTACTTTCGCGTCACCGACATCGAGGCGCTGTTCGTCGCCCTGCGCGCGGCCGGGGCAACGATCATCGGCCCGCTGGAGACTAAACCCTGGGGCCAGCGCGAGTTCGCCGCCATTGACCCGAGCCACAACCTGCTGCGCTTCGGTGAGGCCGCGGGCGAGGACCAACAGTGAAGGAGAAACGACGTAATGGCTTCTGACAACGAACTTCTGAACCGGGTCAGGCTGGCGCTGGCAGATGTTCCCAACGTCACCGAGAAGAGGATGTTCGGAGGCACAGCGTTTATGGTGCGCGGCAAGATGTGCCTCAGTGCGCGAACCGGGCGACTCATGTGCCGGATTGATCCGGCGCTTCACGCGGCGGCGCTGAAACGCAAGGGCAGCCGAACGGTGGTGATGAAGGGCCGGGAGTACCGGGGCTATGTATACGTTGATGAAGCTGCCGTCAAGACAAAGGGCGCCTTGAAATACTGGGTTGATCTGGCGTTGAACTACAACCAGGCGATCACCGCCAAGCAGAAAGGAAAACCGTGAGGAGGCTGCTGCGCTTCGGTGAGGCAGTGACCTGAAAGGCAGCGATGAACGCCCAAGACATTCGACTCCTATACAAATACAACGATTGGGCCAACGGACAAATCTTGAAGGCGGCGGAGCGCGCAACCCCCGAGCAATTCGTCGCCCCGGTGCCGAACACCTATGGCAGTTTGCGCGCCATTCTCGTGCATGTCTGCGAAGCCATGCACTTCTGGCGCAACCTGTGCCAGCACGGCACGTTCACCGATGATTGGGTCGAAAGCGATTTCCCCACCCTGGCCGATCTGGCCGCGCGCGGGCGCGAGGTGGAACACGAGATGCGCGCCTATACCAGCGGCCTCACCGACGAGGCGCTGCGCGGCCTGGTGCGCTACACCACACCCGCCGGCATCCCCCGCGAACGGGTGCTGTGGCACTGCCTGCTGCACGTCGTCAACCACGGCACGCAACACCGCAGCGAGGCCGCGCTGATCCTCACCAACTACGGCCAATCGCCGGGCGACCTCGACTTCACGCTCTTCCTCAACACGCGGTCGGAGGCGTGATGGCCGATATTGACTCGCTGTGGGATTACGACGACCCCGCCGGCACGGAGCAGCGGTTCCGTGCGCTGTTGCCGGAATGCGCCGATGACGCGCAGCGCGCCGAAGCGCTGACTCAAATCGCCCGCACCTTCAGCCTGCGCCGCCGCTTCGACGACGCGCACCGCACCCTCGACGAGGCCAATTCTCTAATCACCAATAACCGATCCCGTCCTTACCTGCGCTACCTCCTCGAACGTGGCCGCACCTTCAACTCCGCCGGGCAGCGCGAGCGGGCGAGTGAGTTGTTTGTGCAGGCCTGGGATCTGGCGCGCGAGATCGGTGAGGAGAACCTCGCGGTGGATGCCGCGCACATGCTCGCCATCAGCGAGCCGGCGGAGCGGCAGCTTGAGTGGAACCTGCGCGCGCTGGACTACGCCGAGCAGGCCCGCGACCCGCGCGCCCGCGATTGGCTCGGCTCGCTGTACAACAACCTCGGCTGGACGTATCACGAGGCCGGCGAGTACGCCAAAGCCCTCGACCTGTTCGAACGCGCGGTGAAGTTCCGCGAGGCGAAGGGTCAGGCCACGCCGTTACGCATCGCTCACTGGTGCGTCGCGCGCTGTCTGCGCTCGCTGGGCCGGATCGAGGCCGCGCTCGCCCTGCAACGCAGGCTGCTGGCCGAACTTCAAACCAGCGGCGGGTCGGATGGGTATATATCGGAGGAGATCGGTGAATGTCTGCTGGCGCTGAGTCGCACCGACGAAGCCCGCCCGTACTTCGCGCAGGCGTACGCGCTGCTGTCGCAGGATGCGTGGCTGGCTGAGAGTGAAGCGCGTCGGCTCGAACGGCTCAAGCAGCTCGCCGACAGCGAGCGCTTCCCCCCGCCTTCCGCGGCGGGCGAACCGCAATCGTCGTGACTTCCTACTTTCCACCTGCTACTTCAGAAAGGAACCTCTATGCCCACCCCGCATACCCTGAAGTTCACCCGCACCGTCGCCGCCCCTCCGCTCGAAGTGTCGCGCCTGTTCACCCACGCCACCGCGCTGCGCGATTGGCTGTGCAACGCCGCGCAGTGCGAGGCGCGCGCCGGGGGCCGCCTGTACCTGTGGTGGGATGACGGCTACGCGGTGACCGGCGCGTTCACGAAATTCGAGCCGGGCCGGCGGCTGGCCTTTTCGTGGAGCAGCCCGCTGGACCCCGGCCCCACGCAGGTGAGCGTGACTTTCAAAGCGAAGGGTGATGCCACGCAAGTAACGGTCACGCACGGCGGCTTCGGCGGCGGGCCGAAGTGGAAGGACTCGGTGGCGGCGCTGCAAAAGGCCTGGCCGCAATCACTCGAGAATCTGCAATCGGTTACTGAGACTGGTGTGGATCTGCGCTTCGCCCGGCGGCCCCGGCTCGGCATCGGCTTCGACGAATTCAACGCCGAGAAAGCCAAGACGCCCGGTGTACCGGCGAAGGCCGGCGTGCTCATCACCGGCACGGCGGAGGGCACCGGGGCGCGCGCCGCCGGTCTGCAAAAGGACGATGTGCTGATCTCGCTCAACGGGAAGAAGCTGACGGGCTTCGGCTCGTTCGGCCCGGCGTTGCAGGGGTTGAAGGCCGGCGACAAGCCGAAGGTCGTGTTCTATCGCGGCGCGCAGAAACACACCGTCCCGCTCGAACTTTCCCGGTGGCCCATCCCCGAAGTTCCCGCCTCGAGCAAGGCACTGGCCGAGCACATGCGCCACACGAACGCCGAGGTTCAAGCCGGGTTGGCCGCGCTGGTGGAGGGGTTGAGCGAGGCGCAGGCCGAGCGCCGGCCCGCGCCGAACGAGTGGAGCGTCAAGGAGTTGCTCGCCCACTTCATCCTCACCGAGCGCGATTATCAAAGCTGGGCCGCCGATATGGTCAACGACCGGGCGGTGAACGACGATCTCGAGATGCGCCCCAACGTCAACGAACGGATTACGGCGGTCGTGCAACGCTTCGGGAGCGTGGCCGCGCTGCGCGCCGAACTCGCGGCAGCGGCGGCGGAGACCGCGGACTTCATCGAAGGTCTGCCCGCTCATTTCGTGCAACACCGCCGGCACATCTATCGCCGCGCCGCGCTGTGGCAGATCGAGTACACGCCCATTCACTTGAGCGAGGAGCACGCCGAGCAATTCCAGCGAACGATTGCAGCCGCGAAAGGATAAACCATGATCCCGAGCATCAATCAAATCGAATGGGGTTCGAGCGATGTGGAGGGGTTGAAGAACTTCGTGGCCGCATTGTTCGGTTGGGAGTTTGCGACGCTGATGCCGGGTTACTACTTCTATCGCGGAGCGGATGGCCCCGGCATCGGGCTGATGCAGAACGAGCGCTGCGAGGCCGGTGGCACGCCGAACGTGTACGTGCGGGTCGCCTCCATCGCCGACTGCCTCGCCAAAGCGCAAGCGTTGGGCGGGAGCGTGGCGGTGCCCGAGACGCCCATCCCCGGCCTGGGCAGCTTCGCCTTTGTGAAAGCGCCGGACGGCAACCTGATCGGGTTGCATCAACTCCTGGGGGCATAGTCTCACCGAAAGGAAATTCGATGGCAAGCAAATCCATCACCTTCAAACGCACCCTCAACGTGTCACCGCTGGAGGCGTACCGCGCCTTCACCAACTCCACTGCACTGCGCGAGTGGTTAAGCGACCTTGCCTTCGCCAGCCCGGAGAAAGGCGGGCGGCTGTATCTGGCGCGGAACACCGGCTACTACGCCCACGGCAAATATCTCAGCGCTGACCCCGGCAAGAAAGTGGCCTTCACCTGGCATGGCATGGATGAACCTGCGCCCAGCAAGGTGCAGGTGAGCGTCAAAGCGAAGCACGGCGGCACGGTCGTCACCCTCACCCACAGCGGCATTGGCGCGGGCAAGGCCTGGGCCAAAGCCGTCAAGGCGATTCAAAAGGGCTGGGAGGAGTCGCTCGAGAATCTGCAATCGGTGCTGGAGACCGGCCACGACCTGCGCTTCACGCTGCGGCCCATGCTCGGCGTGATGGTGGATAGCGAGATTGACGCCGAACGCGCGCACAAGTACGGCGTGCCGGTGAACTATGGCGTGCGACTCAGCGGGACGGTGGAGGGGATGGGCGCGCGGGCCGCCGGGCTGGAGGGGGGCGATGTCATCGTAGCCATTGGCGCGAAGCGGGTGAGCAACTTCCCCTCGCTCAGCGCGGCCTTGCAGGGCCTGCGCGCCGGGCACACGGTCAAGGTCACGTTCTATCGCAATGGCGAGAAGCGCACGGCTCAAATGACCCTCTCCGCGCGCCCGCTGCCGGAGGTGCCCGCCGATGCCGCCGCACTGGCGGCCTATGCCCGCAACTACTACGCCGCTCTCGACGCGCAACTCGCCGAAGCGTTCAGCGGCGTCAGCGAGGCCGAGGCCAACTTCAAACCCGCGCCGGATGAGTGGAGCGCGAAGGAAGTGGTCGCGCACCTGTTGCAGGGCGAGCGCGATCAGCACTCGGCCATCACCGACTCGATCCTGAGCAACCAGCGCCAGTACGACGGCAACTTCGACAACTCCCACTTGCGTACGCGCGTCGTGGCGGAGAGCTACCCTACGGTGGCTGTGATGCTGGCTGACCTGACGCGGATGGAAACCGAGACCGTGAAACTGATCCAGGGCCTGCCGGCGGAATACGTGGCGCGCAAAGGCTCGTTCTGGCCGTTTGCGTATGGCTACACCCAGGCTCAGCCGCACAACGACGATCATCTGGCGCAGATCAAGGCCGCCCTCGCCGCCGCGCGCCGTTGAGAGGCAGAGTCCGGCCCGGAGTTGCCAACGACTACGCCGACCGTTACGCGCATTCCCACAGGCTGATCCGATGTCCCACTCTTTCCTCGGTCTACCGTTGTGGGCGTGGGGCGGCGCGGCTTGTCTAGGCGTGGCCGCCCTCTTCGCCTTCGTCGTGCCGCACAAACCATCAACGCAGGCTGCCGGCCCGCGCCGCTTCCTTCTGCGTTGGGGGCATGCGCTGGTGTGGGTGCTGCTCGCTGCGATGTGCTTTGTCTGGGCGCTTGGCCTCGGCCTGCTCGGCAACGTTTTTGGATTGGCCGCCGGGCTGGCATATGCCGTCTTTCTGTTCACGCTCCTCTCCTCGCGTTGAAGCGGCGCCGGCCTCGGCGGGCCGACCGAACTCATGTCGATTCCGGGCGGTCTCGTTCGACGTATTCATAGAGCGCAGAATCGCGCTCACTCAACAAGGAGATTCACAATGCGAGTCATGGTTCTGGTCAAAGCCGACAAAGACAGCGAGGCCGGGATGTTGCCCAGCACGGAGTTGTTGACCGCCATGGGCCAGTACAACGAAGAGCTGGTGAAGGCCGGCGTCATGCTGGCGGGGGAGGGGTTGCACGCCAGCTCCAAAGGCAAACGCATCCGGTTTGCGGGCGGCAAGACCTCGGTGATTGACGGCCCGTTTGCCGAAACCAAGGAACTGGTCGCCGGCTTCTGGCTGTGGCAGGTGAAGTCCATGGAGGAAGCGGTGGAATGGGCCAGGCGCATGCCCAACCCGCAAAACGCCGATGGCGACTGGGTTGAGATCCGTCCGGTGTTCGAGACCGAGGAGTTTGCCCCCAGCGACCCGACCGGCCAGGTGCGCGAGGCCGAGCATCGTCTGCGCGCGCAGATCGAGGCGCAGGCGAAACATTAGCGGAGGCAATCAGGATGGAGACCCACACTCTCGAAACGCCTGAAGTTGACCTCGTCTACGATGTGCGCGGCCCGCTGCCGCCAGCCGACGGGCGCCCGCCGCTCTTCCTGATCGGCGCGCCGATGGTCGCCAGCGGTTTCGCCGCCCTCGCGTCGCACTTGGCCGATCGCACCGTCCTCACCTACGACCCGCGCGGGCTTGGCAGAAGCACCCGTAAAGACGGGCGCGTCGCGCACACCCCCGTGGACAACGCCGTGGACGTGCACCGCATCATCGAAACGCTCGGCGGCCCGGTCGAGATGTTTGCCAGCAGCGGCGGCGCGGTCACCGCTTTGGAACTCGTCGCCAAACACCCCCACGATGTGACGACCCTGGTGGCGCACGAGCCGCCGCTGGCCTCGGTGTTGCCCGACGCCGACCGTGCGGCGCGCGCGTTTGCCGCTGTGCGCAGCGCCTACGACGCCAGGGGCTGGGGCGCGGGGATGGCTGCCTTTATCGCAATGACCTCGTGGTCGGGTGAATTCACCGAAGATTTTCTCGCCCAGGCGCCACCCGACCCGGCGCTGTTCGACATGCCGGCCACGGATGACGGATCGCGAACCGACCCACTGCTGTCGGACCGGTCACTGTCGGTCGTCGAATACCAGCCGGATTTTGCCGCACTCAGGCTGGCCCCGACCCGTATACTGATTGCGGTGGGCATCGAAACCGGCGACACATTCACCGCCCGCACAGCCCGGGCCACAGCCGCGTTGCTGGGCCAGGAAGCGGTAGTATTCCCAAGCCATCACGGTGGCTTTCTCGGCGGCGAGCATGGCTATGCCGGCCAGCCCGAGGCGTTTGCGGCGCGGTTGCGGAACGTGCTCGGCGGGTAAACGGCGCTGTCCCTAGCGAGCCACGAACCCGCCGGAATACCGGCTTCACCCATCTGTCGTTTCGAGTCGTCAAGTAAAGGAGCATCATGCCAGCAGCCCCCACCACCGTAGACGAATACATCGCCGGCTTCCCGCCCGAGGTGCAGGCGATCCTGCAGAAGGTCAGGGCGACGGTGAGGAAAGCCGCGCCCGGCGCGGAGGAAGTCATCAGCTATCGGATGCCGGCCTACAAGCACAACGGCATGCTGGTCTTCTTTGCGGCCTTCAAGAGTCACATCGGTCTTTACCCGCCGGTGAGCGGGAGCGCGGCGCTCAAGCGTGAGGCCGCCCCCTACTCGGGGCCAAAGGGCAACCTGCAATTCCCGCTCGACGAACGCATCCCGTACGGGCTGATCAGCCGGATCGTGAAAGCGAAGGTCAGAGAGAGTCGAGAACGAGCCGCTGCGAAAGCGAAGAGGCCAAAACGCGCATGAGCGTTTTCACCCAGTTCACCATGTCGCTGGATGGATTCATCGCCGGGCCGAACTACGATATCGGGCGGCTCTTCGGCTGGTATGCCGGCGGCGACACCGAGTTTCGCATGCCGGGCGTAGAGCGGCCCTTCAGAATCTCACGCGCCAGCGCCGATTACTTGCGCGAGGTGTGGGGCAAGATCGGCGCCATCGTGACCGGACGGCGCGACTTCGACGTTTCGCGCGCCTGGGGCGGCCAGTCGCTGCTGGGTGTGCCGATGTTCATCGTCACGCATCAACCGCCGTTCGAATGGGTGAAAGCGGGCTCGCCCTTTACGTTTGTGACCGAAGGTATTGAACGCGCGATTGAACTGGCACGGCAGGCAGCGGGTAATCGGGATGTAGCCGTGAGCGGCACGCAGATTGTGCAGCAGTGCCTGCGGGCCGGATTGATTGATGAAATCCGTATTGACCTCGCACCCCTCCTGCTCGGCGCGGGCTTCCGTTTGTTCGATCACCTCGGATCTGAGGCGGTTGATCTGGAAATTCTCAACGTAGTCGAAGGGACGGGCGTGACTCATCTGCACTTCCGCGTGGTGAAGTGAGTGGAAAGCGCCGTCATGGGTTTCGTCGTCGAGGCCAGACCGTCGGACTCCCTGTACGTTGAAACGGTGATGCACGGGCACACCGTGAGCAGCGGCACGGTCATCCGCCCCGCCGAGTGTCACTGGCACCTGGTGCTGGTAAAGCACCGGGGCGAAACCCAGATGCTGGCCGTCGGCCCGTTGACGTCGGCCGGCGCTCTGCCCTACACCGAGGGGGTCGAGTTGCTGTGGATCAAGTTCAAGTTAGGCGTGTTAATGCCGCATCTGCCCACGGCCAAATTGCGGGATGCGGAAATCGAATTGCCGCGCGCAGCGGGCCAATCGTTCTGGCTTCAGGGCTCGGCATGGCGCTACCCAAGCTATGAGAACGCCGATACGTTTGTCAGCCGGCTGGTGCGGGAGGCAGTCCTGACCTGGGACCCGCTGGTGAGCGCGGCGTTGCAGCACCAGCGGCTTGAGCTTTCCCCGCGCACCGTGCGGCATCGCTTCCTGCGCGCCACCGGCCTCTCGCGCAATCAAATCGAGCAAGTCGAACGCGCCCAGCGGGCCGAGCTTCTGTTGCGGCAAGGCGCCTCCATCCTCGATACCGTGGAGGCAGTGGGCTATGCCGACCAACCGCACCTCACCCGCTCACTCAAGCGCTGGATTGGGCACACCCCGGCTCACCTGTTGCGGTCATCAATTCCGTAGCTTTGCCATTTCGTTCAAGACAATCCCGGCGGCCCCTGCTAACATGCGGCCAGTTCGAAATTCAATCCGGAGACTCACCATGCAAACCATCACCCCCTACTTGTGGTTCGATAACCAGGCCGAAGAAGCCATGCGCTTCTACACTTCCATCTTCAAGAATTCGAAAGTGGGCAGCGTCAACCGCGCCGGGCCTGGCGGGCCGGTGATGTTGGTGACGTTTCAACTCAACGGGCAGGACTTCATCGCCCTCAACGGCGGGCCACACTTCAAGTTCAACGAAGCCATCTCGCTGTTTGTGAGCTGCGACTCGCAGGCCGAGGTGGATGAGCTGTGGGCGGCGCTCACCGCCGGCGGCGGCGAAGAGAGTCAGTGCGGCTGGCTCAAAGACAAGTTCGGGCTGTCGTGGCAGATCGTCCCCAAGGCGCTGATGGAGTTGATGAGCGATCCCGATCCGCGCAAAGCCCAGGCGGTGACGCAGGCGATGTTGAAGATGAAGAAGATCGAGACTGCCGAACTGCGGCGCGCCTACGAGCAGGCATAGCCAGGCTGAGGCCGGGAAGGCAACCGCATGGCTACGGAACTGACTGCGAAAAAATTCCTCGCCCGGCTGAAGACGCTGGGCACGGCGGCGCAGCGGGCGACCTACCAGCGCGCCTTCAGGCATGGCGAGGACGACCACTTTGTGGGAGTGCCGATGGGGAAAGTCTTTGCGTTGGCCAAAGAGTTCATCGAGATGCCGCTCGAAGAAATCGAGGCCTTGCTCGACAGCCCGCTGCACGAGGCCCGGGTGGGTGCGGTCAGCGTCATGGATTTTCAGGCCCGCAACAAGAAGACCC
>Ga0114938_1002560_pt1 | contig 11335 bp, 9 predicted proteins | sample AshMeaBigSpring_FD_88675 | JGI IMG/M metagenome (GOLD analysis project Ga0114938, IMG submission 88675) | Groundwater microbial communities from Big Spring, Nevada to study Microbial Dark Matter (Phase II) - Ash Meadows Big Spring | ecosystem: Environmental > Aquatic > Deep subsurface >...
AGTGCGAGCCGCGCGCCGCGAGCGCCTGCACGCAGCGCCCGAGCTGGCGCGCGAGCGAGGCGTGCGAGCGCTCGAGCACGTACTGCGCGCGCGCGTCGTTGCCGACCTTCATCGCCGCGGGCACGCCGCCTTTCGCGGCCGCCTGCGCCGCAAGGGCCGCGGGCAGCGCCACGCACCGCCACAGGCGCGGCCTGAGCCAGCGTCGCGCGCCCAGGATACGCGCCAGCGTCCCGTGCGCGAGTCCCGCGACCGGGTTCGCGAGCGTCCAGGCGACGGGCAGGCCGAGCTCGACCGAGGCGACGAGCGGCAGCAGAAAGGTGGTCTCGAACTGGTGTCGCGCGACCCAGAGGCAGTCGCCCGGCTCCCGCGCGACGATCGAGGGCAGATCCACGAACACGGGCTCGGGGCCGCGGAACAGCACGTTCGCGGGAGTCGCATCCTTCAGCTGCAGTCCGCGCGGCAGCAGCGCCCTTGCGAGTTCGAGCGTCGCCTCGCCCGCCGCGGCCAGCATCTCGGGCGCCCACTCGGACGGGTGGCTGACGAAAGGAATGCGCTCATGCTCGAAGCACTCACCGTCGAAGTCGGAGAACTGCCGCGGGCGGTCGGCGCGCGACAGCGGCCAGGTCCTGGCGATCCGCCCGTCCTCCATCCACCGGCGCACGACGGGGTCCTCGAGCGTGCGGCGGAAAGCCTCGAGCGCGTGCGCGCGCACAGCGCGGATGAGCCGGCCATCGTGCTCGACGAGGACCGCGTCAGGGTCGCGGAACGATCGCGGGCTGGTTTCGCGGCGCGTCAACGCTGTGCATCATCGGACGGCGGCTCGGCGTCGGCCTCGGCGGGCTCCGCCGGGCGGCGGCCGAACAGCGACAGGACCCGGATGCGCAGCTCGCGGAAGTAGAAGATCGCGCCCGCGATGCCGGCGCCGATCACCTGCAGCAGCATGGAGCCGGTGCCGGGGTCGATGTACGCCTGCGCGGGCGCGATGGCGCAGAGGTAAAGCGCCGTCGCGCCAGCTGTCCACGCGCGGAGGATCCGGGTCGCGCCTGCGGCGCTTTCGGTCGTCATGCGGCGCATCTGAGCAGTTCGAACGGCGCCATTCCCGCCGATTCGATCACATTTTGTCAAATCAGGGAGCCGGTTCGAGGCGCGCGCCGTCGCCCCGCACTTCCGTGAAGGCAAAGGGCTGCGAGTATGGAGACACGTAGAAGTGGTCCGGAAGCAGCGGCAGCCGGGCGTCGAAGTAGTGATTGAAGACGCGCCGCAGGAGGTTCGCCGGCGTCGAGTCGTCCGGCACCAGCGAGGGCGGCGCGCCCGGCAGCAGCACGGCGGACAGGTTCGCGAGGCGCAGCCGGCGATGGTCCTGCGCAGTCAGGCCCTGGCGGAGGTTGGGGCCGTGATCCGACAGCAGGAGGATCACCGGCGGGTTTGCCGAGTCCGCGAGCACGCGGTCGATCGCCTGCAGGATCCTGCCATTGACGAACGCGAGCTGATCCACGTAGGGCTCGCGTCGCTCCCAGAGCCGCTTCTGGAACTCGAACTGGTCGGACAGGTTGGCGTGGCGCAGGATGCGGCCGTCGCGGTCGAACAGGTAGGGATGGTGCGGCGGCAGGAAGTGCGCGAGCACGAACTTCGGCCCGGGCCGGGCTCCCTGCGCCGCCAGCGACTCGAAGTTCTGCAGGTGGCAGCGGGCGATGTCCATGCTGGCGCGGGAGCTCGCGGCCCGCAGCCAGCTCGCGTCGGCGAACGCGCGCAGGTACTCGTCGCCGAAGAGTCCGGCCTGGCAGCCGACGAATTCGTCGGCCAGCGGATTGAGGCCGGTCCCGCTCCAGGTCGACTGCAGCTGGACGAACCGGTAGCCATGGCGGCGCAGGAACGCGGCCGCCCGGTTGTCGCGCAGCAGGCGGTAGGCCTGCTCGCGGTCGGTGCCTGACGGATCGAGGCCGTTGCCGAGCAGCGACTGCACGTAGTCGTAGTTCAGCAGCGACCCGAGCGAGAGAAATGTCCAGTTGTAGTTCGCGCGGCTGGCGCCGGCGACCTGGAAACCCCGCCCGCGCAATGCTGCCAGGAACGGCTCGTTGTCAAAGCCGTACTGTTCGCGCAGCACGTCGGCGCGCGAGTAACCGTCGAGCACGATGACGTAGATGTCCGGCCGGGGACCCGCGACGGTCGCCGGAACCGCACGCGGAGTTCCCGCCTCCGCCAGCACGCGCGCCGGCGCGTCCCTCGCGAGCGACTGCACGCCGAGCAGCCCGAACAGCAGGACGGCGGCGACGTTCAGGATGCCGCGCGTGGCGGCGAGGCCGCGGTCGCCCGCGCGCCGCAGCAGCGCAATGCCCGCCAGGAACAGCAGCAGCCACGCCGCCGACTGCAGCAGGTGCGGCGACTGCATCGCCCAGCCGGTGGGGGCGGCCTGCTCCTCGAGGCTGGCCACCGCGGACTCGATCCACCAGCCGTTGACCGGCCCGTAGCCATAGAAAAGGAGCGCGAGCCAGGTGACCGTCGCGCCCGCCCGGTCCCAGCTCCGAAGCGCCGGCCGCAGGAGCACGAGCACGGCGACCGCGGCGAGTGCGACGGCCGCCGCGACCGCGGCAACCGGGCCGGGCCGCACCTGTCCCGGGTTTGCGACCGCGATGTAGAGCGCCGGGTACACCGCGAGTAGCGGCGCAAACCACGGCACGCCGGCGAGACGACTAGGCATTCGGACCGCTGCCAAAGGAACCCGAGGCGAGGAACTGTACCAGCGAGTGCGCAACCGCGGCCGAGAGGAGCATGCCCGTGTGACTGACTTCATGAATGACGCGCGCGGAAGCGCCGGGCAGTTCCGTTTCGTCCAGGCACACGGTGCCGTCGTTGGGCTGCGGCAGGTCGGCGAACACGCGCCCGAGCCCCGCCGCGCGCGTGCCGGCGATGACGCCGAGCTCGCGCGATGACCGCCAGCGGACGTCGCGCTCGCGCGCAAGCTCGGCCAGCGCGAGCGGCCCCAGCATCGGCGGCCCGTACCAGCGGTGGGCGACCGCGCGCGCCGCGCGCGAGCCACGGACGGGCGCGCCCATCAGCACGGCGCGGCCCGGCGGCAGGTCGCCGTGGGCGAGCAGCGTTTCGAGTGCGATGACGCCACCCAGGCTGTGGCCGACCACGTGCGCCTGATCCAGCGCTCGCAGCCTCCTGGCGAGCGCGGCCGTCACTTCGGCGAGCGTCGCATGCATGGAGGGATAGCGGAACACGCCGGGCGCGAAGCCTGCCGACCGCAGCCGGTCCCGCAGCAGGAAGGTCTCAAGACCGTTCAGCCACAGGCCGTGGATGACGACGACCGGCGTGCCGCTCACGGCGCTGGTTCAGCTCCCGGGCGTTGCCTGCGGCCGCACGCGGATGTGCAGTTCCTCGAGCGCCGCCTCGTCCGCCTCCGAGGGTGCGTCCGTGAGCGGGCACCAGGCCGACTGCGTCTTCGGGAAGGCGATGACGTCGCGGATACTCTCGGCGCCCGACATCAACATGGCGAGCCGGTCGAGCCCGAAGGCGATGCCGCCGTGCGGCGGCGCCCCGTAGCGTAGCGCCTCCAGCAGGAAGCCGAACTTCTGCGTCGCCTGCGCGGGCTCGATCCCGAGCAGGCCGAACACCGCGCTCTGCATGTCCTCGCGGTGGATGCGGATCGAGCCACCGCCGATCTCGGAGCCATTCAGCACCATGTCGTAGGCGCGCGCGAGCGCATCCTTCGGGTCCGCGACCAGCGCCGCCGGGTCCGGGTCCACCGGCGCGGTGAACGGATGGTGCATGGCCATCCAGCGCTTCGCCTCGGCGTCGTACTCAAACATCGGGAAGTCCACGACCCACAGCGGCCGCCAGCCCTCCTCGAGGAGGCCGAGGTCGCGGCCGAGCTGCAGGCGCAGCGCGCCCAGCGCGTCGTTCACGACCTTCGCCTTGTCGGCGCCGAAGAAGATGAGGTCGCCCGTCTGCGCCTGCGTGCGCTCGAGGATGCCCGCGATGGCGGCATCCGCCAGGAATTTCAGGATCGGCGACTGCAGGCCGTCGCGGCCTTTCGCGGCATCGTTCACCTTCACGTAGGCCAGGCCGCGCGCGCCGTGGCGGCCGACGAAAGCGGTGTACTCGTCGATCTGCTTGCGCGTGAGCTCGCCGCCGCGCGGCACGCGCAGGGCGGCGACGCGGCCCTCGGGATCCGCGGCCGGGCCGGCGAACACCTTGAACTCCGAGCCCGCGACCAGGTCGCCGACGTCCGTGAACTCGAGCGGCACGCGCAGGTCCGGCTTGTCGGAGCCATAGCGGCGCATCGCCTCGGCGAAGCTCAGGCACGGGAACGGATCCGGCAGCTGCACCTTCAGCACGCGCGCGAACACGTGGCGGACGAGTGCCTCCATCAGCGCCATCACGTCCTTCTGCCCGAGGAATGAGGTCTCGATGTCGAGCTGGGTGAACTCGGGCTGGCGGTCGGCGCGCAGGTCCTCGTCGCGGAAGCAGCGCACGATCTGGTAGTAGCGGTCGAAGCCGCTCATCATCAGCAGCTGCTTGAAGATCTGCGGCGACTGCGGCAGCGCGAAGAACTTGCCGGGGTGCGTGCGCGAGGGCACCAGGTAGTCGCGCGCGCCCTCGGGCGTCGCCTTGGTCAGCATCGGCGTCTCGATGTCCACGAAGTGGTGGCCGTCGAGGTACTCGCGCATCGCGCGGGTAATGGCGTGACGACGGCGGAGCCGTTCCTGCATGACGTCGCGGCGCAGGTCGATGTAGCGGTGCTTGAGCCGCAACTCCTCGTTCGCCTCCTCCTCGAGCGTGAATGGCGGCGTCGCGGAGGGGTTCAGGATCACGAGCTTCGACGCGAGCAGCTCCACCTGGCCGGACGGCAGGCTGGGGTTGGCGGTGCCCGCCGGGCGCAGCCGCACCTTGCCCTGGACCTGGATGCAGTACTCGCGGCCGAGGTGCTCGGCAGCCTTGAAGGCCTCGGGGGCGTCGGGATCGAACACCACCTGCATGAGCCCCGATCGGTCGCGCAGGTCCACGAAGATCACGCCGCCGTGGTCACGGCGGCGATGCACCCAGCCGGCCACCTCGATGGTGCGGCCCGCCAGGGTCTCGCCGGTCTCGCCGCAGTAGTGTGTGCGCATGGACAAAGCGCGCGATGTTACGTGCGCGGATCGCGGTCTGGCAACCTCGCCGGCGGCGCCTGCGCGGGGCCCGCCTAGCGCCGGCGCCGAACGGGCCGGCGGCGCGCCGGCGCGGGCTTCGCGGCAGCGGGTTTCGGCTCGGCGCCAACCGCAGGCTTGTCGGCAGCCTTGGCGGCGGGCCCGGACTCCGCCTTGGCTTCCGCCGGCTTCCCGGCGGGCGGCTCCTTCTCGCCGGCCAGGTTGCGCTTCGGTTCCTTGTCGGCCTTGAAGTCGGTCTCGTACCAGCCGCCGCCCTTCAGGCGGAACACCGGCGCCGAGACCAGGCGGCGCAGCGCGCTGCGGCCGCAGGCCGGGCACTTGCGCAGCGGCCGGTCCGTCACCTTCTGGAGCTCTTCGTGATGGTGCCCGCAGGCCGAGCACTGGTATTCGTAGAACGGCATCCGTCGTTCGCGCTCCCTGACGCGGAGGCTATTTTCGCATGACCAGCGCGCCGTCCCGGGCGGCGACCCGGATCGCGTCGCCGGGGCCGAATTCGCCCGCGAGGATGCGCTGCGCGAGCGGGTTCTCCAGCTCGCGCTGGATCGCGCGCTTCAGCGGGCGGGCGCCGTAGACGGGGTCGAAGCCGGTCGCGCCCAGCAGGTCGAGCGCCGCGGTGTCGAACTCGAGCGCGATGTCGCGCTCGGCCAGGCGCCGGCGCAGGTAGCCGACCTGGATCTCGACGATGCGCCGCAGGTGCCCGCGCGCGAGCGGGTGGAACACGACGATGTCGTCGATGCGGTTGATGAACTCCGGGCGGAACTGCTGGCCGACGATCTCGAGCACCGCCGCCTTCATGCGCGCGTAGTTCTCCTCGCCCGCGAGCTCCTGGATCACCTGCGAGCCGAGGTTGGAGGTCATGATCACGACCGTGTTGCGGAAGTCCACGGTGCGACCCTGGCCGTCGGTCAACCGGCCGTCGTCCAGCACCTGCAGCAGCACGTTGAAGACGTCGGCGTGCGCCTTCTCGATCTCGTCGAGCAGGATCACCGAGTAGGGCCGGCGGCGCACGGCCTCCGTCAGGTAGCCGCCCTCCTCGTAGCCCACATAGCCCGGCGGCGCGCCGATCATGCGGGCCACGGAGTGCTTCTCCATGAACTCCGACATGTCGATGCGGACCATTGCCTCCTCGGTGTCGAACAGGAACTCCGCGAGCGCCTTGCAGAGCTCCGTCTTGCCGACGCCGGTCGGGCCGAGAAACAGGAAAGAGCCGTTCGGCCGGTTGGGGTCCGCGAGCCCGGCGCGGCTGCGCCGGATCGCGTCGCAGACCGTGCGCACCGCCTCTTCCTGGCCGACCACGCGCTTCGCGATCTCCTGCTCCATGCGCAGCAGCTTCTCGCGCTCCCCTTCCAGCATCTTGGACACCGGGATGCCGGTCCACTTGGAGACGACCTCGGCGATCTCCTCGTCGGTGACCTTGCTGCGCACGAGCGTCGGCGCCTTCGACTCCGCCTCCTGCGCGGACTTGAGGCGCTTCTCGAGCTCTGGCAGCTTGCCGTACTGCAGCTCCGACATGCGCGCGAGATCGCCGGCGCGCCGGGCGGCCTCGAAGTCGAGGCGGCCGCGCTCGAGCTCCTCCTTGATGTGCGCCGCGCCCTGCACGGCCGCCTTCTCGGCCTTCCAGACCTCCTCGAGGTCCGCGAACTCCTTCTCCAGCACCTGCAGCGACTCCTGCAGCTGCTCGAGACGCTTCCGCGAGGCCTCGTCCTTCTCCTTCTTGAGCGCCTCGCGCTCCATCTTGAGCTGGATGATGCGGCGCTCGAGGCGGTCCATCTCCTCGGGCTTGGAGTCGATCTCCATGCGGATGCGGCTGGCCGACTCGTCGATCAGGTCGATGGCCTTGTCGGGCAGCTGCCGGCTCGTGATGTAGCGGTGCGAGAGCGTCGCCGCGGCGACGATGGCGGGATCGGTGATCTCCACCTTGTGGTGGACCGCGTAGCGCTCCTTCAGGCCGCGCAGGATCGCGATCGTGTCCTCGACCGAGGGCTCGTTCACGAACACGGTCTGGAAGCGGCGCTCGAGCGCGGCGTCCTTCTCGATGTGCTTGCGGTACTCGTCGAGCGTGGTCGCGCCGACGCAGTGCAGCTCGCCGCGCGCGAGCGCGGGCTTCAGCATGTTGCCGGCGTCCATCGAGCCCTCCGCCTTGCCGGCGCCGACGACCGTGTGCAGCTCGTCGATGAAGAGGATGACGCGGCCTTCCTGCTTCGCCAGGTCGTTCAGCACGCCCTTCAGGCGCTCCTCGAACTCGCCGCGGAACTTGGTACCGGCGATCAGCGCGCCCATGTCGAGCGCGAGGATGCGCTTGTCCTTGAGGCCCTCGGGCACCTCGCCGTTGACGATGCGCTGCGCGAGCCCCTCGACGATCGCGGTCTTGCCCACGCCGGGCTCGCCGATCAGCACCGGGTTGTTCTTGGTGCGACGCTGCAGCACCTGCACGGTGCGGCGGATCTCGTCGTCGCGGCCGATCACCGGATCGAGCTTGCCCTGCTCGGCGCGTTCGGTGAGGTCGATGGTGTACTTCTCGAGCGCCTGGCGCTGTTCCTCGGCGTTGGGGTCGTCCACCTTCGCGCCGCCCCTCACCTCGTCGATCGCAGACTCCACCGCCCCCTTCACCACGCCTGCGTCCTTGAGCAGGGTGCCGAGCGCGCCTTTGTCCTCGAGCGCCGCGAGGATGAAGATCTCGCTCGAGATGTACTGGTCGCCGCGCTTCTGGGCGATCTTGTCGGTGAGGTTCAGGAGCTTGGCGAGGTCGTTCGAGACGTGCACCTCGCCGCCCGTGCCCTCCACCTTCGGCAGGCGGTCCAGCGCCTCACCGAGCCGCGAGCGCAGCAGGCTCACCTTGGCGCCCGACTTCTCGAGCAGCGGGCGCACCGTGCCGCCCTGCTGGTCGAGCAGCGCCAGCATCAGGTGCGCGGGCTCGATGAACTGGTGGTCGCGGCCGAGCGCCGAGGACTGCGCGTCGGCCAGGGCCATCTGGAACTTGGAGGTCAGCTTGTCGTGACGCATGGGGCGGGAGCTCCCGGAAAGGGCGTTTGCCCCCTAGGTGGGGGCAGGGCCGGACCGTACAAGGGGACAGGGGATGGGGGATGGGGGATGGGGGGTAGTGGGCGGAGGTGACTTTCGGGAGCGCGCTGCGTAGCGCCACCGCTGCCGGAATCTACCGCCTAACACTATCCTCCATCCCCGATCCCCCATCCCCTTCCTAGTGCATCTGCTGGTGCGTCACGAACACCACCAGCACCCCGAGCCCGATGAACAGCACCTGCTCCAGGCCGGCCCGCAGGTCCACGCGCCGGTGCAGCCCGGGGATCAGGTCGGCCACGGCGACATAGATGAAGCTCGCGGCCGCGAACGCCAGGGCGTACGGCAGCAGGTGCAAGGCGGTGCCGAGCGCGAAATAGGCCACCACACCGCCGATGATCGACGTGAGGCTGGTGAGCAGGTTGAGCGCAAGCGCCCGCCCCCGCGAGTAACCGCCGTGCAACAGGATCGCGACGTCGCCCACTTCCTGCGGGATCTCGTGCGCGCAGACCGCCAGCGCCGTGACGATGCCGAGCTTGGGGTCGGTCATGAATGCCGCCGCGACCAGCACGCCGTCGAGCACGTTGTGGAAGCTGTCGCCCGCGAGGATCATGCGCGCCGACGCGGCATCGCGCGCCGCGTGGCTCGGCGAGTGCATCTCGCACGGATCGTCGTGGCAGTGGCGCCACAGGACGAACTTCTCGAGCAGGAAGAACGTCAGGATGCCGAGCAGCAGCGCGAGACCCACCTTGTGCGCGCCGCCGGCGCCCATGGATTCGACCGAATGGGGCAACAGCCCGAGGAACGCCGCGCCGAGCAGCGCACCGGTGGCGAAACTCACGAGGTGCGGCAGGACGGCGGCACGACGCGGTTCGCCGAGCATCAGGAAGAACGAGGCCGCCAGCGCACTGAGCAGGCCGCTCAGGCCGGTGAGGACGACGATCGAGGCAAGGGCGTTCACGGGGAAGTCACGGCGCGCTGCAGAGTCTGCGAGGTTAGCACGCGCGTCAAGCGAGCCACGCCAGCGTGGCCATGCGCCCGGTCACGCCGTCGCGCCGGTAGGAGAAGAATCGCTGCGCATCCTCGTGCGTGCACCAACCGCCGCCGTGGACGCTCGCCACGCCAGCGGCACCCAGCACGAGTCGGGCGAGGCCATACAGGTCGGCCAGGTATCGACCGCGATCGTTGGGCACGAAACACGCAACGGTGTCAGGCACCGCAAGATCCGCAAGATCTGCAAGATAGGCCTCACGGACTTCCGGACCGACCTCGAAGGCCGAGGGTCCGATCGCGGGTCCGAGCCAGGCGTGCAGTTGCGCCGGTGGCATCTCCAGCGCCGCGATCGTGGCCTGCAGCACCCCGCCCAACAGCCCGCGCCACCCGGCGTGCGCCACGCCGACGCGCGTGCCGGCGTGGTCCGCGAGCACCACGGGCAGGCAGTCGGCGGTCATCACCGCGCAGACGCGACCGGGCTCGAACGCGACCGCTGCGTCGGCCCGTGGCGGCGTGCCGGAGACGCCCGCATGCCGTACGACCTCGGTGCCGTGAACCTGCTCGAGCCACAAGGGCCCGTCGGGCAGGCGCGCGGCCTCGCGCAGCAACAGCCGATTGGCTGCCACCGCCTCGGGACGGTCACCGACGTGCGCCGCGAGATTGAGCGACGCATAGGGACCCTCGCTCATCCCGCCGGCTCGCAACGTCGACAGGACCCGCACGTGCCCGGGCACGGGCCAGTCGGGCACGATCCAGCCGAGCGCGGTCGCGGTCATGCCGCACGGTCCTCCGCGGCCAGCAGGTCGAGAAGGCCGCGCATGTCCGCCGGCAGTGGGCTCACGCACTCGATCGGCTTGCCGGTGACCGGGTGGTCGAACTGCAATCGTGCGGCGTGCAGCGCCTGGCGCGGAAAATCCCGCAGGGCCTGGCGCAGGGTCTCGCTCACACCCTTGGGCAGCGTGAGGCGCCCGCCGTACACCTTGTCGCCCACGATGGGAAAACCGGCGTGCGCGAGGTGCACGCGGATCTGGTGCGTGCGGCCCGTCTCGAGCTGCACGCGCACGTGCGTGTGGGCCCGGAACCGCTTGATCACCCGGTAGTGCGTGACCGCCTCGCGCCCGCCGTCGCGCACCGCCATGCGCACGCGGTCGGTCGGATGACGATCGATCGGCGCGTCCACGGTACCGCCCGCCGTCATCACGCCGCGGCAGATCGCCTCGTACCCGCGGTGCACGTCGCGGTCGCCGATCATGCGCACCAGCGCCGTGTGCGCTGGCAGCGTGCGCGCGACGATCAGCAGGCCACTGGTGTCCTTGTCGAGGCGGTGCACGATGCCCGCACGCGGCAACGCGGCCAGCCGCGGGTCGAGCGCAAGCAGCGCGTTTTGCAGGGTCTGGTCGGGGTTGCCGGCACCCGGGTGAACCACGAGCCCCGCCGGCTTGTCCACCACGAACACGTGCTTGTCTTCGTGCACCAGCACCAGCGGTATGGCCTGCGGCGCCGCGCGCGACTCCTCCGGCAATTGCGCCGTGATCCGCACCTCTTCCCCGCCCGATACCTTGTCGCGGGGGCGCAGGATGGCCCCGTCCACTCGGACCTCGCCGCCCTCGATCCAGGCCTTCATCCGGCTGCGGGAATAGTCCGGCAGCAGGGCCGCCAGCGCCTGGTCGAGGCGCTGGCCCGCGTGTTCGCTCGGGATGGTGAGCGAAATCTCGAGCGTCGGGGCGTTCATGGGACGCGATTGTGGCCGATGCGCGCCGCGGCGTGTACCGAGGCCCTGCCCCGCGGCCGGATTTCTATATACTTCGCCCCTCCCCGTTGGACCCCCCGGCCGGTGCTGCCCTTGCCCAAGTTCGTCCCGATCGCCCGCCCCCTCCTGATGCTCGCGGCCATCGTCGCGGCTGCGGCCGTTTCCGGCTGCAAGAGCCGCGGCGAAGAACTCGACGTGAAGGGCTCGCCGGAGGGCATCCACCAGGAAGCGAACCGCGATCTCGCCAACGGCAATTTCCCGGCTGCGATCCAGAAGCTCGAGCTGATCGAGGCCCGCTTCCCGTTCAGCGAGCCGGCACGCCAGGCCCAGATCGACCTGATCTACGCGTATTACAAGAACCGCGAGGCTGAATCGGCCATCGACCAGGCCGACCAGTTCATCCGCGAGAACCCGACCCACC
>Ga0114938_1002561_pt1 | contig 11335 bp, 11 predicted proteins | sample AshMeaBigSpring_FD_88675 | JGI IMG/M metagenome (GOLD analysis project Ga0114938, IMG submission 88675) | Groundwater microbial communities from Big Spring, Nevada to study Microbial Dark Matter (Phase II) - Ash Meadows Big Spring | ecosystem: Environmental > Aquatic > Deep subsurface >...
ACTGGCGTATCGCGGGAATTCAGGCGCAGCGGCGGTGCGTCCAGCAGGTGGAAACCCTCCTCGGCAACCCGGGAGACGACCTCGGCCGTCACGCCGCCCCACGGAAAGGCCTCACCCACCGCAAGCAGACGCCCGGTCCGGGCCACCGATGCAAGCACGGTGTCGATGTCCAATGGCTTCACCGACCGCAGATCGACCACCTCGATTTCCCAACCGTCCTCATGGAGCCGGTCGGCGGCGCGCACCGCCTCGTGAACCATGGCGCTGTAGGCGACCACCGTGGCGTGCTGGCCGGCACGGACGATCCGGGCCTGGCCGATGGGCAGGTGGTCGCCGTTGATCGATTTCGCCTTCAGCCACCGGTAGAGGAACTTGTGCTCGCAGAAAATGACCGGATCCTCCAAAGCCACGGCATCGACGAGCATGTGGTAGGCGTCACTCACCGAGGCGGGAGTCAGAACGATCAATCCCGGATACTGCGCGTAGATACCCTCCATGCTCTGGCTGTGGAAGGGGCCTGAGCCCGCCGTGCCGCCGGACGGCAGCCTCACGGTGATGGGGATCGGCATTCCGGTGCGGTAGTAATGCGTGGCCGCCTGGTTGACGATCTGGTTGAAAGCGATCGACGAGAAGTCCGCAAACTGCATCTCGATGATCGGCCGCATGCCCTCGATGGCGGCACCCACGGCGAGGCCGAGCATCGCGTCTTCGGACAGAGGGCTGTCGAACACGCGGCCCGGGAACATTTCCGCGAGGCCCTTGGTGGCCTTGAAAGCCCCGCCGAAGGTGGCGATGTCCTGGCCGTAGAGAAACACGCGCGGATCATCGCGCAGCAAGGTCTGCTGCGCCTCGCGGATGGCATCGATATAGGTCACGCTCACGGGAAAACGGGCTGTGTAGGGGGGGCGGCGGCGAGCGGGAAACGAGTGGCCAGCGCGGTCCAATCCTCCCGGTATGGATCGGGCGGCTCCTCCTGCTGGGCTTGGGCGACGGCACGCTGCACTTCCTCGGCAAACTGCTCCTGCCATTCCAAGATCTGGTCCACGGTGGCGATGCCGTGCTCGACGAGCTGGCGCATCGCCACCTCGATGCAATCGCGGCCATAGTGGCCCTTCCGAACCTCGTCGGGAACGTAGGAGCCGTCGTCATGCTCACCGTGGCCGGAAAGCCGCAGCAAGCGGGCCACCACCATTTGCGGGCCGTGCCCTTCGCGGGCGCGGCGCACCGCCTCGGTGATCACCGAGGCGCAGGCCAGCAGGTCCGTGCCATCCACGGCGAAGCCGCCGATGCCGTAGCCCCGGGCCTTTTCCACAAGATCCGCGCAGACGAACTGGCGGTGGTTCGGAGTCGAATAGGCGAACTGGTTGTTGCCGATCACCAGCACCAGCGGCAGACGCTCCACCGCCGCCAGATTCAGGCCCTCGTGAAAGGCCCCGGTCGAGGACGCCCCGTCGCCGATGCAGGTCGCGCCCACCCGGCCGTCGAGGGTACCCTGCAGCCGTTTGGCGAAAAGCATGCCCGCCACCAACGGCACCTGCGCGCCGAGGTGGGAAATCATCGCCGGCATGCCGAGATTCGGCCGCCCGCGGTGGATGTTGCCATCCCGCCCGCGCATCGGGCCCAGCGCGGAACCCAGATAGGTGCGGGTGCAGTCGATCAACGGCTCGCCGAAGGCCGTGCGTCCCGCCTGGTCACGGATCAGTGGAGCGAAGAAATCCTTTCCCTGGATCAGCGCCGTGCCGAGCGTGGCACTCACCGCCTCCTGACCTCTCCCGAGATAGACGCCGCCGACGATTTTCCCGGCCTTGTAGAGACTGGAGAGTTTGTTTTCCAGGATCCTCGCCCGCAGCATCGAGTGAAACACCGACCGCAGGAAATCGCGGTTCAACGCCACTCCTTCGGGGTTTGCATGCATTTCCAAGTGCGGCACGGGCGGGGATTAAAGACAGTGGCCGCGCAACCTGCAACCGCTTTCCCACCGAGTCATCAAGAACGCCGGTTCCACACCACCAAGTCCTTGTAAAACAGCCCCTTGCCGCCGAAGAGATCGAGCGCGCTGCCCACCGTGACATCCACCCTGCCCAGACTGGCGCTCTCCACCCGCCACAAATCCTCCATGGTGCCCGCGCCGCCCGCATAAGTGACGGGAATCTTCCCCCATGAGCCGAGCAGGGAAACAAGCTCCACATCAATGCCGCGGCAAAGCCCCTCCACATCCGCGGCGTGGATGAGGAACTCCGCACAAAACGGCGCGAGGCGGTCGAGCGTGGCGTGGGTGACATCCATCTCCGTAAGCGTCTGCCAGCGGTTCATCGCCACCGTCCAGCCGGTCTCCGTCCGGCGGCAGGAGAGGTCAATGACGAGTTTGTCCGCGCCGATGGCTTTCACCAGCGCGTCCAGCGTCGTGGATCGGAATTTCCCGTTCGCATCAAACAAGGCGGAGGTCACGATCACGTGGCTGGCTCCGGCGTCGAGCCAGTCCTTCGCATTCGCCGCGGAAATCCCGCCGCCGATCTGCAGCCCGCCGGGCCAGGCGGCGAGCGCCTCGCGCGCGGCATCATCGTTTCCCGGACCGAGTTTGATGACGTGGCCGCCGGTCAGCAGGTCGGCGCGGAACCTCTCCGCGAACCAGGCGGGCGGCTTGTCGGAGACAAAGTTCTCCAGGGGCCCCGCGCCATCATCCCGCAGGCTGCCGCCGACGATCTGTTTCACCTTTCCCTGGTGGAGGTCGATGCACGGGCGGAAGCGGGTCATGCGCGGGACGATGGCGGATCCGCCGGAGGCATCCAAGCGGAATGACGGTTATCTCACAACTGATGATGCGCGCCACCGAGGATGCTGCGCGCGTCGAAGCCGTGGTTGGCAAGGATGCGCGCCGCGAAGTAGCTGGTCTTGCCCATCTGGCAGACGGTGAAAACCGGCTGGCTGCGGTCCAGCTCGCCGAGGCGGGCGCGCAGATCGGGCAGCGGGATGTTTTTCGCGCCGGGCACCGGACGTTTCGCGGCGGTGGCGGCGGGCCGCACATCGACGATCTGCGGGCCCGCGCCGCTCAGGCTGGCCACCGGGACTAACAGCCCGTCACGGATGTTGCCGGCGGCGAAACCGGCGACGTTGATGACGTCCTTTGCATTGCCGAAGGGCGGGGCGTAGGCGAGTTCGAGATGGGCGAGGTCGTCGATGGTCAGGCGGCCGCGCAGTGCGGTGGCGATCACGTCGAGGCGCTTGTCCACGCCATCCTTGCCGCTGGCCTGCGCGCCGAGCACGCGGCCGTCCTCCGGCGACCAGAGCAGCTTGAGGGTGATGGTTTCCGCGCCAGGGAAATAGCTGGCGTGGGACGCGCCGTTGACGGTGACGGTCTGATAGGCAACGCCCTCCATTTTCAGGCGTGTCTCCGACCAGCCGGCGATGCCCGCGGCCTGGTCGAAAACGCGGACGATGGCAGTACCGATGCTGCCCGGATAGGGCAGGGCTTTTCCGCCCAGGAAAATGTGGTCCGCCGCGGTGCGGCCTTGCCTGTTAGCCGGTCCGCCGAGCGGGATTGCGGCGCGCTTGCCGAGGATGGGATCCTCTGTTTCACAAACATCGCCGACGGCGTAGATGTCGGGATCATTGGTGAGCTGATGGGAGTCCACCTTGATGTGGCCGCGCGGCCCGAGATCGAGGCCGGCGTCCTTGGCAAGCCCGCTTTCCGGGCGCACGCCGATCGAGAGGATGACCAGACCGGTGTCCAGATTGCGGCCGGATTTCAGCTTCGCGGCGATGCCGTCCGGCGTGGTTTCAAAGCCATCGATGCCATCGCCGAGGATCAGCTCGATGCCCTTGTCGCGAAGCGTGATTTCCAACTGGCGCACCATTTCCGCGTCGAGCTGCGGGAGCACCTGCGGCTGCAGTTCGATGACGCTGACCTGCTTGCCGATGGCGTGGAGTTGTTCGGCCATTTCCAGCCCGATGAAGCCGGCGCCGATGATGGCCACATGGCTCACATTCGAGGCGGCGGCCTTGATGCGGTCCATGTCCTGGAGGTTGCGCAGGGTGTGGACGAGCGGACTGTCGATGCCGGGCAGCGGCGGCCTCAGCGGACTGGCGCCGGGCGCAAGGATGAGCTTGTCGTAGGCGATGGAGGATTCGCTTCCATCGGTTAGAGAGCGGACGCGGACCTCCTTTTTCGCCCGGTCGATGCCGATGGCCTCGGTGAGCGTGCGGACGTCCAGGTTGAGCATGGCGCGCAGGCTTTCGGGCGTCTGGATCGCCAGGTCGGCGCGGTCCGGAATGTCGCCACCGATGTGATAGGGCAGGCCGCAGTTGGCGAAGGAAACGTCCGGGCCGCGTTCGAGCAGGATGATGCGGGTGGTTTCGGAATGGCGGCGGGCGCGGGCGGCGGCGGACGCGCCACCGGCCACTCCGCCGATGATGAGCAGGGTTGCTGGTTCTTGTTTCATGGGATGGAAGATGGATGGATTCGGGAAACCGGCTCGAAGTGGAAACCTCAGGCACCGGACACCGGATGCAGCGTGTCGTTCATGGCCTTGCAGAAACGCTGCAACGCGGATTCATCGAGGCGGAAGAGGACGTTGCTGCCCTGCGCGCGGGCCTTGAGGAGACCGGCTCTGCGGAGCTCGTTGATGTGCCGCGAGCACGCGGGCTGGGAGAGCGGAACGTTCGCCACGATCTCCATGCACGGCACCTCGCCCTTCCCGGCCAGATGACTGAGGATGCAAATCCGGGCGGGGTGCGCCAACGCCTTCGCAAAGGCCGCGAGCCCCACCGCCGATTCCTCGAACGCTTCCAATTTCGCAACAGGCATGGATTGCATATTTCAAATATGCGATATCAAGGCAAGTGGAAATTTCGGAAATTTCCTCAGGGGACCTCGCATGCGGGGCTCCCGGCGGCAGCGGGAGAAGCGGAACACGGGGAGTGAACCGCGGAGGCATCGCCGCAGGCCGGCCACCCGGAACGGCTCAATCCCCGTCTTCGGCACGCCCGAGGATGCGGGCGGTGTCGAAGTCGTAGGGCGTCATTTCCAGAAGAAGAGGGTCATCCGCGGAGAAGACGGCCTCCGCATCCGCAAGCGGTTTCGAGAGATGGGCGAGGATGACCTTCCCATTGGGCAGGGAGACGCGGTAAAGAACCGGGCCGCGGGCTTCGAGAACCCGCCCGAGGGTATGGATCGTGGCATCAGGCATGGCGCGGGAGGAGTTTCAGGCCGGATGCGGCCCTGCGGCAAGTCGCGAACGCGGGCGCACGCCTTCGGACTCGAAGACTCCATGGCCCCGAAAAAGGCTGCGGGCCCCGCCTGGAAACAAGGACCTTGCTTGACGGGAAGCCCCGGACGATCATCATCCGGGCTGTCGCCACCGCCCGGCGGCAGGCCCACCGAAACGACCGATCCACCTAACTCCCTCTTTCCACCATCATGAACTTCCGCCTCTGCACCGGACTCGCCGCCATCGTCTGCATGTCGCTGGTTTCCTGTTATCCCTACGACGAAAGCGGCCAGAAGAAAAAGGCCACGAAGGGGCCGGAGAAAACCACGGCCACTCCCGAGCAACTCAAGGCCAAGGAGCAGGAGGAGAAAAAGAAGGCCGCCGCGGAGGAGGAACTGAAGAAGAAGGAGGAAGCCGCCACCGGAACCACGACTCCCGAGAATCCCGGCCAGACCACTCCGCCTGCCGAAGGCCCGAAGCCCGCGGAACCGAAGCGCAGCGATTACCAGTTCGCGAACAAGGTTCCCGGAAAAGACGGCTTCGTCTTCAGCCCATACAACAACAAGGTGGTGGACGTGCGGGACATCCCGAGCGGCACGCTGGTGCAGGACCCCACCTATCCGGCGTCCGAGAAGAAATATTTCCGGGTCCCCTGAGCAAGCACGCCAACCCGGTCAACCCATTTCAGGAACGCCAACCGGGTCCGGAACGCTGGACCCGGTTTTCTTTTGCGAATGAGCGCGGACTTTCCGAACATCACGATCCTCGGCGGCGGCCTGCTCGGCGGGTCGTTGGCCTTGGCGCTGGGCGAGCTTGAAAACCCGCCCGCCGTGCGGCTTTGGGCGCGCCGGGAAGCCACCGCGGAAGACGCGCGCAAGCTCGGGATCGCCCACGCCACCTCCGATCTCGCGGATGCCGTGGCGCAGGCGGACCTGCTCGTGCTCGCGGTGCCCGTGGGCATCATGGCGGACCTCGTGGCCGCGGCCATCGCGGCGGGATTGCCGGACACATGCCTCATCACCGATGTCGGCAGCGTCAAACGCGTGCCCCACGAAACCATCCAGCCCTTGCTAGAAGGGCGCGGCATCGGATTCATCGGCAGCCACCCGATGGCCGGCTCGGAGCGCAACGGCCTCTCCGCGGTGTCCGCGAACCTCTTTCAAAACGCCGCCTGCCTGCTCACCAACGACGGGAACGTCTCCCGGGAAAAGGCGGATGCGCTGGAACATTTCTGGAAACACATCGGCTGCCGCACCACATGGATGAGCGCGGCGAAGCACGACGAACTGGTCGCCCGGATCAGCCATCTGCCGCACATCGTCGCCGCGGGCGCGGCACGCGTCTGCCTGGTGGACCCGGCCGAGGGCGGATTCGGCGGCGGCGGCCTCCGGGACACCACGCGCGTCGCCTCCGGCAACCCGGAAATGTGGGCGGAAATCCTCACCGAGAACCGCGCCGCGCTGGTCGGCCCGCTCCGCGAAATCATCGCCGAACTCGGGGAGTTCCTCACCCTGCTGGAATCCGCCGACCAAGAAGCCGCTCGACAATGGCTGGCCGTCGCGAAAGATCGCCGGGATCCCCTCAACCATCCTTGTTAGAACCTAGCGTTTCCACCCATGCCGGATTTCCGAGTCACCGCCATTTCCAAGCTCCACGCCGAATTCAGCGTCCCCGGAGACAAGAGCATGTCCCACCGCGCCGCCATCCTCGGCGGACTTTCCAACGGCGTCTGCACCATCCGCAACTTCCTCCCCAGCGAGGACTGCGTGAACACCCTCAACGCCATGAAGTCCCTCGGCGCTCCGCACGAGGTGTTCGATGAACTCGAAGGCTACGGCCCGGTCCGCCTCCGCATCCACGGCCAGTCGATGAAACTCAGCGCACCCGCCGCGCCCATCGATTGCGGAAACTCCGGCACCGGCATGAGGCTGCTCGCCGGATTGCTCGCCGGCCAGCCGTTCTCCTCCGAACTTTTCGGCGACGCCTCGCTTTCCTCACGCCCGATGGGCCGCATCACCGTGCCGCTCGGGCAAATGGGTGCCAATATCGAGACCCGCGGCGACAAGCCCGGCTGCGCACCGCTCTTCATCCACCCCGCCAGGCTCTCGCCCATCACCTATCAGATGCCCGTCGCCAGCGCCCAGGTGAAAAGCGCGGTGCTGCTGGCAGGAATGTTCGCGGAGGGCCGGACCACGGTCATCCAGCCGGCCGAGACGCGCGACCACACCGAGCGCATGCTCGCCTCCTTCCATGTCGCCACGGGGCGTGACGGCAACGCCATCTCCATCGACGGCGGCCAAATCCCGCAAGCCTGCGACTTCACCGTGCCGGGCGACATTTCCAGCGCGGCCTTCTGGCTCGTCGCCGCCGCGGCGCTGCCCGGCTCCCGGCTCCTCGTCAAGGACGTCGGCCTCAATCCCACCCGCACCGCCATCCTCAAGGTGCTCGGCCGCATGGGTGCCCGCATTTCGGAAATCGTCCACCACTCGGATGGCGAGCCCATCGGCCACATCGAGGTCCACGGCGCACCGCTCCACGGCACCACCATCCTCGAAAGCGAGGTGCCCAACCTCATCGATGAAATCCCCGTCATCGCTGTCGCCGCCGCCCTCGCCCAGGGCCGGACCGTCATCCGCAACGCCCGCGAACTCCGCGTCAAGGAAACCGACCGCATCACCACCGTCGTGGACAACCTCCGCGCCATGGGAGCCTCGGTCGAGGAATTCGAGGACGGCATGGAGATCGAGGGCGGCGCACCGCTTCAGGCCGCGGAGATCGAGAGCTTCGGCGACCACCGCATCGCCATGGCCTTCGCCATCGCCGGACTCTTCGCCACCGGAGAAACGGTCATCCACAACACCGACTGCGTGAACACCTCCTATCCCGGTTTCGCCCACCACCTCGCCGCCATCCTCCGCGAGCGGTCCGACGCCGCGGACTTCGCCCTGCCAACCGTCTCCCGCGCCCAAGCATGAATCCGGAAAAGGTTCCCCATTTCGCCATCGCCATCGACGGCCCCGCCGCCTCGGGGAAGAGCACGCTCGCCCGCCTGCTCGCGAAACGCCTCGGACTCATCATGGTGAACTCCGGTGCCATGTACCGCGCCGTCACCTGGAAGGTTCTCAACGAGAACATCGATCCCCGCGACACCGCGGCGGTCATCGGCTTGCTCGACCGCATCGACATCCGTTGCGGCAGCGACGGCATCATGTCCACCATCACCATTGATGGTGCCGATCCCGGCGAGGCGCTCCGCTCCCCGGCGGTCAATGCCAATGTTTCCACGATCTCCGCCATTCCGGAAGTCCGGGGCAAACTCATCGCCCTCCAGCGCGGATACCTCGAACACTCCGGCGTCGTCATGGAAGGCCGCGACATCGGCTCGGTGGTGTTTCCGGACACACCCTACAAGATCTACGTCGATGCCGCCGAACATGTCCGCGCCGCCCGCCGCGGCAATGACGGCGAAGTGGATTCCATCGCCAAGCGCGATGCCGCCGACAGCGGGCGCGCCACCGCCCCGCTCGTGGTGGCCGAGGGAGCAACCGTGCTCGACAATTCCGACCACACCATCGAGTCCGGCGTCGAGGCGGCGATTGACATCCTCAGGCAGCAAGGCCTCGAAATCCCGGATTGAGTCCGGCGGACCGGCCGCGTCGGATCGGCGCGTCCTCCCGTCGATCACGCGGCTTCAGCGCGCCCAGCTCCATCCCAATGCCAACACACAGGCCAGAACCAGCGCGATGCTGGCCCATCCCGCAATCCGCGACCACGGCCCGGACCGGGCGGTGCCCATGACCGCCGCATCTCCCGCCAGCAGTTTCAGCGCGATGACGTGCAGCGGAAGCAGCACCGCATTCACCACCTGGCTCGTGTAAATCAGCGGAATGAGCGGCAGCGCCGGCAGCGAAACCACACTCACCGCCGTGATCGTCAGCCCGATAAATGCCGCGTAGAACCACTGAAAGTGGCGCGAGTCCAAATCCAGCGACGCAGGCTCCCCCACCCCCTCGGCGATCGAATACGCGGTCGCGATCGGGACGATGGCCGCCGCGAGCAGCGCCGCACCCAGCAAGCCCACGCCGAAGAACGAGGTCGCAAACCGGCCCGCCAGAGGTCTCAGGGCCTTCGCGGCATCACCGGCGTCCTCGATATGCACTCCAGCCCGGTTCAGCGTTGCCGCGCATGCGACCGCGATCGCCAGTCCGATCACACCCGTCAGCACCGAGCCGATCACCACATCCACCCGCTCCCAGCGCAGCGCCTGAATCGGGATCTTCTTGTCCACCGCATAGGACTGGATGAAAGCCAGCCCCCATGGTGCCAGCGTGGTCCCCAGCGCCGCGGTGATCGCGATCCATCCCGCGCCGCTCGTCGGCATGTGGGGGATCACCGAGTGGTACCACACCGCACTCCAGTCCGGCCCGGCCAGCACGCCGTCCACGATGTAGAGCGCCAGCGTCGCCGAGATCACCAGCAGCACGCGCTCCACCCGGTGGAACGAACCCAGCACCACCACCAGTGAAATGAGCACACCCGCCACCGGCGCGCTGATCCATGATGGGATGCCAACCAATCCGCCCGCGGCCGAAATGCCCGCATACTCCGCGCAGATCGTCCCGAAGTTCGCGAAGAGCAGACCGCCCACCGCGAAATAACCCGCTCCGCGTCCCCATTTCTCCCGGATGATGCCCACAAAGCCCTTCCCCGTGGCAGCCCCCAGGCGCACCGCCATCAGATGAAACTGCACCAACAGGATCGTCGAAACCGGGATGATCCACAGCAACCGGTAGCCGAAATCCGCGCCCAGCACCGAATAGGTCGTGATGCCCGCCGGATCATCGTCGGACAAACCGGCAAGCAGCCCAGGGCCCAGCACCGCGAGGAACGCCAACCAAGTGCCGCGCCCGGACCTTTTCATCCGCGCGAACCTCGAACCGATGCCGCGCTTGTGATGCGCCACCGCATGCGGCGGAGAGCCCTTTTTCCGCCGTTTCTTCAGCGCGGCACGCCACACCTTCCCCCCTCTTCCCAGGTCGGCTGATCCCGGCGGCGCGGCATGCAGGCTCATCAGATGGAACATCGGTCCGAACGACGGAAATTCCAACGGATTCAAGCGTGGGAAATCCATGGAAACCCGCCGCGGAACGCCGTTGTGTCGGCAACGAAACCCCGGCTGAGGGCCGGCGGTCTCCATCAAGATCCTCACCCTGGAAAATCCAATTTTGCGGTTGCGTCCGGCTCACGCGGCGGGGGAAAGTCACGCGCCCCGCGGCCGGCCCGATGCAGGACCGCCCTGCGCCGCCTCTCCCATGAAATGGATCTACTGGCTTGGTTGGATGTCCTTCGGCGCCGCGTTCCGGAGCTTGTTCGGGCTGCGCATCATCGGGGAAGAACACCTCATCACCGAAGGCCCCGTGCTCGTGGCCTCCAACCACCAGAGTTTCCTCGATCCCCCGCTCATCGGAAATCTCTACAAGGACGAGATGGTGTATCTCGCCCGCAAGACCCTGTTCAATCAGGTGACCCGCTGGCTCTACACCCAGTGGAACGCGATTCCCGTGGACCAGGACCGGCCGGACATGGCCAGCCTCAAGACCATCATCCGCAAGCTCAAGGAGGGCCACCGCGTCCTGGTGTTTCCCGAAGGTTCCCGCACCCTGGACGGGGCGCTCGGCGAGGCGGCACCGGGCATCGGCCTCATCGCGGTGAAGTCCGGTGTTCCGATCCAGCCGGTCCGCATTTCCGGGGCCCGCGAAGCCCTGCCCCGCGGATCAAGTCGCATCCGCTTCGCCCGCATCACCGTCAGCGTCGGCCCGCCCATCCGCCTCTCACCCGACGAACTCAAGTCCGCCAAGACCAAGGACGACTACGACCGCATCGCCAAGCGCATCATGTCCGCCATCGAGGCGCTCTGACAGGAGGGCGGTCACGCGGCGCGGCCCCGCCACAGGCCAGGGCCACCTCATTTTGGAAGCACCCTGCAATGGAACCGGCATTTTCAGAAAACCGGTGAAGAAACCAGTGAGATACTGAGAACCACTGAAGTCACTGAAGCGACTATGGAGGAATACCAATCCCTTCTCCCGCCCCATTTTCTCAGTGTTTTCAGTTGAGCTCAGTGGAAT
>Ga0114938_1002562_pt1 | contig 11331 bp, 7 predicted proteins | sample AshMeaBigSpring_FD_88675 | JGI IMG/M metagenome (GOLD analysis project Ga0114938, IMG submission 88675) | Groundwater microbial communities from Big Spring, Nevada to study Microbial Dark Matter (Phase II) - Ash Meadows Big Spring | ecosystem: Environmental > Aquatic > Deep subsurface >...
CTGCTGTGGGGCCAGTCGATTATCACCGAGGTCTACAGCTTTCATGCGCTGATCGTGGTGCTGTTGGCCTGGGCTGTGTTGGTGAAACCCCTGCGGCTATGGTATGTTGTCCTCCCGGTGGCGCTGGGCGTTGCCCATCACCTGACGTTGCTGCTGTTGCTGCCCGCGGCGTTCTATGCCTTGATCACGGCGCGCACTGGCGCTGATCGCTGGCGCGCACCGCTGTTGGCGCTGGCAGGCGGCGGCGTGCTCGGCGTAATCTTGTATCTGCGGATTCCGTGGGTGGCCGCTCACGGCCCGCCGCCGATCAACTGGGGCTATGCCGACAATTGGGATGGCTTGCATTGGCTGGTGAGCGGCGCCGCCTATCGTGGTTATCTGCTGAGCGGCGGGATGACGACGACGCTAAATCGGGTGGCAACGTGGGCGTACACGATCACCGCACAGTTTTCGCCGATCGGTCTGGCGCTTGGCTTTGTTGGGCTGGCGGTGTGGGATCGCACGGACGGGCGGCTGCGCAATTTCAGCTTGTTGTGGGTGACGCCGGTTAGTATTTACGCAGTTCTCTATTACACCCGTGACAGCGAAATCTATCTGCTGCCGGTGGTGTGGCTGCTCAGTATCTGGCTGGCGGTGGGGCTGGCGGCGCTGGCCGCGTGGTTGACGCCACGCGTGGCCGCGGCGCCGCTGGTGGTGGGGGGCGGCGCAGTGCTGGCGCTGCTGTTGCTTGTCAGCGTACACTGGCCGGGGCTGGCGCTGCGCCGTGATGACGAAGCCCAGCGCTATCTGGCCGGGGTGGCGCAGACATTGGCGCCGCAGAGTATACTGGTCACACTGGGCGACCGTGAGACTTTCACCGCGTGGTATGGGACGTGGGGCGCACGTACACTACCCGATGGCGTCATTCCGGTCAACGAATCGCTCTATCAGTTTGCGTGGTATCAACGGCTGCAGCGTGATCTGTATCCTGCTGTGCCAGCGATCGATGTGTCGGCAGAGGCGCTTGTCGCCGCCAATGCCGGGCTGCGTCCCGTCTATTTTGCCGAACCGCCAGCCTGGATCGATGCTGCACGGCTGGAGAAGGTTGGCGCCTTGTGGCGGCTGAAGCCGTGAATGCGGTTGTGGACAGGTAAACGGATTGTAGTAGCCATGCATGAAATTAGCAAACAAATCATCGAGCACCCAACCCCGTCGCACCGGCGACGCGCGCACACAGGGCGGCGCACGTGGGTGACGGCGCTTGGCCTCCTGCTGGCAGCGGTGCTGGCGCTGGTGGTCTTCAAGGGTGTTGCCGTAGCGTGGGCTGGTTGGAAGAGTTACCAGTCGGCTGTGCAACTGCGTGCGCTTGCGACCACGACTGCATTGGACAACCCGGTCGCACTGCAAAGCGGGTTGTCCCGACTGGTCGAGGATTACGATCAACTGGTGCAGGAGATGGCGCCGCTGCTGCCGTTTGTGGAGCAACTGTCCTTTGTGCCCGGTTACGGCGCGCTGGCGGGCGCCGCGCCGGAACTGGTCGCAGCCGGGCAGCAGGGATTTGCGCTGGCGCAACAGGTGACTGAACTCCTGGCGCCAGCATTGACGGCAGCGCGCGCCGTCCAACCAGATGCCTCGACGACGGATGTGCTCTTGCAGGCGCTGGCGCAGCAAGCCGGGGACCTGCCACAGTTGGCGCCGCAGATTGCCGCATTACGCAGCACCCTGGCGACCGTCGATGGGGCGGCCATGCCGGCGCGTCTGGCGCCGGCGCTGCAGGCGGCGCCGGATTTGCTGGCGCTGGCGGACGTGGCGACACAGCTCGGCCCCGAGTTGCCTGTCCTGCTGGGCATGAACGGCCCCAAAACCTATCTCATCCTGGTGCAAAACAACCACGAACTGCGCGCCACCGGCGGCTTCATTGCCGCCATTGGCCGGCTCACGCTTGATCACGGCAAGCTGGTCGAACTGGACTTTGCCGACAGTTACACCGTCTACCGGGCTGATGGCCTCTACCCACCGGCGCCAGTCGCCATGCAAGCATACATGAATATCCCAGTGTTGGTGATGCGCGATGCCAACTGGTCGCCCGATCTGCCGACGGCGGCGCAGGTGGCGGAAGCGTTGTACAAGAGCGACACTGGTCTCGACGTCGATGGCATTGTGACCGTGGACCTGAACGCCGTGCGTCACATCTTCACCGCGCTGGGTGAACTTCAAGTCGACGGCTTCGAGGCGCCGGTCACGGGTGAGAACATCGAGGAGCAGATCGTGATGCTATGGGAGCGTCCTGCCGAAAGCGATACGGCGGTGGGCGGCGACACGCAGGAAGAACTGGGCGCATGGTGGGAACAGCGCAAGGATTTCATCCCGCGCCTGGCGAATGCTGCGCTGGCAAAGGTGCAGGCAGGCGGCGCCGACTACCTCGCCCTGGCGTCGGCTCTGGTCGGCGCCCTGCGCGACCGCTCGGTGCAGGTGTGGCTGGACAATGCCCCTGCGGCTGCCATCCTGCAGGCGCAGGGGTGGGACGGCGCCCTGCGGCCAGTGGCGGATCGTGATTTCCTGGCGGTTGTTGACACCAACATGGGCTACAACAAAGTCGATGCTGCGATCGAACGTGCGCTTGATTACCAGGTGAGTTGGCCGGAAGGCGCCGACCAGCCGGCGCAGGTGACGTTGACCTTGACCTACACCCACCCCATCGAGGCGGAAGACCCGGGCTGTGACTTGACCCCGCGCTACGGCGAGAGCTACGCCGATCTGGTGGCGCGCTGTTACTTCGACTACGTGCGCGTCTATGTCCCTGCGGGCAGCAAGCTGGTCGAGGTCACTGGCGTTGATCCGGCGAGCGTCACCACACAGCGTGGGGAGCGCAAGACACAGGTCTTTACCGGCTACTTCATCTTGCCGCCGCACAGCACCCACCACATCACCTTTACCTACACACTGCCGCCAAAACTGATGCCAGCGAATTACAGCCTGGCGCTTCAACGCCAGTCGGGCACGGCGCCGCTGCCCGTCACCGTCAATGTGGGGGATGTCACCACGACGACGGTAGTGACAGACGGCGTGTGGACGTGGCCGGAGCAGCCGTAGCGGGCTCCATATCACGAGGCGGTCATCTTCGCCAGCAACTGCGGCAGCGCAACGCCACTCGGCGCGCGCAGGCAGATGTCCACCAGGGGCGCCAGATCTGACGGCTCTGGGTTGATCTCGATGATCGGTGCGCCGTTGCGGCGTGCCAGCGTTGGCAATTGCGCCGCCGGGTAGACGACGCCGCTTGTGCCAATCAACAGGAAGATATCACAAGTCTCGGCTGCCTGCCATGCTGCACGCAATTCGCGTTCGGGCAGCATCTCGCCAAACCAGACGACACTGGGGCGCACGTAGCCGGTGCAGAAGGGACAGCCCGGCGGCATGGGCGCCGTGCGATCTTCGGTGCGGAGCGTGTAGGGCGCCTGGCAATCGTTGCAGTGAAAGCGATCGATGTGACCGTGTACGTGCAGCGCGGTGCGGCTCCCACCGCGTTCGTGCAGGTCATCCACATTCTGCGTCACCAACGTGAACGTGTCTGCCAGCCGTTCCAGCGCCGCCAGGACAAGGTGACCGGGGTTGGGCGTGGCGGCTTCGACCTGTGCCAGCCGGTGCATGTACCAACGCCAGACCAAACCTGGGTCGGCAGCGAAGCCAGCTTGACTTGCTAGCTGTTGCGGGTCGAAGTGTGACCATAGCCCCGATTGTGCGTCGCGAAAGGTGCCGATGCCCGATTCGGCGCTAACGCCAGCGCCGGTCAGCACGGTGATTGCCCGTGCGTTTGCCAGCAAATCGGCGGCGACCACTAATGAGCGTGCCAATTCTGCATCCATTGTGTTTCTCGTCTTGATGACTCTGGTTGGAAAAGAAAAGCCGGGGATCGTTTCGATCCCCGGCCCATCATTGTAGCGCAGCGTGATCAGCCGGCCAGCGAAATTTCCGTCTTCGGGTCGAAGATATGGGCATTCGCCATGTTGACGGCAAGCTGAATTTCATCGCCAACCTGGGCGCGTACGCGCGGGTCGACACGACCGATGAACTGCTTGTTGTCGCGGCTCATGAGATAGAGGAAAATCTCGTTGCCCATCATTTCCACTACATCAACCTTGGCCGTCATGTCTGCTTCGAGAATGCTTGGCGGCACGAAGGGTTTGGCATGGATGTCTTCCGGGCGGATGCCAAAGACAACCTGCTTGCCCTTGTGTGCGCGCCACTCGTCGGCCTTGGGCATTGGCACTGGCAGGCGGAAGCCGCCGCTGTTGATCTCGAGCTTGCCATCGCTCTCGACCAGCGTGGCGTCGAAGAAGTTCATGCTGGGGCTGCCGATGAAGCCAGCGACGAAAACATTGTGCGGGTGATCGTACAGAATCTGCGGTGTGTCGATCTGCTGGAGCAGACCGTCTTTCATGACGGCGATGCGGCTCGCCATCGTCATTGCTTCCACCTGGTCGTGGGTCACGTAGATGAAGGTAGTGGCGAGACGCTGGTGCAGCTTGGTCAGTTGGGCGCGCGTCTGCACGCGCAGTTTGGCGTCAAGGTTGGAGAGTGGTTCATCGAAGAGGAAGACGGCCGGTTCGCGCACGATGGCGCGACCGACGGCGACACGCTGGCGCTGACCACCGGAGAGCTGCTTGGGCTTGCGATCCAGCAGGTGGCCAATGTCCAGAATGTCAGCGGCTTCCTTGACGCGGCGGTCGATTTCGGCCTTCGGCGTCTTGCGCAGCTTCAGGCCAAAGGCCATGTTGTCGTACACGCTCATGTGCGGATACAACGCATAGCTCTGGAAGACCATCGCAATGTCGCGATCCTTTGGCGGCACATCGTTGACGATCCGGTCGCCGATCAGGATGTTGCCATCGCTGATCTCTTCAAGACCGGCCAGACAGCGCAGGCTCGTGGTCTTGCCACAACCCGACGGCCCGACGAAGACAAGGAACTCCTTGTCTTCAACGTGGATGTTCAGGTCGTTGACAGCCGTCACCTCGCCATACCGCTTGTAGACGTGGTCGAACGTTACACTTGCCATTATGATTTTTTCTCCTTGGCGTCAAACACAACTGTTTGAAACAAAAAATTGGAGGTAAGCAGGGAGCATCCTGTTGGCAAGAGTATACCACAGCCACAAAAAATGTTGCAACTATGTTTTTTTCACGGCGCAGGGTGCGGATGCATCCCCGGCACACGACCCCACAGTCTCCGGTTACGCCAATTTGCAAAGTGTGTGCTGACCACCAATTTCGCCGTTTGGTATTGCGCGGCAAGTATGCTACGCTTGCCTTACATGACTGGTAAGCCCAGTCGTGCTTGCAGACGTTGTAAATCGGCTTGCTTACCGTTGACGGCTAAAATAAAACTCCCATGCTAGATCAAGAAGACTCTGCCCCTACGTCTACCGAAAAGAGCAGCGATCTTGCTGGCCGCATTTTGCCTGGTCGTGGATTGGCGGTCTTGATCGCGGAAGATGAGATCATCATGCGCCGGTTGCTCAAGCAGTCGATGGAGCGGCTTGGCTTCAGCACGGTTGAGGCAGTTGACGGTGAGGACGCTCTACAAAAGTTTAGCGTGCAGCATTTCCATCTCATTATGCTGGATGTGTTGATGCCGAAGCGCAATGGTTTCGACGTGTGCCGCGAGATTCGTCACCATTCCGACGTGCCGATCGTGATGATCACGGCGCTGAATCGCCCCGAGGACATTATCCAGGGGCTGGAATTTGGCGCCGACAATTACATAACAAAGCCCTTCAATTTCAAGGAGCTGGAAGCGCGCATCTACGCTGTGATCCGCCGCTCGGCGCATCTGAACAATCATCGCGCCTTCGAGGTGGCCGAAATTGGCGATCTTCGACTGTTCAATGAGACGCAAGAGGTGGAGATCGTTGGACGGCGCGTCATGCTCACGCCTATCGAGTTTGCACTGCTACGTCATTTGGCAGGTCAGCCAGATCGTCCCATCTCCAAAGAGGAACTGCTCCAGGAAGTTTGGGGATACATGGACACCGATAGCCCCAACCTGGTGGAGCTGGCGGTGCGACGGCTGCGCACCAAGATCGAAGCCGACTCCTCCAACCCTACGCGTATCGTCACCGTGCGGGGCATCGGCTACAAGTATTGTGCGATTCCCCTAGACCGGTTCGAGCGCTGAGCCGCCAGCGATGTATCTCTGCGCGTAAGCGCCACTCAGTCGCTGCGCACCCGCCGTACGATTTCTGGCAACTTTTCCACGACAAAATCGATGTCCGCAGTAGTTGTGCTGCGCCCGAGGCTAAAACGCAGCGCGCCAGCCGCCTGCGCCGGCGTCAGTCCTATCGCCGCCAGCACGTGGCTTGGTCGATTACTGCCCGACGCACACGCACTGCCGCTGCTGGCCGCAACGCCAGCCAGGTCGAGCGCAATCAGCAGCCCTTCGGCGTCGGCGCCGTCGATCACGAAACTGGCGTGATTGTCCAGGCGTGCGTCCCGGGCGCCAGTCAACTGAATACCGTCGATTGTTGCCAGCAGGCCGCCGATCAGCCGGTCACGCAGCGCACGCTGCCGCGCCCCTTCTTGCTGCCGTTCGCCTTCGGCTAGTTCGAACGCCGTCGCCATCCCGGCAATCAGGGGTGTGTTTTCTGTGCCGCCGCGCTGCCCACGCTCCTGACCACCGCCGGTAAGCAGCGGCCAGCAGGGCGTGCCCGTGCGCAGATAGAGCACCCCGACGCCCTTCGGTCCATAAAATTTGTGCGCGCCCAGGCTGAGCGCGTCAACGTGTAGCGCTGCAACATCGAGTGAGAGCTTGCCGCCAGCCTGCGCCGCATCAGTGTGCAAGGGCACGCCATGCGCGTGGCACAGCGCGCCGATCTCTGACACCGGCTGGAGCGTGCCGATCTCGTTGTTGGCGAGCATTACGCTGACCAGCGCCACATCTTGCCCGTCGCCTAGCGCGGCGGCGACAGCGTCGCACTGCACGCAGCCATGCGCATCGACCGGCAGTACGGTGAGCGCAAAGCCGAAGAGGTCGCGTAGGCTCTCGGCTGTCTCCAGTACGGCCTTGTGCTCGATGGCGGTCGTGATCAACCGGTTGGCGCCCGTCGCTGCCCGGCGCGCCAGGGCAATCCCGCGCAGCGCGGCGTTGTCGCTTTCGGTGCCGCCGCTGGTGAAGATGATTTCGCCAGGGCGCGCATTGAGCAGCCCTGCCAACGTCTGGCGGGCGGTTTGCAGCACCACGCTGGCGCGGCGTCCGGCACGATGGATGCTGGAGGGATTGCCGAAAGTGTCGGTCAGGTGGGTGTGAATCACTGCGAGCACTTCAGGGCGGATCGGTGTGGTGGCGGCGTGGTCGAGATAGATCGGTGTGCGCGACATGGCGGCTCCTTGACGCCGATTTTGTTGCAGCGACGCAGTGTAACACAAAGCGCCGGAACATAGATATTTGGCGATAACATCTTCAGAAATTACAATAGTAATCTGCTTATTGTGTTTATTACAACAACCTCATTTCGTGTTGTTGCGGCATTTGCTTTACGAATCGCATCTTCAATTCGCAAAAACCAATTTGAAGGAGGTTTCCCTTGTTACAAGGAGCTGTTCCAATCGTCATCGCGCTGGTGCTCAGCGTGGTCGGCATCGGGTTTGTCTTCTATCAGATGCGCCGGGTGCTGGCCGAAGATCAGGGCAATCAGACGATGCGCGAGATTTCCCTGGCTATCCAGATTGGCGCGTCGGCGTTTCTACGTCGCGAGTACACCTACCTGGCGATCTTTGTCGTGGTGGTGGCGCTGATTGTTGGCGCGTTCATCAACTGGCAGACGGCAGTCAATTTTGTTGTCGGCGCGTTGATCTCGGCGGCAGCCGGCTATCTGGGCATGTATGTGGCTGTCCGTTCCAACGTGCGCACGGCGGCGGCGGCGGCGCGCAGCCTTAACGACGGACTGCGCGTAGCCTTTGGCAGTGGCTCGGTCATGGGCATGGCCGTAGTCAGCTTTGGTCTCCTCGGCTTGAGCGTCATGTACCTCGTCTTTGCCAGCAGCAGCGACCCGGCGGCCTTGACGGCGGAAATCGGCTTCTTGGCTGGTTTTGGTTTTGGCGCCAGCAGCATTGCGCTCTTTGCGCGCGTTGGCGGCGGCATCTACACCAAAGCCGCCGACGTTGGCGCCGACCTGGTTGGCAAGGTGGAGGCTGGCATCCCAGAAGATGACCCGCGCAACCCCGCCGTGATCGCTGACAACGTGGGCGACAACGTGGGCGACGTGGCTGGCATGGGCGCCGACCTCTTCGAGAGCTATGTCGGCTCGATCATTGCCGCTGCGGCGTTGGGTGTGGCGCTGGTGCTTTCGGCTGATGCGGCAATGGGTTTCGTTAATCTACCTTTCTTGATCGCGGGCGGTGGCATCATCGCCTCACTGGTTGGCACCTTCCTGGTCAAGACCGAGGAAAACGCCACTCAGGAACAACTGCTGGCGACGCTCCGCAAGTCGGTGTGGGGCGCCTCTGGCATCGTGCTGGTCATCTCACTGCTCTTTGTGCTGTTGGCTGGCGTGCCTTTCTTCTTCTTCCTGGCAATCGTGGTTGGTCTGGTCGCCGGCAACGGCATTGCCTGGTTCACCGAGTATTACACGGCTTACACCAACAAACCGACGCGCTCGATCTCCGACGCCGCCGAGACCGGCCCGGCGACGACGATTATCCAGGGCATTGCCGTCGGCATGAACAGCACGACGGCGCCAGTGCTCATCGTGGCGGTTGCCATGTTGATGTCGATGTGGCTGGGCTTCCAGGCGATCCCTGACGCTGGCATCACCGCCGGTCTCTATGCGGTGGCGCTGGCAGGCGTTGGCATGTTGAGCACACTGGGTGTGACGTTGGCGACCGACGCCTATGGCCCCGTAGCCGACAATGCCGGCGGTATCGCCGAAATGGCGCATCTGCCGCCGGAAGTGCGTCAGCGCACCGATGCATTGGACAGCCTGGGCAATACCACCGCCGCCACCGGCAAGGGTTTTGCGATTGGTTCGGCGGTGCTAACGGCGCTGGCGCTGCTGGGTGCGTACATGGACACGGCTGGCATCGAAACGCTCAACGTCCTGGCGCCGACCGTGCTGCCGGGAATGCTCGTCGGCGCAATGCTGCCCTTCCTCTTTACGGCGCTGACGATGACAGCGGTGGGCAAGGCCGCCAAGGAAATTGTGTTGGAGGTGCGCCGCCAGTTCAAGGAAATCACTGGACTGATGGAAGGCACGGCCAAGCCAGACTACGCGCGCGCCGTAGACATCAGCACGCGCAGCGCGCTGCGTGAGATGATCGTGCCCGGTTTACTGGCGGTGATTACGCCCGTGCTGGTCGGCTTCCTGCTCGGAAAGGAGGGGCTGGCGGGGATGCTCGTTGGCGCGATCGTCGCTGGCTTCCTGCTGGCGGTGATGATGGCGAACGCCGGCGGCGCCTGGGACAACGCCAAAAAGTGGATCGAGACCGGTGAAATGGGCGGCAAAGGTTCGCCGGCGCACAAGGCGGCCGTCGTAGGCGACACCGTAGGCGACCCCTTCAAGGACACCAGTGGCCCATCGCTCAATATTTTGATCAAGCTCATGTCAATCGTGGCGCTGGTCTTTGCGTCGGCCTTTGGCGCGGGGCTGCTTGGCTTCTAACCGCCAGGTGTGCTGTAGGTGCGGTCTCAGACCGCACAGCTTTGGCACAGCGGCGTTTGTGTGATCTTAGACCGCACTTACTGGTGTTCTACACACCCGGATTCAAGCTGAATCCGGGTGTGTGTTTCTGGGCAGTTGTTTGACACTGCCTGCAGTCACGGCTATACTCATCGCCATCTATACGAAATTTCGTCGTAACATCACACCTGCAGGTAAATTGATCATGTCGGCATCACCCGAAACTTCACACGATCTATCGACACAGGCATCACCGGATGTCACACTGGCGGCTGACGCTCCTAAGGTGGTTGCCGCCGACACTGCACCAGAGCTGCCGCCGCCCCTGCGCGCCAGCAGCGCCGTGCTCGAGGCCATCAAGGCATTTCACGAATACATGGTGCGCAAAGGTTTCAGCGAGAACACGATCAAGGCGTTTCAGAACGACCTCAAGTTCTTGAGCGACTATCTGGGGCGCGACACGAAGCTCTATCACGTCACCACGCAGCACCTGGATGAGTTCCTCCCCTGGCTTGCCGAGCAGCGGAAGATGGACTTCAGCGCCAAGACGCAGGCGCGACGCATCACGACGATGAAGGTCTTCTTCAGTTGGCTGCACGGCGTCGGCGTTATCGGCACTGACCCGGCGGAGCCGTTGGTGCAGATTCAGGCGCGCACCCCGCTGCCCACAATTTTGCGTGATGGCGACGTACGCACGTTGCTGCTCAAGGCTCAGGATATCAGCCGCGACCGCCAGCAGCCAGATGCGCGCCCCTACCTGCTGGTGAGTCTGCTGGTGCAGACCGGCATCAAAAAGGCGGAATGCGCGCGCCTGTTGATCGACGACATTGACATTGCCCAGCCGTCATCGCCGGTGCTGCTGGTGCGCTACCGTGAAGAACGGTACGCTCACAAGAACCGCACGCTAGGCTTGACCGCCACAATCACGCCGGCGCTGCAACAGTACCTGGCGCAATATCAGCCCAAAGATTTACTCTTCGACTGCACCCCGCGTAATCTGGAGTACGTGCTGGAGGAGCTAGGCGAACTGGCCGGCATTCGCTACGTACAAGTTGGCTTTGAGGCGCTGCGCTGGACGTGCGCCGTGCGCGACTTCCGCAACGGCATGCCCGAAGACCAGTTGCGCCAGAAGATGGGGCTGAGCAAAATTTCCTGGCGTGAGACGAGCGAGAAGCTGCACACGCTGGCCGGGCGTTAGCCGCTTGTCAATCTCGAATGTTTTGGCGTTCCCTGATATTTTGCAAAACGAGTTTCCATGACGACTGAACTGCTAGGAAAATGCGCCGTCATCACCGGCGGCGGGCGCGGTATCGGGCGCGGTATTGCGCTGGCGCTGGCGGCGCGTGGCTGTCACGTCGCCATCAACTATTTCCGCCATCGTGAGGAGGCGGAGCAGACCGCCGCCGCCGCCGAGCAGCTGGGCGTGCGCGCCGTCGTCGTGAAGGCGCACGTCGGGCGCGAAGAGGAGATGCAGGCGCTGGTGCAGGAAAGCGCCAGCGTCCTCGGCAGCGTTGATATTTTCGTGGGCAATGCCGCCAGCGGCGTCCTCAAACCGATCTCCGAGATCGACTTGAAAGCCTGGGAGTGGACGGTCAACGTCAACGCCCGCAGCATCCTGGTCGGCGCACAGGCGGCTGTGCCCTACATGCGCAAGCGCGGCTGGGGGCGCATTCTGACCGTGA
>Ga0114938_1002563_pt1 | contig 11329 bp, 9 predicted proteins | sample AshMeaBigSpring_FD_88675 | JGI IMG/M metagenome (GOLD analysis project Ga0114938, IMG submission 88675) | Groundwater microbial communities from Big Spring, Nevada to study Microbial Dark Matter (Phase II) - Ash Meadows Big Spring | ecosystem: Environmental > Aquatic > Deep subsurface >...
CCGGCGGCGCGACCGTAGGCGGCCAGCGCCGCGATCATGAAGGTTTCGCTGAAGATGTAGCGCCGTTTGCGCAGCGGGCGACCTTCCCGATCCACCAGGAAGAACATGCGCCCGTCGGCGTCGAAGCCGTGACGGCGCAAAAAGTCGATGCCGTGGCGCGCCCATTGCAGCCACTCCGGGCGCGCTTCCACCTCGGTGTAGAGCGTCGCCAACAGCCAGCTTGCCCGCCCTTGCAGCCAGATCGCCTTGTCGGTGTCGAGCAGTGAACCGTCCTGGTCGCGCGAGAACATGAAGCCGCCGTGTTTCTCGTCGATGGCGCGGGGGAACCAGAAGGGCAGCGTGCTCTGCAGCAGCCCGTCGCGATAGGTCGCCAGCAGATGGTCGATGCGCGCCGGCGTAAAGATCGGCGCAGCGGAAGTTGGTTGGTTCATAGGTCAGTTTCTGTTACCCTGCTTTCTACACTCATCACAATCTTCCCGGAAGCTCTGGAGCTTCCGGGAAGCTGACAGTCATCCACCGTCAGCGCAGCCATTCCAGGAAGCCCAACGCGTCCAGGTCGGCGTGAAGCGCGGCGCGCTCGGCTGGCGTCAGCGTCACTTGTGGGAGACGGGTTGGGCCACACTCGACGCCGGCAAAGCCCATCATCGCCTTCAAGCCAGGCAGCGGGCGATAGCCGCCGATGACCTTGAGCACCATGCGCGCCGCCAGCAGCTGCAGTCGCTGCGCTTCGGCCAGTTCGCCCGCCGCAAACGCCTGGAGGATTGCCTGAAAGAGCGGTGCGGCGAAGTTGTAGGTGCTGCCCACCGCGCCGTGCGCGCCAGCAGCCAACCCACTCACCAGCATCTCGTCCACGCCGAAGAGCATGTTGAAGCGCCCGCCGTCGAAGTGGACGCACGCCTGGAACTCGTAGAGTGTGGGCGAGCTGTACTTGATCCCGGCCAGGTTCGGGATGCGCTCACCGCCCTGGCGCAGAAACTCCACCATGTCCAGGTTCACGCCGGTGAGACCGGGGATGTGGTAGTAGTAGAAGGGTAGGTCGGGCGCAGCCGCGGCGATTTCGGCCATGCACGCCACCAGCGTCGGCACCGTGGCCGGCTTGAAGTAGAAGGGCGGCAGCGCGGCGACGGCGGCGGCGCCGACCTGCTGCGCGTGTGCAGCCAGCGCACACGCATCCGCCAGCGCGGTGTGACCCACGTGCGCAATGACAGGAATGCGCCCGGCCGCGGCTTCACAGAACGCGGCCAACGTCGCCTGCCGCTCGGCGCTGGTCAGCGAGGCGCTTTCACCGGTGCTGCCGCAGGCGAAAATCGCACTCACCCCGCGCGCCGCCAGGTGATCGACCAGCGGCGCAACCTGCGCAAGGTTCAAGCTGCCGTCGTCGTGCATGGGGGTGAACGTTGCCGGCACCAGGCCGGTGATCCAAAAACGGTTCATAAGTCCTCGATCGTTGTGTTGAATGCTGATAGAACACGGATCAGGAGAATGCAACGGATTAAGAGCAAACCCCCAATTTCAGTACTTCACGAATCTCACGCGATGCCGCGAAGCACGCGAAGAAAACCATCTTTCACTTCGCGGCTTCGCGCCTTTGCGTGCGACAAAATTGCGAACTATTGAAATAGACCTTCTTTCGGCGATTGCTGACCGTCTGCGACCCCCAATCTCCAATCTCTTAATCGCCTAATCCCCAATCTACAGCATACTCCGCGGGTCGAGCGCATCGCGCAGGCCGTCGCCGATGAAATTGATGCTGAGCACCGCCAGCGCGATCATCAGCCCGGGCGGCAGCCACATCCACGGCATCCCCTCCAAAATGTTGAGACTTTGCGCATCACGTAGCATGTTACCCCAACTGGGCGTCGGCGCTTGCACTCCCAGCCCCAGAAACGAGAGTGACGCTTCCAGTAGGATCGCGTTGGCGACGCCGAAGGTGATGGCGACGGCGATGGAGCTGATAGTGTTGGGAAAGATGTGCTTGAAGGTAATCTCCCAGCTCGAGACGCCGATGGAGCGTGCGGCGCGCACAAATTGCTGCTCGCGCAAGGTCAAAAACTGGCCGCGCACCAGCCGCGCAATCGACGGCCAGGTGAGCAGACCGATGACTAGCATGGCGTTGTAGACGCTCGGCCCCATCGCCGCGGCCACGGTGATGATGATCACCAGCGACGGGAAGGTCATAAACATGTCGGTGACGCGCATCAGGATCATATCGACCTTGCCACCCGCATAGCCGGCGATGCTGCCGATGATGATGCCGATGAGCATCGAGATCGAGACGGAGACCAGACCGACCGAGAGCGAGATGCGCCCGGCGTAGAGCACACGCGTGAGCACATCGCGCCCGGTGCCGTCGGTGCCGAGCCAGTGCGCCGCGCTCGGCGGCTGGCGGATGGCGCGTAAGTCAAGCTCGACGGGCGAGTAGGGCGTGAGCAGCGGCGCAGCCACCGATACGAAGATCAGCAGGCTCAACGTGACCAGCCCAAACATCGCCAGCTTGTGGCGGAAAAAGCGTTTGCGCGCCTTGCCCCACAGACTTTCCGGTTTGGTGGTGGCAAAGGTGATCGCGGGTGCGGTGGCGGTCATGGTGCTCTCCTACTCGTAGCGGATGCGCGGGTCGGCCCACGAATATGTGACGTCGGTCAACAGATTGGCGATCAGGACAACAAAGGCCGAAAACAGCACGTAGCCCATGATGACCGGCGAGTCGCGCAGCGAGATCGCATTGATGAACATCATGCCGATGCCGGGCCATTGAAAGATCGTCTCGATGATCACCGAGCCGGCAAAGAGCACGGTCAGGTTGATGCCGATTACCGTGATCACCGGGATGAGGGCGTTGCGCAGGATGTGGCGCGCCGTCACCACGAACTCGGTCATGCCTTTGGCGCGCGCGGTGCGCACATAGTCATCGTTGATCACTTCGAGCACGCTGGCGCGCGTGTAGCGCATGAACACGGCCGTGCGCACCAGTGCCAATGCCAGCGCCGGCAAAAAGAGGTGATGCAGGTTGTCCGCCCAGGAAAATGGCTCGCCCGCCGTGACCATGCCAGAGGTGGGAAACCAATCCAGCTTCAGGGCAAAGACGAAGATCAGGATCAGACTCAGGAAAAAATCGGGGATCGAAATACCGGTGAAGCCAAAGAGCGTCAGGCCATAGTCCAGCGCGGAGTATTGCTTGAGCGCCGAAATCGTTCCCAGGGTCACGCCGAGGATAACCGAGATCAACAGCGAGAAGCCCATCAGCTCCAGCGTGGCCGGGATGCGCCGCATGATCATCTCGAAGACCGGCTCGCCCGTCTGGAACGAATAGCCCATGTTGCCGCGCAGCAGGTTGCCCAGCCAGCGCCCGTACTGCTCATAGAGCGGCAGGTCGAGGCCGAGCTGTCCCTGGCGCAGTTTGATCAACTCCGCCTCCAACGGCGTGTCGGAGGAGATCATCGCCAGCACGGCGTCGCCGGGCATCATGTTTGCCAGCATGAAGACGATGACCGTGATTCCCAGGATGATGGGCAGGCTGATCAGAATGCGGCGCAGAATATAGGTTGCCATGCAGCGCGTCTCCGTCTGAACGTGCAGTTGACCAGGAGTTGGGGCGGCGGGGGGACGCCGCACCCTGCTCCCAATCTGGCGGTTGTTGCCTGGTTACTCGGTGTACCAGGTGTGAATTTCGTTGTAGATCGGCAGGTCGAACATCAGCAGCGGCTGCTCGGAGAAGTGTTCGCCCAGCCCGACGATGCGCTTGTTGAAGCCCATCGGGCGCACTTCGTACCACAGCCAGAGCTTCGGCAGTTCATCATTGAGGATGGTGCTGATCTCCTGGTAGTACGGGGCGCGGGCGTCGCGGGTGGCTTCGCTCAGACCGAGGCCGAAGAGTTCATCCACGCGCTCGTTGCAGTAGCTCATGGCGCGCTGCGTGCCACAGCGGGTGATGTTGGCGCCGATGGAGGGGTCCAGCCCCTGGCCGTTGGCCGCATAGCCCGCCTGGAAGGTCTTGTCGACGATCGCCTGGTTGAAGCCGGCGCCGTCCACCAGCCGCGGCTCGATGTTGATGCCGACCGCAGCCAGATATGCCTGGATGGCGACGACGATGTCCTTGTTGACCTGGTCGTTGTAATAGTAGAGGAAGTCGATCTTGCGGTTCGGATCCCAGCCCGCGGCGGCCAACAGTTCGGACGCCTTCGCCGGGTCGTACGCGTATTCGTTCAACTCCGCGGGGCGCGCCCACTCCGCCGGGAACATCGTGTTGCTGATCTTGCCATAGTTCATGCGCACGGTTTCCATGATCGTCTGGCGGTCGATCGCGTACATCATGGCTTCGCGCACTTCAGGCTTGGCAAAGTCCGGGTCTTCCAGGTTGAGCATGATAAAGGTGGGCAGGCCGGCGTCCATGTTGCCGAGGACGGTCAGATGCTCCATCGCCTCGAAGCGCTGCACCTGGTCGAGCGGAATGCCGCCGCCTTCGTAGGGGGTGGCGTCCAGTTCACCGGCTTCGAGCGCGTTCAGGATCGCGGTGGTGTCGGCGTAAATCTGGAAGATGATCTTGTCCAGCTTGGGCTTGCCCAGAAAGTAGTTTTCGTTGGCGACGCCCGTGATGTACTGGTCGTCCACAAACTCGGTCATCACGAAGGGGCCGGTGCCGACCATCTGCTTCCAATATTCGTGGGTGCGCAGTTGATCCGGCGCGACGTCGCCCAGGATATGGTTGGGCAGGATGCTGATCGAAATCTGCTGAAGTTCGACCCACAGCGGCGCCGGGCTTTTCAGCTCCACACGCACGGTCATGTCGTCGACTTTGGTGACGCCAGCCAGTTCGGTGGCGGTGCCAGCCTGGAACTCGTCGTAGCCCACCACGTCGCTCAGCTTGCCGGCGTAGGTCGAGCCGACGGCCGGGTTGGCGAAGATGTTGAAGCTGAAGACGACATCATCGGCGGTGAAGGGCGTGCCATCGTGCCAGGTGACACCCTCGCGCAGTTTGAAGACGAACGCCTTGCCGCCCTCCTCCATTTCCCAGCTTTCGGCCAGCAGCGGCTCAACGCCGTCCGCCGTCCACTTGACCTGCGCCAGCCCCTGCAGGAACGCCTCGTCGAGGCGGCGGCCACAGGTCGTCCACAGCGTGCCGACCGCGCAGCCCGTGCGCATCGGTGAACGGAAGACGCCAGCAGGGCCAGCAGCTTCCGCCGCGGCCGGCGCACCTTCCTCGGCGGCGGGTGCGGTTTCCTCGGCCGCGGGTGCAGCCGGCGCCGCAGCTGGCGCCGCGCAGCCAGCCAGCAGCATCGCAAAGAGCGCGACGAGCAAGAACAACATGCGAATCTTCATACGGTTCTCCTTCAAGAAACGACTCGATGGGCGCCGGATGGATGCCGGCGCGACGATACGATTGAATGAGTGCGGCTTGCGCCCCACGTGATTCCATTCAGTTATGCCGCTAATTTCTCCGCCAGATGGCACGCGACCTGATGCCCTGCGTTTCCGCCCGCCAGCCGCCGCAGCGCTGGCTCCTCCTGGCGGCAGATGGTTTCGGCGTAGGCGCAGCGCGGGTGAAAGCGGCAGCCGGCCGGCGGGTTGGCCGGGCTCGGTACGTCACCCTCCAAGATGATGCGCTTGCGCGTCCGCTCCAGCTTAGGATTGGGCGACGGCACCGCGGACATCAGCGCGCGCGTGTACGGATGCAGCGGGCGGTCGAAGACGCTGTCGCGGCTGCCCAGTTCCACGATCTTGCCCAGGTACATCACCGCCACCCGGTCGCTGATGTAGCGCACCATCGACAGGTCGTGGGAGATCATCAGGTAGGTCAGCCCAAGCTGCGCCTTGAGGTCGCTCATCAGGTTGACCACCTGCGCCTGGATCGAGACATCGAGCGCCGAGATCGGCTCGTCGGCGACGATGAAGGCGGGCGAAGTGGCGAGCGCGCGGGCAATGCCGATGCGCTGGCGCTGCCCGCCGGAAAACTCGTGCGGATAGCGGTTGATGAAGGCGGGATTCAGCCCCACCAGCCGCAGCAACTCCTGCACGCGTTCGGCGCGTTCCGCCGGCGCGCCGATCTGGTGAACGGAGAGCGGTTCGCCGATGATGGCGCCGACGGTCATGCGCGGGTTGAGCGACGAGTACGGGTCCTGAAAGACCATCATCATGTGCCGGCGCAGCAGGCGCATCTCGGCTTCGGAGCGCTGCGTTACTGCTTCCCCGCGGAAGCGCACCTGACCCGTAGTCGCGTCCAACAGCTTTAAGATCGCCAATCCAGTCGTCGATTTACCGCAGCCACTTTCGCCGACCAGCCCCAGCGTCTCGCCCGCATAGACCGTGAAGGAGACATCATCGACGGCGCGCACTGCGCCCACTTGCCGGCGCAGCAGCCCGCGGCGAATCGGAAAATGCACCTTGAGGTGTTCGACTTCGACCAGTGGGCTTGGGGAGGGTGCGGCCAGGGTTGTATTGCTCATAGCGCCTCTCCAAAAGTGTGTACGCTGCGCAATTCCTCCGCACGCCAGCAGGCGGCGCTATGCTGCGGGCCAACCGACTGTAAGGGCGGCACGCCCTGCCGGCAGCGATCAACGACATAGGGACAGCGCGGGGCAAAAGGACAGGCCATCGCCGGCGTGCGCAGGTCCGGCGGCATCCCCTCGATGGAGGCCAGCCGCTCCTGGTTGCGCTGCTCCAGTGTGGGGATCGCCTGCAGCAGCCCCATCGTGTACGGATGCGCGGGCCGTTCGTAGAGGTCGTCCACCGGCGCCTGCTCGACGATGTAGCCCGAATACATCACGATCACCTTGTCCACCATGCCGGCGACCAGCGCCAGGTTGTGGCTGATCCAGATGATCGCCATGCCCAGCTTCTGCTGCAGTTCCTTGATCAACTCCACGATCTGCGCCTGGATCGTGACATCGAGCGCGGTGGTCGGCTCGTCGGCGATCAACAGGCTGGGGTTGCAGGCCAGCGCCATGGCAATCATGACGCGCTGGCGCTGCCCGCCCGAAAATTGAAAGGGAAAATCCTTCAGCCGATCGGCGGCGTTGGGCAGTCCGACCAGCGACAGCAGCTCGGCAGCGCGGGCGCGGGCGGCGCGCTTGTCCAGCCCCAGATGCGCCTGAATCGGCTCCATCAGTTGCAGCCCGACCGGCAGCACCGGGTTGAGCGAGGTCATCGGATCCTGAAAGACCATGGCGATCTCGCCGCCGCGCACCTTGCGCAGTTCGTCCGCGGAGAGCTTGAGCAGGTCGCGCCCCTTGAAGTGCACCTCGCCGCCCTCCACCCGTCCGGGCGGAAAGCGAATCAGCCCCATGAGCGACATCACGCCGACCGACTTGCCCGACCCGCTTTCGCCAACGATGGCGAGCGATTCGCCCGCGTCCAGCGTGTAGGAGATGCCGTTGACGGCATGAATCGTGGCGCCATCCGAGTAAAAGCGTGTGACCAGATTGTTGACTTCGAGCAGGTGCGACATGACAGGATTCCGTGAGAGTCCGTTCGAGATTAGTTCAGAGGTGACAGCCACTTTTGGAAGTGGCTGTCACCTCTGAACTGACAGGCGCAGGAAGGCGCCGCGCGTTCTATGATGTCGGCGCGCCGTTCTGGCGAGACGCGCCATTCTGGTGGAATTGACCCGACCCGGCAAAGCGTGCTTCCAGGTTGCGGAAGTGCTCGCGCATCCGCTGTGCCGCCAGCGCCGTATCGCGCAGCTTGACCGCCGCCAGCAGTTCGCGGTGCGCCGTCACCGTGGCGACCGGCTGGTGATCCATGCCCAGGCTCTGGATCGCCAGCGAGTGATAGATGACCCAGAAGATGTCGATCAGACCGATCAGCGACTTGTTGCCCAGCGGCGTGTACAACATGCGATGGAAATTGCGATCCTCCGCAGAGACATCCTCCCCGCGCGCGGCTTTCTCCTCCCAGCGGTCGAGCAGCGCCGTCATCTGCGCCAGCTCATCGTCGCTGATCAGCGGGATGGCGTCGGTCACGGCGGCCACCTCCAGCCAGATGCGAATCTGGAGAATTTCGGTGACGCGCGTCGGGTCGAAGATCAGGCCGTAGGAGAGCAGATCGAAGGTGGAATCGAAGTTGAAGGCGCGCACCCGCACGCCGTCGCCGTGACGCACCTCGACGATGCCCAGCGACTCCAGCGCCTTGATCGCCTCGCGCACCGAGCCGCGGCTGACGCCCAGATCCGCGGCAAGCTGCCCTTCCGGCGGCAGCAGGTCGCCCGACCCCAGCCGGTTGTCCATGATGTACTGCTTGATCTGATCCTGGATGACGCGGTTGAGCAACGGCCCGCGTGTGAGCTTTTCCATGCAGAGTCCCCGGCCAACAACATTGGCAATATGAGATATAAGATATTAGATGTCGGATGTCTAACAACAGGATACCCTCGAAACGTGCATTTGTCAAGAGGGAAAATCGAGCGAGATCGGTGTGCGGCATATACTGGGGGGCAGTCATTGATCAAAGGTTCAAGCAAAGGCGAGTCAGCATGAATGCACTGTGGATTGCGATTGGGTTTCTTACGACCTTGCCGGTTCCCAGCCACAACCTGACGCCGGATGCGATGCGCCGCGCCGCGCCCTGGTTTCCAGTGGTCGGGCTGGGGAGCGGCGCGCTGCTGGCGGGTGCGGCGGGAGCGGCGGGCTGGATCTTCCCGCCGGCGGTGACGGCGGTGCTCGTCGTGGCGTTGTGGGCGGCGCTCACTGGCGCGCTGCATCTCGACGGGCTGGCGGACTGCGGCGACGGGCTGCTGCCGCCGGTGAGCCGGGAGCGACGGCTGGAGATTATGCGCGACCCGAGCGTGGGCGCCTTTGGCGTGACCGTGCTCGTACTGGTGCTGCTGCTGAAGACGGCGGCGCTGGCGAACCTGACCGTGACGTGGCCGGCGCTGCTGCTGGCGCCGCTCTGGGCGCGCTGGTTGATCCTGGTAGCGGCGCGGCGCCCGTCGGCGCGCCCGGGCGGGATGGGCGCCAGCCTGGGGCCGGTGCTCGATGCGCAGCGACTGGCGCTGGTCGCGCTGCTGCCGCTGGCGCTGACTGGCGGCGTGGGTATGTGGCACTGGCCTGTGATCGCAGCGGCAGGGGCGGCGGTGCTGGCCGCGCTGGGCGTGCTGTGGCTAGCGCAGCGGCGGCTGGGCGGCGTCACCGGCGATGTCTTCGGCGCTGTGGTCGAGGTGAGCGAGGCGGCGTTTGTGTGTGTGGCGTGTGTACATCTGCGATGATGATTGAAGCTGATGCCCGAGCGGATATGGAGGGCACGAATTCCCAGGCGGTTCGCCGCACCGATTTGCGCCACTTGCGTTATATCGGACTCGCCAAAACTCGCTTGCAGCACATCCTATGCGCAGCAGCTATCAACTTACACCACATTACCGACTATCTCGCTGCACAACTCGATGCGCACTCCCCTCGGCAGCCCTTTGCCCAGAGACGTTCGTCGGCTCTTGCTGCACCTGTCGCTACGCCATAAGCACATTCAACTTGGATGCACCGCATAAAAACCTGCAACACAAAATCGCAAAATCAATATATGATTAAGCCAATAGCATCCAACTTAAATTGCACCCGGCAAAACTCAGGTGTACTTCACGGGTGGGATAGCCCGCGCCCATCCATTGCGGCGCGCCCACGCTGATGCTACAATGAGCGCGAGCCAGATGCACCGCCATCGTTCTTTGGACACCATCCGTCATCAGGCTCACTTACGTAAACGAGGAAACCATGGAAATCATTGCGATACTTCTGAGCGTGTTGCTGGCCGGGCTGCTGTCTGGCGTGGCTGTCTGGATCGTCGGGCGGTTAGGGCTGGGGCTGGTCGTCAGCGGCTTTCTCCCGGCCTTTATTGCTGCCTTTGTTATCGCCATTCTCAGCGGGCTCATCAACTGGCTAATTGCGCAGATCGGCTTCATCCCCCAAGACGGTCTCGTCGGCGGTCTGATCCACCTCATCGTTGCAGCGGCGGTGCTGCTGATCAGCAGCCGGCTGGTCAAGGGCGTGATGGTGCAGGGCTTCGTCGGTGCGTTCGTCGCCGCCATCGCGATCGGCGTGATCGGCTGGCTGGCGCACCAGATCGCCGCGCTATTGCCCTTCGTGTGATCATCATCGCCCGCCGCGCCACCAGGAGCGTAACCCATGCCCACAATTGACGCCGCCACCCCACGCCACGCCTGGCAGATCGACCGTGAATTGCGCCTGAGCGCCGTGCCGCGCGACCGTCGCATCTACGCCAGTGAGTGGTACACCAGCGAAACGGTCTTCCCCACCGGCGACGATCTGATCGCACTCTTCTGGAACGCCACCGTGCCTGGCTCCGGCGCGCCAGAAATCCCCTACGTGGAGATGGTCGAGTCGCTGGCGAACCAGGGCTACGACGTGACAAAGGCGGAGGCGCTGCTGGCTGCTGGCATCGAGCTGGCGGCGGAAAAACGCACGGACGCTCTGCGCGCGCTGACCGCCGAACTGCTGGCGCGGCTGCACGCCGCGCCGCGCATCTCGCATCATCCATACTGGCGTTACGCTTATCCGGGGCCAAGCTGGAATGCCGTGCGGGCGTCACTGCACAACGCCGACCCGGAACAAGATCGCCGTGCGCTGGAACAGTTGGAGGCGCGCACGCTGGACGGCTGGCGCGGCCAACTTGCTGGCGGCGCATTCGGCACGGCCATCGAGGGCTATCACACCGACCGCATCGCCGAAGTCTACGGCGTGATTGACGCCTACCTCACCACGCCGGAGACGATGAACGACGACGTGGTTTATGAGCTGGTCTTGCTCGATGTCTTTGCGCAGCACGGACGCCGGCTGACAGCACGGCAACTTGGGCTGGAATGGGTGCGCCAGATTCCCTTCGGCTGGTCGGCGGAGTGGATCGCGCTGCGCAACCTGAACCTGGGCATCATGCCGCCGCGCTCCGGCGCGTTCCGCAACCCCTACACCGACTGGATCGGCTGCCAGATGCGCGGCATGGTCTGCGGGATGCTGGCGCCGGGCTGGCCGTTGGAGGCGGCGCGGCTGGCGTATCTCGACGGCACTGTCTCGCACGCACGTAACGGCATCTACGGCGGGATGTATGCGGCGGTGCTGACGGCGCTGGCCTACGTGCGCAGCGACGCGCGCGGCCTGCTAGAGGAGGCGCTGCATTACCTCCCGCCAGGCAGCGAATATGTTGCGGTGGCGCAGGAGATACTGGCGGTGCTGCGCAGCGAACCAAACCCGGCGGTGGCGTGGCGGCTGCTCGACGCCCGCTTCGAAGAGTACAACTGGATTCATGCCTACCCGAACCTGGCGGCGGACATGCTGGCGCTCTGGCACGCGCACGGCGACCTGACGACTGCGTTCCGCTGGCTGGCGCACGC
>Ga0114938_1002564_pt1 | contig 11327 bp, 8 predicted proteins | sample AshMeaBigSpring_FD_88675 | JGI IMG/M metagenome (GOLD analysis project Ga0114938, IMG submission 88675) | Groundwater microbial communities from Big Spring, Nevada to study Microbial Dark Matter (Phase II) - Ash Meadows Big Spring | ecosystem: Environmental > Aquatic > Deep subsurface >...
CCCCTGCCGGCATATCGAAAACTTCCCGATGGCGGTCGGCAAAAAGTTGATCCTGCGCGCGGTCCCCTACTGGTGAAAATAGGGCACCGAAACATGGGTTCGGGACGAAGAAGCCCGCTATGTCTGTCCGGAATGCGGCCGTAACGTTTTCCGGGGTGCCGTCCAATGCAGCCAATGCAAAACGAAGCTGGATCTGGATTGATGATCAATGGTTCTAAATCCTGGCGGACGAATACGCCGAATCGATCAACTCTTAGTTGCAGGCTAAAAGCGAAAGGGGTTGCCGGCCAGGCCCTTTTTTACATGATTCGAACCCATTACTCCTCCTTGGTTGAGTTTTGCTTCGATAGGCAGGGGAAATCTGTGGTGTTTGGAGTTTCATGTTTTCCGACCGGTCACCGGCCGATGAACAGCGAGGTTGATAGCATCCCGGTTCTCACGGCCACCCCGATGTGCATCAGCCGTTGGTCGGACATTTTTGGCGATGAACTGCGAGCAGGGTAATGTCATCTTCTTGAGGCGATTGCCCAATAAAGGTGGCCAGCTCCTGCCGAATGTTTTTCACCAAATCCCTTGCGGTATGAAACGTTCCGTTAAACAGCTGGTGAAGGCGTTGGTGGCCGAAGAGTTCATCGCCGGGAGAGCGCGAGTCGGTGACACCGTCCGTAAAGGCGAGAAAAATGTCGTCAGAATCGATAACGACATGCTGGGGCAAGTAATTTGCTTCGGGCAGCGCTCCGACTATGGGGCCAGATGGTTTCAATCTTTGTTTGACCCCCTGCGGTCCTATTACCAAAGCCGAATCGTGGCCGGCATTGATATAGCTTAACTTGCCGGAAGCGGTATCAAGGACGCCAAAAAAGAGAGTAGCAAACATGCTCAGGTCGCCGTGATTCTGAACGAGGTATTTGTTGGTCAAGCCCACTGCTTCCAAAGCCCGGTGATAGTGGGCATCACAGTTCTGCGAAGCAATACATTCCAGCCTTTCCGTCTTTCCCGGAAGCTCGACCCCCTCCAGCGACGTTTGACCAGAGAAAATTCTGATCAGGCTGCGGAAAAGCGCCATAAACAGCGCAGCGCCGACCCCCTTACCGCATACGTCGGCGATGACCAGGCCCATATTTCCTTCAGAAAGTTCGAATATATCGTAAAAATCACCTGAGACTTGACGCGCCGGACTAAAGAAAGAGGCGAACTCCCAACCGGCCTTACTGGGTAGAAACTGGGGCAGGAAGTTGGTCTGCATTTCACGGCCTTGATTCAATTCCCTGTCCAACGCTTTGGAATAGGAGGCCACCTTCGAAAAACTTTCTTGCAGAGATGCCTCTGCATGCTTGCGCTGATTGATCGCATTGGAGATCTGTTTGAATGTCCGAATGAAAGCCGCAATGACTTCTCCCAGCTCATCTCGGCGGGATTCGTGTGCCGTTTGAAATACGGGCGCTTCGAGGTCATGCTGGATGGCGTCCCCGGCACTGATCAGATCCTTGCGCAGTCGCAGAATGGGCGAGATCACGATGGGGTGCAACGCCAGCATCGCCCCCAGCGTCACAAACACCGAGATAATCAGGACCAGCCCTACTATTCGCAGGGTAAACGCCACCAGTTCTTTATTCACCGGCGACGCATCATGGCGCACAATGACAGTATACCCAGGGTGCCAGCGTTTTGAGGTCCATGCCACGTCGTAGTAGGCACCATCATCGTTCAATCGTCCGGTAGGCCTGTCGGCGGGCAATTCAGGGAAAGTCAGGTCCGGTTGCTTACCGAAAACGCCAACCAAGCCGCCATCTGGCCGATAAAGAGCTCCACCGACGACGTAATTGTGTTGAGACAGCATGGCGAGGTGATTCAAGAGTTGGTGGTCCGAACTGTCTGCTGCGCAATTCTGCATGATCACCATGAGTTTAGCCGCTGTTACGTTTTGGACCTGCGTGAGAAGTTCCTTTTTGCGGTTGTGAAGGGAAGGAATCAAGATGATGGCTTCGATGACGAGCACGCTGACAAACACCCACCAAACCACCCTTCTTGATAGGCGGGCCATCGGTATCTGTCGGAGGGTTCGCATAAGCGGAGGCATCAGCTGGTTCCTATTCGGATCTGCCGGACATCAGGATTTGCGACCAAACAGTCATAAAATCATCTGTTCGCGAACGGAATACCGCACGGTTTCCGAAACACGACTCGTTACGGCTATCAGACATCATGGAAATATGTAAGGCTGATTTGTAGAATTGCTACCGGGTATTGTTTGACGAGGGTTCTGTTATAAAAACTGAACCCCGCCCAACTAGTGTCGAGCATCTTGTCAGGTCAACTCCCCACCCCAGAAGTCAATCAGGAAACTTACGACAGTGCAGAAGGGTCGCCTCGCAGAACGCTCGACCCGGTTTTCGCACCATTGCGGAACAGAAGCAAAAAGCTTATGGTAATTCTCGATGAAACTACCAGAAGCATCTTGGCTGTTCACCCCGGCGCGCGCCGGGGTACGGAACATCCAACCAAAAACGGGAGCCGTGGAATGAGGCGCTGGATGAAGGGTGCCGTGGCCGGAATCATCGGGCTGGGGATCATCGGCGCGGGTGTCGCCTGGTATGCGCTGCGCGGCGGCGAATCGGCGGCGGGCTTTCGCACGGCGACCGTGAAACGCGGCGACCTGCTGGTTGCGATCAGCGCCACCGGCACCGTGGTCCCGGAGGAAGTGATCGACGTGGGCGCCCAGATCGCCGGGCAGATCGTTTCTTTCGGCAAGGACGCCGCCGGCCGGACGGTCGACTACGGCTCGGCGGTCGAAGAAGGTACCGTCCTGGCCAAGATCGACGACTCGCTGTATGCCGCCGACGCGGCCCAGGCCGAGGCCCAGGTACAGTCCGCAAAGGCGGCGCTGCAGCGCACTGAAGCCGATCTCGGCCAGCTCAAGGCCAAGCTGCACCAGGCCGAGCGGGACTGGCAGCGCGCGCAGAAGCTGGGCCCCTCCGAAGCGCTGGCCGAGGCCACCTTCGATGCCTACCGCTCGGCCTACGAGACGGCCGCGGCCAATCTCGCCGTAGGCCAGGCGGCCATCCTGCAGGCCCGGGCCAGCCTGGCCCAGGCCGAGGCCCAGTTGCGGCGCGCACAGCGCAATCTGGGCTACACCACGATCAAGTCGCCGGTCAAGGGCGTCATCATCGACCGCCGGGTGAACATCGGCCAGACCGTCGTCGCCAGCCTGAACGCGCCCAGCCTTTTCCTGATCGCCAAGGACCTCAAGCGCATGCAGGTCTGGGTTTCGGTCAACGAGGCCGACGTCGGAAAGATCCGTCCGGGTCTGCCGGTCACCTTCAGCGTCGATGCCTTCCCCGGCGAGATCTTCCGTGGGGAAGTCGGCAAGGTCCGGCTCAACGCCTCCATGACCCAGAATGTCGTCACCTACACCGTGGAGGTGGTCACCGACAACTCCAGCGGACGCCTGCTCCCCTACCTGACCGCCAACGTCCGGTTCGAGATGAACCGCCGCACGGACGTGCTCCAGGTGCCGAACGCGGCGCTGCGCTTCAGGCCGACGCCCGAGCAGATCGCGCCGGAATTCCGCGACGCCTCTGCCTCCAGCGCGGGGGGCCGCGCCAAATCCCAGGAAGGGACGCCGTCCGGCGCGGGCCCGGCTGCAGAGGCCGGCGCGCAGGCGGGCCGAAGCAGCCTGTGGCTGCCAGCCGGTGAGCATGTGCGCCCGCTCGCCGTGACGGTTGGCTTGAGCGACAGCGCCATGACCGAAGTCTCCGGCGAGAACCTGGCGGAGGGGCTGGAGGTCGTCACCGGTGTGGAGCTGGTGGCCGACGCCGGACCGGAAACCAGCAACCCCTTCGCGCCGCGATTCCAGCGCCCCGGCGGGAGCGCCGCCGGCGCCGGCCGGCCGCGGTAAAGCCGGTTGCAGCGGGTATCGCCGCTTCATCGGCAAGAAGGTTTTTTTGGCGGGAGTGGCTTCCAGCCGCGCTAAAATCGCGGCTAGACGCCGCTCCCACCGCAAGGGAAATGGATTCGCGGAAGCGTTTCATGGAGCTCATCGAACTCAGGGACATCTGCAAGACCTACCGGCTGGGAGACATCGACGTTCCCGTGCTGAAAGGGGTGTCGCTGCAGATCGCCCGCAGGGAGATGGTCGCCCTGATGGGAGCGTCCGGGTCGGGCAAGAGCACCCTGATGAACATATTGGGGTGTCTGGACCGGCCGACCTCCGGGCAATACTGGCTCGACGGCCGTGAGGTGTCGAGGCTTTCGGCCGACGAGCGCGCCCAGCTGCGCAACCAGACGTTCGGCTTCGTCTTCCAGAATTTCAACTTGCTGCCGCGCACCAGCGCCCTGGACAACGTGGCGATGCCGCTCGCTTACATGGCCGGCCACCTCTCCGAGCGCCAGGCGCGCCGGCAGGCCCGTGAGGTGCTCGAACGGCTCGGCCTCGGCGACCGCCTGGACCATCACCCGTCGCAGCTCTCCGGCGGGCAGCAGCAACGGGTCGCCATCGCCCGCGCGCTGGTCAACCACCCGCCGCTGATCTTCGCCGACGAGCCGACCGGCAATCTCGACTCCCGCACCAGCGGGGAGGTGCTGCAGCTGTTCCAGGAGCTGAACCGAGAGGACCACATTACCATCATCATCGTCACGCACGACGCCATGGTGGCCCGGTCCGCCCGGCGCACCGTCTGCATTCACGACGGGCTGCTACAGGACGGCGCGCAGTGCGTTCCTTCTGAAACCGGAGCGGAAGCCGTCGCGCGTCCCGCCGGGCCCGCATCGCTGGCGGCGGAAATGGGAGGCAGCGGATGAGAGTCTACCGCACCGCGCGCACGGCCATGACGGCGCTGGGCCGCAATCCGATGCGCGCCTTGCTCACGACCCTCGGCATTGTGATCGGCGTCGGCGCCGTCATCGCCATGATGGAAATCGGGACCGGCTCTTCGGCGGCCATTCAGAAAAGCATCGCCACCATGGGTGCCAACGTTCTGCTGGTGGTGCCCGGCACGGCCGCCAGCGGAGGTGTGAGCTTCGGCGCCGGGTCGGTAACGACGTTGACGCCCCAGGACGGCGAGGCCATCCTGCGCGAGAGCCCGGCCGTGCGCAACGTCGCGCCGATCGTGCGCGCCCGGACGCAGGTGGTCTACGGCAACCGCAACTGGGTGCCGCAGCAGATGATCGGAACGACTCCCGCCTTTCTGGACATCCGCGATTGGACGAACCTGGCCGAGGGCGAGGCCTTTACCGAGCGCGACGTGCTCAACGCCAACAAGGTCTGCCTGATCGGCCGGACCCTCGCGCGCGAGCTGTTTCAGGGAGAATCCCCCATCGGCCGGGAGATCCGCGTGAAGAACGTGTCCTTCCGGGTGGTCGGCGTACTGGGCGCCAAGGGGGCCAACATGATGGGTTCGGACCAGGACGACATCCTGCTGGCCCCCTGGACCACGCTCAAGTATCGCGTGACGGGCTCGACCCTCGGCAGCCCCAACCAGAGCGCCGCCGCCACGACCGGCAGCACCGTCAACACCCTCAACAGGCTCTATCCCAGCGAAGCCCCGCAGATCTATCCCAAGCCCTCGGAGGCCCAGGCGGCCAACACCCCGCTGATGGTGCGCTTTACCAACATCGATCAACTGCTCGCCGCGGCGAACAGCCCGGAGGAGATCCCGGCCGCCATCCGGCAGATGACCGAAATCCTGAGGGAGCGGCACCGCATCCGTGACGGCCAGCCGGACGACTTCACCATCCGCGACATGACCGAAATGACCAACACCCTTACCTCCACCACCCGTCTGATGACCAACCTGCTCCTGTGCGTGGCCATGATCTCGCTGGTGGTCGGTGGGGTGGGGATCATGAACATCATGCTGGTCTCGGTCACCGAGCGCACGCGCGAGATCGGCCTGCGCATGGCCGTGGGGGCGCGGGCGCGGGACATCCTGCGGCAGTTTCTGGTGGAGGCCGTGGTCCTTTGCCTGGTGGGCGGCGCCGCCGGCATCCTGCTCGGGCACGGAGGGTCGCGGCTCGTGGAGCTCTTCCTGCGATGGCCGGTCGCGACCTCGCTGCCGGCCATCGCCGCGGCGGTCCTGGTTTCGGCCAGCGTGGGGATCATCTTCGGCTTCTACCCGGCCTGGAAAGCCTCGCGCATGGATCCCATCGACGCCCTGCGCTACGAGTGAAGCCGGCGGCGATTGGATGTTCGAGACGTGCAACCCATGCGTTTGTGGGAGTTTCTGATGAAGCTCGAAATCCCCCTCACCCCCTTTGCCAAAGGGGGGAAAGGTAGTATTAAAGCCGACCGGTTTCGTCGGCGGGAGGATGGCGCTGAGCACCACACCCGGCTTCTAAAGATGTTCAAGTGCAGGTTGATTTCAGTCGGTCCGATACTCCGGCAAGCGGCAGCCTTTTCGATCTTTTTATGTGCAGCCGCGCTGAGCGGATGCCTGGTCGGCCCGGATTACATGCCGCCGCAGATGGCGGTTCCCGCCGATTGGATCGAAACAGCGCCCGGGATTCCGGCAGAGCTGCCGCCCGTGGACCTGGCGCACTGGTGGACGGTGTTCGAGGATCCGACGCTCGTCTCCCTCGAGGAAATGGCCCTCCGCTCCAATCTGGACCTACTGCAGGCCGAGGCCCGCATCCGCCAGGCCCGCGCCGCGCGGGGGGTTGCCGCGAGCGGGCTGGGACCCACGGTGGACGCGGGAGGCTCCTTCCAGCGCAGCCGGACGCCCGGCCGGAATTCGGACTGGCAGGAGGGCGAGACGCGGGGGGTCGTTTCCAACAGCTACGACGCCGGCTTCGACGCCGGCTGGGAGCTGGACGTCTTCGGCGGGATCCGCCGCGGCATCGAGGCCGCCGACGCCGACCTGCGATCCGCCGTGGAGTCGCGCCGCGACGTCCTGGTGACGCTGACGGCCGAAGTGGCGCGCAACTACATCGAGCTGCGCGCATCCCAGCAGCGCATCGAGATCGCCCGCCGGAACCTCGCCACCCAGCAGCACAGCGCCCGGCTGACCCGCCTGCGGTTCGAAGGCGGCTTCGTGAGCGGCCTGGATGTGGCCAACGCCGAGGCCCAGGTGGCCGCCACCGCCTCCACCATCCCCCAATTGGAGGCCGCCGCCCGCCAGTCCATCTATGCGCTCGGCTTCCTGCTGGGCCAGGAGCCCGCGGTCCTGATGGCGGAGCTCACGCCGGCGGCTGACATCCCGCCCGCACCGCCCGCAGTCCCGGCCGGCCTGCCCTCGGAGCTGCTGCGCCGGCGGCCGGACATCCGCCGGGCCGAAGCGGACATCCATGCCGCCACGGCGCGCATCGGCGTCGCCACGGCCGAGCTGTTTCCCAAATTCACGATCACCGGCACGGCCGGGCTGACCTCGGGCGATTTCAGCTCCTGGCTGACCTGGTCCCAACGTTTCTATGCCCTCGGCCCCGCGGTCAGCTGGCGGGTGTTCGATACCGGCCGCACGCGCTCGGCCATCGCCGAACAGGAAGCCTTGCAGGAACAGGCCCTCATCGCCTACCGCCAGACGGTGCTCGGCGCGCTGCAGGAGGTCGAAAATGCCCTGATCGCCTCCATAAAGGAGCAGGAGCGCCGCCGGTCGCTCGCCGACGCCGTCGCCGCCAACCGCAAAGCCGTGAGCCTGGCCAAGACGCTGTACACCGAGGGGCAGACGGATTTTCTGAACGTGCTGGACGCTCAACGGTCCCTGTTCGTGACCGAGGAAACCCTGGTCCTGAGCACGAGCGCCATATCGACCGATCTGGTGGCGCTCTACAAGGCCCTCGGCGGGGGCTGGTTCGAGGAATGAGCGAGATGCCTTTCAAGCAAGTCGATTTTAGAATCCCCCGACCCCCTTTGCCGAAGGGGGAGACCGAGGGAAGTAAGCTTATCGATTTCGTCGCCGATCAGCATGGCGCTGCGCCACCGCCCTATTTTTACAAAGACGCCCCCCTCATAAAATCTGCAAGCCGCGCCTTCTGCTGCCCGCGATGATCGAAATTCCCCGGGGCGAGCCAGCGCTCAAAGGCCTCCCGGATGGACGGCCAATCTGCATCCACCATGGCGAACCAGGCCGTATCGCGGTTGCGCCCCTTCACCACCATGTGCTGCCGAAAGGTCCCTTCGTAGGCAAACCCGAAACGACGCGCCGCCCGCATCGATGGTCGGTTGCCGGCATCGCACTTCCACTCCAGACGGCGATAGCCGAGCTCGTCAAAGGCGTATCGCGCGAACAGGAACAGCGCTTCCGTTGCCACCCGCGTCCTGGCGATGGCCGGCCCCCACAGGATGTGGCCCACTTCCAGCACGCCGTGTTCGGGGGTGATGCGCAGAAAGCCCTGGCGCCCCTCGCAGCGTCCGCTCGAACGGTCGATCACGGCGTAGAACAATGGGTCATTCGAGGCCGACGCGCGGGCCAGCCAGCCCTCGAAACCTGCGTGGTCCTGCGGCGAATCTGCCAAATAGCGGAAGCGGTCCGCGGCGTTCGGCGCCATGGAGGCATCGAAAAGGTGGCCGCCGTGGCGCAACGGATCAAGCGGCTCCAGGCGGCAGAAGAAGCCCGCGAGGGTCACGCGCGCCGGGCGCGGGCGAGGACGCCAGTCCGTCAGCTCTTGCATTGCTCCGTCCATTTCAAGCGAAAATCTCCGCCCGGCGCCGCATCAAAGGAGCGCGCCGGCCTTTTCCTCTACGGCACGCAGAATATCGCCGCCGCGCATGAGCGCGCGCATGGCGTTGATATCGGCGGCGAGCAAACGGTCGGTGTCGAGGTGGGCGATGGAACCGCGGATGACCTGGTAGGCCGCCAGCGTCCCCTCCCCCGGCCTCATGTTGGTGAAGAGGTCGAGCGCCTGGGCGGCGCAGAGCAGTTCGATGGCGACCACGTTCGCGGCGTTGGCCACGATCTCGCGGCACTTGCGCGCGGCGATGGTGCCCATCGAGACGTGGTCCTCCTTGTTGGCCGAGGTGGGGATGGAGTCGACGCTGGCGGGATGGGCCAGCACCTTGTTCTCGGAGACCAGGGCGGCCGCGGTGTACTGCGCGATCATGAAGCCCGAGTTCAGGCCGCCGTCGCTCACGAGGAAGGCCGGCAGCCCGCTCAGCTTGGGGTTGACCAGGCGCTCGATGCGCCGCTCGGAGATGTTGGCGAGCTCGGCCACGGCCATGCCCAGGAAGTCCATGGCCAGCGCCACGGGCTGCCCGTGGAAGTTCCCGCCCAGCAGGAACTCGCCGGTGTCGGCGAACATGAGGGGGTTGCCGGTCGAGGAGTTCATCTCGGTCTCGATCACCCGCCGGCAGTAGGCGACGGCGTCCTTGGTCGCGCCGTGCACCTGCGGCGAGCAGCGCAGCGTGTAGGCGTCCTGGATGCGCGAGCAGTCCCTGTGGGAGGAGATGATCTCGCTGTTGCGGGTGATGCGCTCCATGTTGACGGCCGCCGCGATCTGCCCGGCGTGCGGCCGCACCTGATGAATGCGCGGGTTGAACTCGGTGCGGCTGCCCATCAGGACCTCCAGGGTCATGGACGCCGCGATGTCGATCAGCTTGGAAAGCCGGATGGCGTCGTAGACGGCCAGCCCGCCGATGGCGGTCATCACCTGGGTGCCGTTGACGAGCGCCAGCCCCTCGGCCGATTCGAGCTCAAGCGGCCGGAGGCCGCAAGCGGCCAATGCCTCTCCGCCGCCCATGCGCCGGCCTTCGCAAACGGCCTCGCCCTTCCCCACCAGAACCAGGGCCAGATGCGCCAGCGGCGCCAGATCGCCGCTCGCCCCCACCGATCCCTTTTCCGGCACCACCGGAACGACGCCGCGATTCAGAAGTTCAAGCAGCTGCCGCACGGTCTCCAGGCGGATGCCGGAATGGCCCCGGGCGAAGTCCATGGCCCTGAGCGTCATGGCGGCGCGGACGATTTCGGTCGCGAGCGGTTCGCCGACTCCGGAGGCATGGCTCAGGAGAATGTTCTCCTGCAGGCGCCGGGTGTCCTTCTTGGAAATGGCCACGTCGCTCAACGCGCCGAAGCCGGTGGTCACGCCGTAAATCCGGCGTTCTTCCGCCACCCATCGGTCCACCAGTGCCCGGCCGGCCCGGATGCGCTCCTCCGACTCGGCGCTCAGCTGCACGGCGGCCCCTTCGCGCGCCGCTGCGACCAGGCTGTCGAGGGTCATGTTCTCCATGTCGAGAACCACGTGTTTCATTCGATCGCCCTCCCCCCTGAAGCGAGTATCAAGTGAAGTCTCCATTAGTTTGGCGGCTGACCTGAGATTGCCCCCTCAAAAGGGGTGGAAAGGTTGATGGGCCCTGAGATTCTCCGAACCGATGGCTTCAGGAAGAGAAAGCCTTCGAAGACCGGATCTTAAACCGGCCGGAAATGGAAGTAAAGCCGGCCGGGCGCCGCTTACGCAGATGTTTCTGGGCCGAACCGGTCTAAAAATAAAAAAAATATTGCAACTCTATATATAGTGGGTTATAGTAATTAACAATACAACCAGAAGGCAGGCCTGCGCATCACTTCGGGGCCGCCCAATCCAAAATGAGGAGGACATGATGCCAGCAGCAAAGAAACCCGCCAAAGCGACCAAAAAGACCGTAGCCAAGAAGACCACCGGCAAGTCCGCCGCCAAGAAACCCGCTGCCAAAAAAACGGTTGCCAAAAAACCTGCCGCGAAAAAGCCGGCTGCCAAGAAGAAATAGCAGCGCCTTCGAAAGCGGTGCATTTCAGAGACGGGGAATCCCGGCTGATGCCCCAGCCGGAGGCTTCCCCGTTTCTGTTTGGTCCTCTCCGACACGCCTATTGAATCGCAGCATATTCTATACTACTCAGGAACCCTGACTCGCCGAGATTGACCCGTTCTTGCTCTCTTGAAGCCGCCGTCTGCGCCGTTAAAAGGAAAACCGACATGATCGCCAACGCCCAAATCGCCGATTCCATGCAGTTTCACCTCGGGACGCTGTTCGACGAGCTGCCGGCCAGGCCGGAGTTCGTTCAGGGAATCCGGCGCGCGCCCGCGCGGCATTTCAACCTGTGCCGGAAAGACACCGAGCTCGCCCTCAAGAACGCCCTGCGCTACGTTCCCGAAAAGTGGCATGCGGCCCTGGCGCCGGAGTTCCTGGAGGAGCTCCTGCGCCGCGGCCGGATCTACGGCTACCGCTTCCGGCCGCCGGGGCCCATCAAGGGCCGTCCGATCGACGGCTACCAGGGGGTCTGCATGGAAGGCCGGGCCTTCCAGGTCATGATCGACAACAACCTGGACTTCGACGTGGCGCTCTACCCCTACGAGCTGGTCACCTACGGCGAGACCGGCCAGGTCTGTCAGAACTGGATGCAGTACCGGCTCATCAAGCGCTA
>Ga0114938_1002565_pt1 | contig 11322 bp, 6 predicted proteins | sample AshMeaBigSpring_FD_88675 | JGI IMG/M metagenome (GOLD analysis project Ga0114938, IMG submission 88675) | Groundwater microbial communities from Big Spring, Nevada to study Microbial Dark Matter (Phase II) - Ash Meadows Big Spring | ecosystem: Environmental > Aquatic > Deep subsurface >...
GACCGTGGCCCGCAGTCCGTCCTCCGGATCGATCTCGGCGACCTCCAACTGGACCTCGTCGCGGTAAGGCCCCTTCACAAGCACGTGCAGCGGATAACGGCTGCCCCGCGTGCGGGATACGACCCCCAGGCTCAACAGGCTGCGGATCGATTCGAAGTTGCTCCCGCCCACGATCGAGATGTCGCTGACGATGTTGCCTTCGATCGGGAGCTCCAGCTCCTCGGCCCGGGTGGCGCTCGTGCTCAACCGCAACAGCTGGTGGAACGGACCTACCGGCAGGCCCGGCTTGACAATCACGGTCACCAGCACGCCGCTCTTGGCGTTCGGCTCCTCGGCCAGTTGCTCGGCCGTCAGCGGTGCGGACCGCACCTCGAAGACGTCCGCGTTCTGTTCCATGCCAAATTGCGCGTCGACCACCTGCAGGTCGTCGTCCTGGTAGGCGTAGACGCGCAGCTGTGCCTCCCGTGGCTCCTTGGCCGACACGTCGGTCAGCGTCAGTCGTTCCGGATGCGGCCGCACCGCCTGATGCACCTTGCCTTCGACCAGCAGCAGCACCTCGGGCCGCCGGGGATCGTTGGTCAGAATCGTCGCGTTCTGCCGGAACTCCTCGGCGTAGCTCTCGGCCTTCCATTCCAGCTTCACCTCGACGCTCTCGCCGGGCGGAACCATGTCCCGCGCGATCTCGCCGATCGTGCACTTGCACGACGTTTCACCGACCTTCAGCTCCAGCGGTGCGGTTCCCGTGTTCTGGAAGACGAACGCGTGCTGGCGTTTCGTGCCGCGATCCATGACTCCGAAGTCGAACCGCTCGCCGTTGACCACCTCGACCCGCGGCTGGGCGCCTTCCGGCACCGGTTGTGCGGCGGGAGTAGCGTGTGGGAGGACAACACCCGCTTCGGGCAGGGGCACCGACAAGGCCGAATTGCGGGCCTCGAGCAGGGCCACGCCCACACCGCTGGCGGCACCCAGGACCCACGCGCCGATCGCCCATCCCAGGATCTTCATGGCCCCCTCCCCCGACCTGTTTCCGGAACCCCGCTCGCCACCCTTCCTCGCCGCGGCCAGTCGGCCGACGAACCCGGGGCGCTCGTCACCGCGTCATCCCGGACATCCTAATTGAAGTTGTTCGATCTTGGGAGGGCGAAGCTCCCGCGGAGCCATCGACTCGGCCGCTCTGCAGCTCGGCGGGACCTTCGCCCTCCCCAAATCACGCAACCGTATCCGGCAGGCGGGGCGCAGCCTCCAACGACCTTGGATGCTCCGCGCCGTCACCCGCTGGCCGCCGCCGTCGACCACCGGCGGCGGCGATCATGCGCCCTCCAGCAGCCGGCGCACAACGTCTTCGGCGCTGCCCTCCGGTCCCGGCGGCTGGTGCTGGTTCTGCCCGGCGGCCGGCCCATCGTCCGGCAGCCGATGGTCGCGCAGCTTGTGCTCCTGGTGCGGGTTGAGTTGGTCCAGCTCCAGTGCGATCCGCGCCGTCGCGGCGCTTCGCTCACGCAGGTCCGCAAGCTGCTCGATCCACGCCAACTCGGCCCGCGCGATGGCACTGTTGGGATACAGCTCCACGGCCCGGCGGAAGAACCGAGCGGCCGCTTCCAGGTGCTCCCGGGCACCCTGGACGCGATAGGCCTTCAGGTACCACGTTCCGATCTGGCGGTGCGCCGAGTGGCTACGCGGTTGCAGCCGCACGGCGGCTTGCACCGCCTGCTCAAACCGTGCCAATTCAGCCCCCTGCCCTTCCGCCATCCAGCGCCGATGCCAGAACTGAGCCAGGTGCATCCACGCCTCGGGAGCATACGGATCGGTCTCGGCAGCCCGCCGATAGGTCGCGGCGATCTGCGGGTCGAGCGGGCCTCCCGCCGGCGCGCCGTTCCTGGTGAAACCGGAACGCGCCAACTCCTCGATGGCTCGGCCGCGGATCAGGAGCGCCTGTCCGCGGAGCACAGGGACATACATCGATTGATATTGAACGAAGGCTAAGGCGGCGGAGATCACCAACAAACCAATGGCCAGCGGCCGCGCCACCACGCGCGCCCCGGCCGGTTCCGCCAGGTTCATCGTAACCGCCATCAGCAGCCAGGCGTTTACTGCCACGCCCGGAAAGCTGATGCCCCCAGCCGCCAACAAGTTGATCAGCAGCACGGCCAGCCCGAGCGCCGGCAGGCGGGCCGCCAGCGCACCACTCCGCACCCAGCCGGCCAACAGCCACAGCACGGTCGCGGCGACGGGGACGCCCAGCGCCGCCACCGCCGGATCGGGAACAAACCCGGCCAGCCACCCGCACAGGTAGGCCAGCGGCACGCCCAGGGCGGCGCCGACGTAGATCGGCCCCGGGGCCACGGAGTCTTCAGCATCCGTGGCGGGGTCGTCACTCGGGCCTGGTGTCCGCGGGCCGATCGTCGGATTCTGAGCCGCCACGGTGAGTTGGGCTTCGCTGGTCGGGAGTTGTGCAGCGGTCCGCACGACCCGCCAGGCCAGGACCCCCAAGGTCAGCAGGAGCACCGCGGCGGCCGGCGTCCCGGCCGTGGCCCAGACCTCCAGGAGGAAGTTGTGCGGGTCGGCCACCGCTTCGCTCGCCTGCGGCGCCTTGTACGCGAGGTAGTAGTCCTGAAACTGCCCCGGGCCGCAGCCCCACCAGGGAAAGTCTCCGATCAGCTGCGCCGTGGCCTGCCAATACTGCACGCGGTACCACACCGACTTGGGCGCCTCGCGGAGCACCTCCCAGTCCATCCCGCCGATCCCGAGGGCCATCCACAGCGTCGCCAGCAACAGCGCGGCGACCGCGCCCGCGACGAGTCCGCGCCGCCAGCGCCCCAGCAGGGCCACCACCACGAGCCCGAGTGCCACGGACACCATCGCGGAGCGGCTCTTGGTCAACGTCAGGCCAGCCGCCATCAGCCCGGCTGCCAGGCCAGGCCCCCAGGCCGCCGCGCGAGCCCGCTCCGGGCCGGTCGCCTGCGCGGCCGCCCCGACCAGCGCGATCACCAGCCACGGCGCAAGGAAGCCGGCCAGTGAATTGGTCAGGGCAAACGGCCCCGGCGGCTCACTGCTGGCCAGACGGTTCTCAAACAACATCCGCTGGGCCGAGTCCCGCTGCGGATCGATGCCCAGCTGCAAGAGGGCCGCCGCCGGGTCGACCTGATACTGGGCCCGCAGCCGCGGCATGCTGACGGCATACTGGTAACAGGCCTGCACCGACAGGCAGACCGCCAGCGACATCATCACCGCGCACAAGGCGCGGCATGGAATGGCCGCCCAGACCAGCTGCCGCAGCAGGAAGTACAGCACGCCCAGCGCGATCCAGGTCCAAAGCGTGTTGATCGCCAGCCGCGGATTCCCCGCGGGCGCCATCACCAGGGTGCTGGCGGCGTGCAGCAGCAAGAGCACCAGCAGGCCGGCATCGGCGGCGCTCACCCGCAGCCGTATCGTCTGGCCCAGCGCCCCGAGCAAGAACCACGCGGCCAGCAGCACCAGCGCGAGCATGTTCAGCACGGCCCCCGTGCCGAACCGCGTCGCCGCCTCGCCCGGCAGCAGCGGCGTGGCCACGATCAACGCCGACAGGCAAGCCACCAGCACCGGGGAGAGCCGCGCCCCGGCCGACCTCGCACGCGGCGGCAGCGACGGCCCGGATGCCACCGCGGCCCGGACGCGGATCCAGCGCGGGTGCTGCGGCGACGGCCTGCGGCTCATGGCCCTCGACCTCTCCGCCCGGCATGTTCGAGAATCGCCACCAGCACCAGCACCAGGACCACCATCGCCACGACCAGCCACGCGCCCAGCATGTCCAGGCGGTGGAGCAGGACGGCGCCCAGGCCACAGGTGGCCGTCAACAGGTAGATCGTCAGGACCGCCTGGCCGGGTGTCAGCCCCAACTGTACCAGGCGGTGGGAGAAATGGTTCGTGTCCGCCTGAAACGGACTGCGGCCCGAGCCCAGCCGGATCAGGATCACGCTCGCCATGTCGTACAGCGGCACCGCCAGCACGCACAGCGGGGCGAGCACCGCCAGCTGCTGGCCATGGCCATAACCGGCAAACGTGGCCCGCAGCGTGGCGACCGCCAGGCAGAAACCGATGAAGTAGCTGCCCGCGTCTCCCATGAACAGCCGCGCCGGCGGACGATTGTGCCAGAGGAACCCGAGCAGGCTGCCGACCAGCACCAACAGGAATCCGGCCACGAACAGCTGCGGCCCGCCCGCCTGCAGGCCGGGGGCCGCGAGCATCAACAAGGCGAACAGCGCCGCCGCGATCGCGGCCACGCCGGCCGACAAGGCGTCCATGTTGTCCAGCATGTTGAAGGCGTTGACCAGCCCCACGATCCAGACGATCGACAGCAGGTCGGTCACGAGCGGGACCGGCAGGAACAGCGTCAGGCGGCAATCGGCCCCATACACGGCGGCCGCCGCCACCCCCGCCTGGATCACCAACCTCAGCGGCCACGGCAGCCCGAAACGATCGTCGAGCAGCCCCAGTCCCAACAGCACGGTGGCCAGCCCCAGCACGGTCCACAGCTGCGGCGCTGTCGCCTGCAAGCCCGGCAGATGCGGCTGCACGACCGGCGGCAGCGGCCACAGGCCGGACAGCGACCAGCCGAGCGCCAACTGGCCCGCGGCGAACGTCGTCACCACGCCCAGCCAGATCGCCAGGCCGCCGCCCAGCGGCGTGGCGTGAACGTGGACCTTGCGGGCATGAGGCTGGTCCACCAGTCCCCAGGCCGCCGCCGCACGGCGCACGGCGAAGGCCGCGGCCCAGGTCACCAGCAGACCCGGCGCCATGCTGCCCACGACAAACCCGACCAGCCAGGGAACGTGCATGGCGCTCGATCACGCCTCCCCCCGGGCAGGCCGGGTCTGCCAACCGAACCGCAATGTGCTCGCCGAGTCACCCTCCCGCCAGGGGCGAGTGCCGGCTGGTTTCCTCATCCTAAATGGACGTTCGCGATCGTGGGAGGTCCACGCGCATGAAAAAGGTGGTCAGACCCCACCGTCGTGCCCGGCCCGGCGGCAAGCCCGCAGATAGTCGCGGCAGCGGCTGAAGAACGCGTGATAATCGGCTCGCCGGTAGTCGGCAAAGGTCCACGCCTGGGATTGCCAGCGGCGGTCCCGGTAGCTGAGCGTCACCTCGGCGAAGATGCCCTCCGCCAGGTAGATGCGATGGGCGTGGTCCTTGGTCGAGGCCAACACCAGCTTGGCCTCGGTCAGGTAGCCGGGGTCCAGGTTGAGCGGGCGGGGCTCGGCATGACGCCCCCCGGTGGCGTACTCGGACTCCCAGGCGTTCGTCAGCGTCTTGATGGCGGCCAGCCGGCCCGGGTCGACCAGCTGCTGGAAGACCAGAAAGACCTTCTTCAGATCAGGCCCCATGCTGGGCGCGTAGTAGTCGGTCTCCGCGAAGTCAAATACCTCGCTGGCCAGGGCGACCGGTCCCCAGTGCCGCTTCGCGTGCTCCCGGGCCCAATCGAGAGCCTCCGCGTGGCGGCTGAATGCGGCCAACAACAGCAGAACGGGGGATGGCGGAGAAGCGTCGCCCATACCGGTCGCGGAAGCTCAGCAGTTCCCAGCCGCGGCGAACTCTCGACCCACGCAGGGGTGGGCCGCACGGCGCCTCCGCCGCCCCCTGGCCCGGCCATCCCGTCCAGGGCGGATCGCGCTCGCACCCCCTTGTGCCGGCGGTCAGTAGCTCTTGGCCAGCAGCACACGCCCGGGCACGGGCCGGCCGGTCAGCAGGCAGTTGCCCGGCTCGGGGTGATCGTCCCGCGGGATGCAGCGGATCGTGAGCTTCAAATCCTTCAGCTGCTGCTCGACGGCCGCGTCATCCGTGCAGTGGCAGTAGGCGAAGCCGCCGTGGATCTCTGGTTTCTCTGCGTTCTGAGGCGTGAAGAACGCGTGCAGTTCGTCCAGCGCGTCGATCTGCCGCGAGTGTTCCTGCCGGAATCGCAGGGCCCGATCGAGCAGCCCTTGCTGGATCTCGTCCAGCAGTTGCGTGACGGTCGCCACCAGTTGGGCCCGCGGCAGGGTGGTCTTCTCTCGCGGCGGCCGGTCGCGCCGTGCGACGCACACCGCCCCGGCCTGGACGTCGCGCGGCCCGACCTCGACCCGTAGCGGCACGCCCCGCTTGATCTGCTGCCAGTTCTTCTCCCCGCCGCGCAGATCGCGGTCATCCAGGGCCACCTCCAGGCGTCCTCCGGCAAAGGCCTGGGCCTTCAATTCCTGCTGCAGGCTGCGACAGTACTCGAGCACCTCCGCCCGCTCCTGGTCGTTCCGGTAGATCGGCAGGAGGACCAGATGCTTGGGCGCCAGGCGCGGCGGGAGGACCAGTCCGTCATCGTCGCTGTGGGTCATCAACAGGGCGCCCACCAGGCGGGTGGAGACGCCCCAGGAGGTGGTCCAGGCATAGGCCTCCTGGCCGTTGGCATCCTGGAACTTGATCTCCTGGGCACGGGAAAAGTTCTGCCCCAGGAAATGCGAGGTGCCGGCCTGCAGGGCCTTGCGGTCCTGCATCATCGCCTCGATCGTCAGCGTCGACACCGCGCCGGGGAACCGCTCGCCGGCCGTCTTCTCCCCGCGCACAACCGGCATCGCGAGGTAGTTTTCGGCGAAGTCGGCATAGACATCCAGCATCCGCACCGTCTCTTCCCAGGCCTCCTCGCGGGTCGCGTGGGCCGTGTGCCCCTCCTGCCAGAGAAATTCCGCCGTGCGGAGGAACAGCCGCGTCCGCAGCTCCCAGCGCACCACGTTGGCCCACTGGTTGATCAGGATCGGCAGGTCGCGATACGACTGGATCCACTTCGAGTACATCACCCCGATGATCGTTTCGCTGGTGGGGCGGACGATCAGCGGCTCTTCCAGCTCCCCCGCCGGCACCAACCGCCCGTCCGGTCCCGGTTGCAGCCGGTGGTGCGTGACGACGGCGCACTCCTTGGCGAAGCCCTCCACGTGCTGGGCCTCGCGCTCCAGGTAGCTGATCGGGATGAACAAGGGGAAATACGCATTCTCATGCCCGGTCTCCTTGAACATCTGGTCCAGCACGCGCTGCATGTTTTCCCAGATGGCGTAGCCCCACGGCTTGATGACCATGCAGCCGCGGACGGGGGAGGCCTCCGCGAGGTCGGCGGCCTTGACCACCTCCTGGTACCACTGGGGGTAGTCTTCCTCGCGGGTGGGCGAAATCGCGCTCTTGGGCGGAGCTGGCATCGGCTTCCTCACGTCGGTTGGTGCGGGCATTGTAAGACGCGGCCCGCGGTGCGGAAATGGTAATCGCGGACCGGCTCGGCGCGGATCCCCCGGCCGCGCCCGCTACTTGTGGCTCCCCGCGGCCCGCCCTAGAATCACGAACTCTGCGCAGGCGGCCGGTGGAGTTGAGCACTCCCCAGTTCAGAAGGGACTGCCACGTTTTCGGCACGTCTCCGCGGAGGGAGGGGGGTTCCGGCACCCGGCCTGGGCAGCCAGGCACGCAGGCTTCCAGCGCCGAAAACGGCGCCCGTCCCCGGAACCTCCCCGGATCAGGCAGGCCAGTTCGGTTGAGACCCCCGGCATGTCCCGTCGCTTCATCAATCAGCTGGGTGAGCGCGAGCGGATCCAGCAGACGTTCCTCGCGGCCGACAAGCAGCTGCGTGCCAACCGCAACGGCAATCTCTACCTGCAGGTCCGCCTGTCCGACCGCACCGGTTCGGTCAACGGCATGATGTGGAACGCCAACGACCGGGTGGCGAGCCTGTTCGACAACGGGGACTTCGTCCAGGTCCAGGGCACGACGCAGTTCTACAACGGAAACCTGCAGATCATCATCAGCGATATCGAACGGGCGGAGCCGGGGGCGGTCCACGCGGACGATTTCATCCGTCTCACGCACGCCGACGTCGATGGCATGCTGGAACGGCTGGACGCGATGCTCCGGTCGCTGCGCAACCCGGACTTGCGCCAGTTGGCGGAATGTTTCCTGGACGACGAGGTGCTGCGGGACAAGCTGCGGCAGGCCCCCGCGGCGGTCAAGCACCATCACGCCTACCAGGGCGGGTTGCTGGAGCACGTCGTCAGTCTGATGGAGGTGGTGCAGCTGGTCGCGCCCCACTATCCGGCGCTCGACCTGGACCTGCTGTTGATGGGGGCCTTCCTGCACGACATCGGGAAGATTGACGAACTGGTGTACGACCGCGAGCTGGCCTACAGCGACGAGGGCCAGTTGATCGGGCACATCGTGATCGCGGTGGGGATCGTCGAGCAGATGACTGCGCGGGCCGCGGCGGCCAGCGGACGTCCGTTCCCCCCCGAGCTGGCCCTGCGCCTGAAGCACATGATCGTCAGCCACCACGGGCAATACGAGTTCGGCAGTCCCAAGCTGCCGATGACCCCGGAGGCGGTGGCCCTGCACCTGCTGGACAACCTGGACGCCAAGCTGCACAGTTTCGCGCGGCTGATGGACGAGGATGCCAACCTGGACAGCAGCTGGACGCCCTATCACGCCGGCCTGGGGCGGAAACTGTTCAAGGGCCAGGCGACTTCCCCCGCGGCGGCGGGCCCCTTCGGCGGCAGCCACGATGCAAGCAGATGATTTGCGGCAGCGCGTGCTCGCGCTGGTCGGCCAACCGCAGTACCGCCCCGCGAAGCCCAAGGCGATCGCCCGGCGCCTGCACCTGCCCGAGGCCGAGCTGCCGGTTCTCAAGCGGGTGATCAAGCAGCTGGTCAGCCAGGGCCAGCTGCGCTTCGGCGCGGGGCACCTCGTGCAGCCGCCCGGAGCCGCCCGGTCGAGCGAGGTCCGCGGTGTCTTTCGCCGGGCCGCGGGCGGGTATGGGTTCGTGCGTCCCGCCGGCACCAAGGCCGCCCGGGGCCGCGAAGAGGACATCTACATCCCGGCCCACAAATCCGGCGATGCCTCCGACGGCGACACCGTGCTCGTGCGGCTCGGACGACCCCGGCAGCGAGGCCCCGAGCAGCGCGCCCGCGGCGAGGTCGTGGAGGTGATTACGCGGGAGACGAGACAGTTCGTCGGCAGCTATTTCGAATCGGACGGTACGGGCCAGGTGCAAGTCGACGGCGGTGTCTTCACCCGCCCGATCCTGGTCGGCGACCCGGGAGCCAAGGACGCCCGGCCCGGCGACAAGGTGGTCATCGAGATGGTCCGCTTCCCGTCGCACCTGCACGACGGCGAGGCGGTGATCAGCGAGGTGCTGGGCCGCCACGGCGAGCCGGGCGTCGACACGCGGCTGATCATGCGCGAATTCGAGCTGCCCGAGGCCTTTCCCGAGGAGGTGCTCCAGGCCGCCCGGGAAGAGGCGGCTGCGTGGGACGAGACGCAGTTGCCCCCCGGACGGGTCGACCTGACCGGCGAGACCGTGATCACGATCGATCCCCTCGACGCGCGGGATTTCGACGACGCGGTTTCGCTGGCCCGCGCGGCAAACGGCCACTGGCGGCTGGGGGTGCATATCGCGGACGTCTCGCATTTCGCGCGCGCCGGCAGCCCGCTCGATCAGGAGGCCCGCCAGCGAGGCACCAGCGTCTACCTCCCCGACCGCGTGATCCCGATGCTGCCGGAGGTCATCTCCAATAACCTCGCCAGCCTGCAGCCGGACCGGGTGCGCTATTGCGTCACCGCCTGGGTCGAGTTCACGGCCGACGGCGCCCCCGTGGCGACCGACACCTGCCGGTCCGCCATCCGCAGCCGCCGGCGCTTTACCTACGAAGAGGTGGATAATTACCTGGCAGATCCGGCGGGATGGTCGGAGAAAATTCCGCCGGACGTCCATGCCCTGCTGGGCCGCATGCACGAGCTGGCGATGATCCTCCGCCAGCGCCGCCGCCAGCACGGGGCGCTGGAGCTGTCGCTGCCCGAGGTGAAGCTCGATCTGGATGAAAACGGCGCGGTCCGCGGGGCACGGCAGATCGAGCATACCGTCAGCCACCAGATCATCGAGGAGTTCATGCTGGCGGCCAATCTGGCCGTTGCCGGATTGCTCCGCGACCGCCAGGTCATGTTCCTCCGCCGGATACACGAGCGTCCGGATCCGCGGAAGCTGCTGGTGCTGACCCAGTTCGTGCGCGAACTGGGATTTGCCGCCGAGAGCCTCGAGAGCCGGTTCGAGCTGCAGCGGGTGCTGGGCGAGGTGGCCGGACGGCCCGAGGAGCACGCGGTGAACTACGCGGTGCTGCGAAGCCTGCAAAAGGCGGTCTACAGCCCGGTGGAGGAAGGCCACTTCGCCCTGGCCGCCGATTGCTACTGCCACTTCACGTCCCCCATCCGCCGCTACCCCGACCTGACCGTGCACCGGCTGGTCGCGGAACTGCTCGCGGACCGCAAGCCCGCGGGCGACATCGGCCCGCTGCTGGTGCTCGCCGAACATTGCTCGGAGCGCGAGCAGCGGGCGGAGGCGGCCGAGCGGGAACTGATCAAGGTGAAACTGCTGGCCTACCTCAGCGGGAAGATTGGCCAGCAGATGGACGGAGTGATCACCGGCGTGGAAGACTTTGGACTGTTCGTGCAGGGCATCGAATTGCCCGCCGAGGGGCTGATTCATGTCAGCTCGCTGGCCGACGACTACTACCAGTACGAGCCCAGCTCGCACACGCTCGCCGGCCGGCGGGCGGGCCACCAGTTCCGCCTGGGCGACCTGGTGCGTGTCGAGATCGCGCACGTCGACGTGCATCGCCGCGAACTCGACTTCCGGCTGGTGCAGCGGCTGGAGCACCCCCCCGCCGCGCAGCGGGACGGCGCACGGAACAGGCCGCTGCCGCCGCACAAGTCGGCGGCACCCGCGGCCGGTAAGGCCCGCGGGGGCCGGAAGCAAAAGAAGTCGGCGCCGCATGGTCCGCCCAAGGGCCGCGGCCGCCAGCGCGGGCGCTGATGCGACGTCCCTGATCCCGGCAGGCTCAGACGCCTGACGCTCGGCAGGCGTTTTTCCATCTTGGGAAGGCGAGTCCTCAATGTTTGAGAGGGCGAGGCCCCCGCCGAGCCGCGAATCCGCTTTCTCAATCTCGGGAGGGCGAGGCTCCCGCCGAGCCGCGAATCCGCTTTCTCAATCTCGGGAGGGCGAGGCTCCCGCCGAGCCGCGAATCCGCTTTCTCAATCTCGGGAGGGCGAGGCTCCCGCCGCGCCGCGAACCCGCTTTCTCAATCTCGGGAGGGCGAGGCTCCCGCCGAGCCGCGAACCCGCTCCACGCACCGGCTCGGCGGGAGCCTCGCCCTCCCAGATTCGTGCGACTCGCGTGAGCTCGTCCCGTAGCTTCCGGGCCCCCGCCGAGCCGCGACCCCGCTTTCTCAATCTCGGGAGGGCGAGGCTCCCGCCGAGCCGAAAACCCGCTCCACGCACCGGCTCGGCAGGAGCCTCGCCCTC
>Ga0114938_1002566_pt1 | contig 11318 bp, 8 predicted proteins | sample AshMeaBigSpring_FD_88675 | JGI IMG/M metagenome (GOLD analysis project Ga0114938, IMG submission 88675) | Groundwater microbial communities from Big Spring, Nevada to study Microbial Dark Matter (Phase II) - Ash Meadows Big Spring | ecosystem: Environmental > Aquatic > Deep subsurface >...
AAGAAAAGGCACAGGAAATATTGAAGCAAGTACCAAAGGATGGTAAATATGATGCGATAGTAATTGGTGTTCATGATTACTCCCTGAGGCCAGCTAATAATTTCGGCCAATCACAGGCAGCTATTGATTTGTACAAGGAGCTCAATTTTATCAAAACAGTTACCCTCACTTTCGGAAATGTACTCGGTACAAAAAACTTTTGCGATGCATGGACATTGGCTGCCTGCTACCAGGATGATCCCATTACTCAAAATGCAGCAGCCGATCTGCTGATGGGTAAGTTCAAGGCAAGAGGCAAACTGCCGGTTACTGTTTGCAGTTTCAAACCTGGTGATGGAATAGCAGCAGCTAAAACAGCGGCTGAAGAAATGCAAACTAAATTAAAAGTGGTTGATTCCATTGCACAGGAGGGCATCAGTAAAAAAGCTTTTCCCGGTTGCGTAGTACTGGCCGCTCATAAGGGAGAGATCATTTACCACAAGGCGTTTGGCAACTATGAGTACGACCCTTCTTCTCCAAGGATGGCAGCAGAAAGTATTTTTGATCTTGCCTCTGTTACCAAGATATCAGCCACCACCATTTCTGTAATGAAGCTATATGAGGAAGGAAAGATCAAACTGGACGGGAAACTGAAAGATTATCTACCTTATACAAAGAATACTGACAAAGAAGACTTGAAAATTGACGAGATATTGCTGCACCAGGCAGGGTTAGTTCCCTTCATTGCTTTTTACAAAGAAACGATCGACAGCAGTGGTGCACCGAAGCCGGCAGTGTATGCTGCCAAACCACAAAAGGGATACGGTGTGAGGGTGGCTGAAAATGTTTACCTCCGTAACGACTGGCAGGACACAATGATGATGCGGATACTAAAAAGTCCGCTCGGCCCGAAGAACAAATATGTATACAGTGATAATGATTTTATTTTCCTGGGTAAAATAGTAGAGGAGGTAACAGGGTTAACGCTGGATCAATACGTACAAAAGACATTTTACAATAAAATAGGTATGTATTCTACCGGCTTCAAGCCAAGAAATCGTTTTCAGCTGGAATGTTTGGTGCCAACGGAAACAGAAAAACATTTTCGTCAGCAAACAACCAGGGGTGATGTGCATGATGAAGGTGCTTCTATGTTTGGTGGTGTGGCAGGTCATGCCGGGTTATTCTCCAACGCATACGATCTGTCGTTGCTTTACCAGATGTTGTTAAATGGGGGCGAACTAAATGGAGAGAGATACCTGAAGCCCGAAACAATAAAATTATTTACATCCTACAACAGTACTATCAGCCGAAGGGGCTTTGGATTTGATAAACCGGAAAAAGACAATACAACCCGCAAGGAACCGTATCCTTCAGTATTGGCTTCGCCCGAAACATTCGGACATACCGGTTTTACCGGAACCTGTGTGTGGGTAGATCCTAAGTATGACCTGGTTTATGTTTTCCTTTCCAACCGGGTTTATCCAACAAGGGATAATGGAAAACTATCCCAGTTGGGCATCAGGGGAAAAATACAGGATGCATTAATAAAGGCGGTTTCCGGTCAATAATAATCTTCAATTAAACCAGTAATTATGAAACCTTTCCTCACTACTATTTCCCTGTTAGCATCTCTGCTGTTCTATGGTCAGCACACTCCGGAAGAAATTAAAAAGTATAAAATTGCCTCTGCTGCCGAAACCTGTTCTTTTAAGGAGGATGGTGTTCCGCAAAAGTTCACATATACAGCTTTCTATGACAGGAACGGGAATGACACAGCTTATTATCATGGCAAGCTTTGTATTTATCGGAAAATATATACGCAGGATGATAGCAACAGAATTTCAATGGTGATCATGCAGGATAAAGACGGAAAAGAATCTGAAAGAACAGAATACACCTACGAAGCCAATGGAAATTATAGCACAAAAAACCGGCATAAAGCATTTGAAGCTGTTATTATTAAATGGTTTGATAAAACGGGCAGGTTGCTGAAGCAACAGCAGGATGAAGAGACAACGCTTATCTATGAGTACAATTCGAAAGGACAGCTTATGCAAGTGGTGACAAAATTTATACCTGGTGGTAAAGGAGAGATCGAGCACTTGAAATACACCTATAATAGCAAGGGCCAATGTATTAAAGAACAAAGCCTCGGTACCTATCCTTGGGTAAAGACAATATTTTATGACGCAAGAGGAGTGGTAATTAAAACAATTACAACAGGTAAAGAAGCGGGTCAAGCCTATACCACTACCAATACCTATCAATATACTTTCTGGAAATAATTAACCCTGTTTGTCTTTCTCCTGGTTAGGATTATCTGCCTGTCCGCCAGGCGGGTTAGACCGCTGCTGGTTCCGGTTAGGATTGTTGGGTCTTTGCTTATTTCTGTTTGGATTACCTGTCTGCCGGTCAGGCAGGTTTTGCTGTCCTCTTTGCTGCTGCCCACTTTGTTGATTGCGTTGCTGTCCGCCACCCTGCTGCCCCCCCTGTTGTCTTCTTTGTTGCTGTCCGCCTTGCTGACGTTGTTGTGGTCGCTGACCTGCCTGGCGGGTTGGTTGGTTTCTTTGTTGTTGCTGTTGTTTCTTTTTCTTCTCAGCTTTTTCCAGTGTACGAAGACTGATTTGTCCTACCAGTTCCACTGTTTCCGGTTCTGCTTCTTTTGGCTTACCGGTCGAAACTTCTACAGGTTCCAGTTCTTCAGGAGTAATACCCTGCTGGTTCAGGGATTTTATTTTTCTAACCCTTTCTATTGTTAATGGGTACTGCTTATTGCTGTCAGGCAATGTATACCACATCAAATTCTTGAAAATATCTTTCTTGATCAAAAAGGCATTGCCCTTGGCCACCTGTATTACATCGCAGTTATCGGGGAAATGCTGTAAAGCATCCAAATAAGTATCCAGCTCATAATTCAAACAGCATTTCAAACGTCCGCACTGGCCGCTGAGTTTGGTTTGATTGATGGATAAATTCTGGTAACGGGCTGCTGCTGTATTTACAGACTTAAAATCAGTGAGCCAGGTACTGCAGCAAAGTTCACGGCCGCAACTACCGATACCACCCACTTTACCTGCCTCTTGTCTTGCACCGATCTGGCGCATCTCGACTTTTACCTTGAATTCAGAAGCATATATTTTGATCAGTTCCCGGAAATCCACCCGGCCATCAGCAATGTAGAAGAAGGTTGCTTTTCGGCCATCTGCCTGCATTTCTACCTGGCTGATCTTCATATCCAGTTTCAGTTGCTTGGCAATGGCCCGGCTGCGGATAACGGCTTCCGGTTCCCGGGCTTTGTTCTGCTTCCATATTTCAATATCACGGTCGGTAGCCCGCCGTAATACTTTTTTCATTTCCGGGTTGTCTTCCTTTGCTCCCCGTTTTTTCATCTGCAGGCGAACAATCTCACCGGTCAGCGATACTTCCCCTAAATCAAAACCGCTAACACCTTCCACTGCAATCAGGTCGCCCTTCTCAAAAGGATGTAGCATGGGATTGCGGAAGAAATCTTTGCGGGTACCCTGGCTGAAACTCACCTCAATCACCTTACAGGCACTGTCAAAATCAGTCATAGGCAGGTTGCGTAGCCAGTCGTATGCGTTCATGCGGTTACACCCGCCGGAACTGCATCCGCCGTTGCTCTTACATCCGTTGGGTTTCCCACCCGTAGCCGTGCTGCAACCTGTACAACTCATTTCTGATTTTGAATTTCAGATTATTAATTTGAGGAAAATGATGAACCCGCCTACAGAATTTCTATCAGGCTGTCGTTGCGTCGCACTCTTTTACGTTCGGTAATTCTACTGAGCAGAACCTGCCAGTGTCCGAAACATGCGAAACTGCTATATATTGAAAAAACAAACGAAGCATTGTATAATTCTGCAGACGGCAGGGGTTTGCCTAATTCCCGTTAAACCAATCAACTAATTCCCCATTTCGTCCTCAATCCATCAAAAATACAATCTTATCCTGAATTATGTGGTATAGTTTAATGGTCAGGGCATGAAAGAGCATTTTGCCATTAGCATTCCTTTCTATGTAATAACTGGCCCTGTCAATCTCCTCTATTATGGCTTGCTGCTGTTCAATTCCGGCAATTTTATTAAGCCTTTCTGCAAAATCCCTTTCCGTACCAAAAGCCCTTGGTGTATTTCCGGTAGCTTTTAGCAGAATGGCCTGTTCCAGCAAGTGATTGAAATAGCGTAAAAATTGTTTTTGTTTTTCACGGCCCAGCCGGCTGATTTCTTCTACCCATTTGGCCTGGGCCACCGGACCATTTTTCAGCATAGCATTCAGCCACTCCCGTAAAAGGCTTTGCCAGTCTTCTTCGGCGTGTTGAAGCAGCTGCAATGCTTCCCGGTAGTTACCATCACTTACATTGGCTACCTGCCGGGCTATAGCAGGTTCTGTTTTGTTACGGCTGATAAGCGCTTCTTCTATTTCTTTATTTTCCAGTGCCGGCACTTTGATCAACTGGCAGCGGCTTACAATGGTGGGCAAAACCAACTCCTCATTTTCAGCAACCAGTATAAATAAAGTATTTGGCGGAGGCTCCTCAATTATTTTTAGCAGCTTATTGCCTTCTTTATCCAGTTCTTCCGGCATCCACATGATCAAGACCTTATATTCACTTTCAAAACTCTTGAGACTGAGTTTCTTTATAATCTCATCACATTCCCTGGCGGTTATTTTCCCCTGGCTGTTCTCTTTTTCCTTAATCAGCTCTATCCAGTCAAAGAGATTGCCATAAGGATTTAGTTTGATGAATTCCCGCCACTCTGTAATAAAGTCAGTGGCAATAGGTTTTTCTCCGGACTTTTTCGTAACAGTGGGGTAGGAAAAATGAATATCAGGATGAATTAATTGCGCAGCTTTTTGGCAGGCCGGGCAAACACCACATGAGTCCGTTTTTAGTTGCTGATTACCCGCCTGAGTTGGTTCAGGTTCACCAAACAGAGAGGACCCTAATCCCCCTTCAGGGGGTTTGGGGGCGCAGGTTACATATTGAGCAAACGCCAATGCTAATGGCAGGGCTCCGCTTCCTTCCTTTCCTAAAAAAAGTAAAGCATGACTCAGCCGGTTGTGCTGCACCAGTTCGGCCAATTGTTGTTTTACATCTTTTTGCCCTATGATATCGGAGAATGTCATGTGCAGCGAAAGTAAACCTTCTGGTAATAAAAAAGCAACACTGAAAATCAGTATTGCTTTTAATTTTTTGGAGAAAAGTGTTAGTTCAGGTACTTTAAAATTTCTTCGCTCATCGGGGTTGTCCTCGGACTAAAGGTGGCGATCAGTTCTCCTTTTTCATTCACCAGGAATTTTCCAAAATTCCAGGTAACTGGATCTTCAAAGCCTTTTTCCTTTGCCTGAGCCTTCAACCAGGTGTATAATGCGTGGGTGTCATCACCTTTAACTGAAATCTTTTCAGCCATGGGAAAAGTTACGCCATAGTTTTGCTTACAGAAATCTTTGATCTCACTATTGTTCAGGGGTTCCTGGCCGGCAAAATTGTTGGCAGGAAAACCAATGATAACCAGTTTGTCTTTATACTTTTTATACAATTCTTCCAGTCCTTCATATTGAGGCGTTAACCCGCATTTAGAAGCAGTATTAACGATCAATATCTTTTTCCCTTTGAATTTGGAAAAGTCGATTTCCTTTCCATCTAGTCCTGCCACCTTAAAATCGTAAATCCCTCCGGCCAGTGTAGCCGATAATAGCAATGTCAATAAAAGTGATTTCATTTTCTTTTGTTTAAGACAATAACAAAGTTAATCTTGTTCTGTTCAGAATAAAGGCAAATTAATAAAGCCGGATTTATTGCTTTTCGAAACATCCCAGATCAGGCAAGCCCACAGCCCGGGTATTACCATCTAGGTCTGTGGTTACGGATGTACTGGTTCCTTTGTTTACAGCAGGAGAAGTTGATTTTAGCCGGAAATCAAAGTAGTTTCTTGAAGTATTGATGCTGTCAAACTGTGGTGTTTGGTTATTGATCATTTGGTTGGCAGTTACACCCGCAGGTGCAGTCTGTACTTTCCACAGATTGTAATCAAAGTTCACGTTGAATACCGTGTTTCCACTTTTCAGAACCAGTACTTCATCATCCACCAGCCCGTTTTGCCCCCAGAAGATGCAATTACGGAATGTGGCATTTAAGTTAGCGGTGCTGTTATTGGCAAAATTTGTTAAAGTAAGTACCGGATCTTTGTGATCCACATAGCGGTTAGCTATCGTCACCACGGTACAATGGGTGAATTGGTAATCGCCGCCCTTTAACAGGAATAAATTTTTACCACAATTACTGATCAGGCAGTTCCTTGCCCTTATACTGCTGTTGACAGCTACGATACCTGCATCATAATTATTGTCGATCACACATTCGTTCAATATAAGTTTTGGATTAGCATTGGGAGAGGGGTCCGTCACACCTATTGCCTGAAAGGCATTTTTGATAACAGCATAGTTCAGCACATTATCCCTTGAACCTGCCTGGAAAAAAATACCCGGCCAGCTTGCAGGAAAATCTTTATAGGGTTCATCCAGTCTGTCGCCTGTGAAATATACCCTGTCCGCTGTATCCTTCTGACCATTTACCTGTAAAGTTCCATTAACAACAATCGGTGCGTCTGCATGTACATAGATGCGGCAACCTTTGTTAATGGTCAGTGTTTGATCAGCATTGATGCTTAATGAACCAAGTATCACATAAGGCAGGCTATTATTCCATGTTTCATTAGTGGATACAACTTTGTCCCGGAGAAAGTTAGCATTTTGTCCCCATGCCTCTAATTGCACCATCCGGTTATTACCATTATAACTTACTTGTATACTGTCTCGTATTATATAAGGTAAATTGGCGGCACCTGGATTTATGTTTACCTGCACAAATACATACAGGCTATCGTTAGCATTTATTTCAACATTATTAAACTGGGTCCCGGCTATGCCGTCCACATTCATTTTAAAAGGTGAGGAAGTTCCTCCTAAAAGTTTTAAAGAAGAAATAAGTAGTTTCTGATTATTCTCATTATTGATCTTGAACGTTCTGTAGGTAGATCCTGCAGTTACAAATACGGTATCATATTTCAATGTATCTGCACTGATCGTTACCCGGGCATCGGGTGATGTGATAAATGAATCTTTCCGGCAGGAAAAAAGAAGAATGACAAAGGATATGGTTAATAACCCGGAAAATTTCATTGCTGTAAAAATATAACTAAGCGGCAAAAGGAGGAAATGTGATTTGTACTTATTGCTAGCGGGAGGCAATGCAAAGGGTAGCAATACTTAGTTTTACATTTTTAGCCTGTAGTAATTCATTTCCGCAGGCCTCCAGGGTGGCGCCTGTGGTTACAACATCGTCCACCAACAGTATATGTTTGTTCTCTATGGCAGATTTATCAGTCAAAACAAATTTTCCTTCCATATTTTTCCAACGCTCAATCCGACCCTTTTTGGTTTGTGTTTCGGTATGCTGTGGTCTTGTGATCACATGGTTCAGTACCGGGACATTCATAGTATCAGCCATTCCCTGGCATAATACAGTTGCCTGGTTATAGCCTCTCTTTCGTTCTTTAGCCGGAAAAAGGGGAAGAGGTATCAATGCATCAACGGGGAATCGTCCAGAATTTTTTAGCTGCTCACCCATGATTTGGCCTAATTGTATTCCCAGTTCTTTATTGCCTTTATATTTTAGCTGGTGCATCAGGTGCTGCATCAGCGACTCTTTAGTAAAATAAAACTGTGCTGATGCGGCAGTAACAGGCAGCCGTCCCCAAAAGGTTTTCTCAGCCGGGTTGTTGGCATGCCATTCAAACTGGGTTTCCGGCATGGCTTCCACACAACGCATACATAAAACAGAGCCCTTGCTCAGCAGATCGCTGCCACAGCCTGTGCAGACATGCGGAAAAATCAGGTGCAGTACCGATTCTTTTATTTCTTTTAATAAAGTCATTTAAAAAAGATAACGGTAAACTTCTTCCACTCTTCCCATCATTACCACTTCTATACCTGCCTGCCGGTCAGGCAGGCCGAATTTCTGTTTAGCTAATCCCTTCTGGTTGTATTTAGATACAATGATCTTTTCAAAACCCAGTTTTTCTGCTTCTGCTATCCGTTGTTCAATCCTGTTTACAGCTCTGATCTCGCCACTCAGGCCTACTTCACCGGCAAAACAAATATTATTAGGCAGCGGAACATCCTCATAAGAAGATAATAGGGAGCAAAGTACGGCAAGGTCTATCGAAGGATCTTCTACTTTGATGCCCCCGGCAATGTTTAAGAACACATCTTTCATTCCGAAATGGAACCCTCCTCTTTTTTCCAGAACAGCTAATAATAATTGTAACCGGCGAAGGTCAAAGCCACTTACGGTCCGTTGAGGGGTACCGTAAACTGATTGTGTTACCAATGCCTGGACTTCGATCAGCAATGGCCGCATTCTCTCAATAGTGGCAGCAATGGCAATGCCGCTTAACTGGTCTTCTTTTTGGGTGATCAGTGTCTCACTCGGGTTTAAAACACCTCTCATTCCTTCATCGGTCATTTCATAAATGCCCAGTTCGGCGGTACTACCAAACCGGTTCTTTAATGTCCGTAGTATACGATAAGCATAATGCCGGTCACCTTCAAACTGCAGCACGGTGTCTACCATATGTTCTAATATTTTCGGACCGGCAATGCTTCCGTCTTTTGTAATGTGACCGATCAGGAATACCGGTGTATTGGTTTCTTTGGCAAAACGCTGAAATTCTGCAGCACACTCCCTTATCTGCGATACACTTCCGGGTGATGAATCAATAAATGAAGTTTGCAGTGTTTGTATGGAATCCACAATAACCAATTGTGGCTTTAATTTCTTTATCTCCTGGAAAATAGTTTGTGTAAACGTTTCTGTCAGTAAATAAAAGTTGTCATTCTTTAACCCTATTCTGTCAGCTCTCATTTTGATCTGCTGCTCACTTTCTTCTCCGCTGATATAAAGTACCGTTACATTTTTTAACCATAAACCATTTTGTAAAAACAAAGTTGATTTACCGATACCCGGTTCTCCGGCCACCAATACCAGGCTTCCGGGTACAATACCACCGCCCAGTACACGGTTCAATTCTGTGTCAGCAGTAGGCAGTCTTTTTTCTTCGCTGCTTTTGACCTCATTTAGTGATATGGTTTTGCTGTTTCTTTTTTCTTCATTGTATGCTCTCCAGTCATCTGCTTTCTTTCCGGTTTCTTTTTGTACTAATTCTTCCACAAACGTATTCCACTGACCGCATGACGGACACTGCCCCACCCACTTTACACTTTCATACCCGCAGTTCTGACAGAAAAAAGCTTTCTTTACTTTACTCATGCAATAAAATTAACTGATGGAAAGGGTTCTTTAAAAAGTTTAAACATTGATGTGACGAAGTGAAGTGATTAATAGCGAATTCAATTCCACTTTAATGAGAAAAGTCATCATTTTTTTTGATGACTTTTTCAATGCTTTAAAAAATGTAAAAAGGGCCAATCTTACGACTGACCCTCTTACTTACTAACCCATTAAATTCTATTGCTAAGTTACAATTATGCCCCACATTTCAAAATAAATTTTTGCTGCTGTGAATAACTTCCCATGGCTGTCATTTTATAAAATGCTCTAATAGGAGGCGTTCAGGAAAAAATATAAAAAGCTGAATATCAAATATTTAAATACACTCTGGAATCGCCCAAATTTTTCTAAAAAACTCTGAACTAATAGTTTGTTATCATTTTGAGATGACAAAACGGCCGAAAAAAAATGCTTAATCCAAATGGTAATATTTTTGTTATTATAAGTATCAAACAAATCAATATTTTAACGACATGACAAACGAAATTATGCTGGTTTCCCTGCTCTTTTTGGGCATCAGTTTCCTGGTTTCTGCAGTGCTTAAAAGTAAGTTCACAAAGTATAGTAAAGAGCTGCTTTCCAGCGGTCTAACAGGCCGTGAAATAGCCGAAAAAATGCTCCGGGAGAACGGCATTTATGATGTGAAAGTGATTTCTGTGGAGGGGTTCCTTTCTGACCACTACAACCCCCTGAAAAGGACGGTTAACCTGAGCCCGGATGTTTACAACGGCACCAGTGTATCGGCGGCGGCCGTAGCCGCCCATGAGTGCGGCCATGCCGTACAACATGCCACCCAGTATGGCCCCCTGATGTTTCGCAGCAAAATGGTGCCTGCTGTGCAGGTAAGCTCTATGCTTGTCAATTGGATACTAATGGCAGGTGTGATTATCCTGGCTACTACCAATAATCCAACTGTATTACTTGTTGGGATAATCGTAATGAGTTTAACGGTGTTGTTTACACTGGTTACCCTGCCTGTAGAATTTGATGCCAGCAAAAGGGCTTTGGCCTGGCTGAACCAAACTAATATTACAAATGCCCAGGAATATCCAAAGGCTAAAGATGCCCTTAAATGGGCTGCGACTACCTATGTTGTAGCAGCACTGGCTGCTGTTGTTACCCTTATTCAATATATCATGCTCTACCTGGGAAGCAGGGAAAGAAGCTAACCCGGCTATTTGACAAAAAAATAATATAAAAGAGGCTGTCTATTTGAGACAGCCTCTTTTATATTATATTCAGATATTAAAACTATGTTATTCTACAGCTTTATCTCTTCATCGTTTCTGTCAAAGAATTTATATTCTGTCAGGTGATAGTTGCTGTCTTTTTCCAGCCTTGTTTTCTGACCGTACTTCCGCTTCCACTGCGACATTTTTGTATTCCAGAGCCAACCCTTTGTCAGGTAAGCGTATAAAATGGGATGTACAACCAATTTAAGATTGGCGTTTTTATGTGTTACCAGGTAACTTAAGTTCTTTTCTATTTCATCTTCCAGCAGCAAGGTAGAAGATATCTTTCCGGTGCCATTACAGCTTGGACACACTTCCTGGGTATTGATATTCACCTCCGGTTTCATCCGCTGGCGGGTAATCTGCATAATGCCAAACTTGGAAATAGGAAGTACGGCATGTTTGGCCCTGTCAGGCGCCATAAACTCTTCCATTTTCTCCATCAGCTTTCGCTTATTCTCCGGCAGCTTCATGTCAATAAAATCAACCACTATGATGCCGCCAAGATCCCGCAGGCGCAATTGCCTGGCTATTTCTTCTGCTGCTTCAAGATTTGTTTCCAGTGCATTTTGTTCCTGGTTATTGCTTACACTCTTGTAGCCGCTGTTCACATCAATTACATGCAGGGCTTCGGTATGCTCGATGATCAGGTAAGCGCCGCTGTCAAGGTTTACGGTTTTACCAAAGGAAGATTTTACCTGTTTGGTGATACCAAAGGAATCAAAAATGGG
>Ga0114938_1002567_pt1 | contig 11309 bp, 9 predicted proteins | sample AshMeaBigSpring_FD_88675 | JGI IMG/M metagenome (GOLD analysis project Ga0114938, IMG submission 88675) | Groundwater microbial communities from Big Spring, Nevada to study Microbial Dark Matter (Phase II) - Ash Meadows Big Spring | ecosystem: Environmental > Aquatic > Deep subsurface >...
TGGATCCTGCAATACAGGATGTTGTACGGGCTTAGCCCGGATCGAAAAGAAGATATCAACTGGGAAAACCCCCGCCAGCTGACCTGGTTTCGCTGGTTGCTCTGGTCCCAACTGGGCTTTATCCCGCCGTCCCTTATATTCCTGGTTTTCGCTCCGAGGGAGTTGCACGGGCTCATGCTGACCATGTCCGCGCTTGTTTCTGCCTTGTTTCAAGGGTACTATCTGTTTAGCCATCCGGACATATTATATGGTATCCGAAGTGTCCCGGAGCAAACTACCCCGCGAACGGTCGATCTCGGCATATACCAGGAATCCGCCGTTCCGGACTTGTCGGGAGCTCCCCCCCAGGAGTCGGCGGCTACCTACCTCGACCAGGTAGATGAGGCCATGCTGGACCGGATCGAGGCCTCCCTGGAGCCGTTGATGAACCGGGAGTGGGTATTTCTTAATCCGCATCTAAAGGTGGCCGACCTCGCAGCAGCCACCGGTTTCGGGCCACATAAACTGGCGGCGTATTTCAACAAGCGTTGCGGCAAGACATTCAATGATTATGTCAACGAGTATCGGGTGGACTTCTGTGCACAGAAGCTGGAATCCGGGGAATATCGATCCAAAACCCTCGAGGCACTTTCCCTGGAATCCGGTTTCCAGAGCAGGAGCACCTTTATCCGGGCTTTTAAAAAATACAAGGGCCAGACCCCCTCTGAATTTGTCAGGACTTTAGAGCCTTAAAAAATGTTTAAAACGCTGATCGTATTTGGCTTTTTGGTTAAACAAACTGACTGACTTCCACCCTTTATGGATCCTTTTTTGTTTCGTGTCATGATTTGCAACCAACTGAACCGCTGTAAAGCATTCAAGCTTGACATGATTCGGTAGCTTTATCGCCATTGATGAACCAGTAGTTCATGTACCGTAGCCATCAGGCGATGGTTAACCCGGGTGGATCATCCTGTTCTATCCTTTCATTTTTCAAATCAAAGCTTAAAACCATCTATTCTATGCGGAGAATCGATTTCATGCTGGCCCTGATGCTATTTCTTGGGGCATGTAACAGTGGGTCCAACAGCCAGCCAGACAAGACCGGAGCTGCTGTAGCTGACGTTCCGGCCACCATGTATTACGGTGGCGATATCATCACCATGGAAGGAGACAGCGCCCAGTATGCGGAGTCCGTGGTAGTAAAAGACGGTAAAATCACTTTTGTGGGTTTAAAATCCGAAGCCATGGCCGCCGCCGGCGATGGCCACCAGATGGTGGACCTGCAGGGCAAGACGCTGCTGCCTTCTTTCATCGACGCTCATGGGCACTATATCAGTTCCCTGACCGTCGCCAACCAATGCAACCTATATCCGCCGCCGAATGGACCGGGCAGCAGTCCGGAGGCTATCGTGGCTGCGTTGAAGCAATTCGCGGAAGAGAAAAAAGTACCAAAGGGTGAGACCATCCAGGCCTATGGATATGACGATAACATGATGCCGAAGGGCAACCTGCTGAACCGCGACCACCTGGACGCCGCTTTCCCGGATAACCCGGTGATTGTGGGACACGTGTCCATGCACGGCGCAGTACTGAATTCCGTCGCCTTGAAAAAGTTCGGCTATGACGAGAAATATGTCACGCCCGCAGGCGGTATCGTGGTACGCAAGCACGGCACCAATGAGCCCTATGGCCTGATCATGGAAACGGCATACCTGCCCGTGTTTGCCGCACAGCCCAAACCCACGGCGGCGCAGGAAGTGGAATGGACCAAGGCCGGCCAGATGCTCTATGCAGCAGCGGGGATTACGCTGGCACACGAAGGCGCCACCCATGCGAGCGACCTGGACCTGATCAAAAGAGCTACCGATGCCGGTGCCAATATCATTGATGTGGTAGTGCATCCCTTCATGACCGACCTGGATTCCATCGCCCCAAAATACCCGGTAAATACCTGGGGCAGGTTCGATAAGCGTCTCAAGATTAACGGTATCAAGATTACCGCGGATGGTTCACCGCAGGGCAAGACGGCATACTTCTCCACGCCATACCTCACCTGCGGACCTTCCGGGGAGAAAGGCTGGAAGGGAGAGCCTACCATGCCGCAGGCGGACCTCGACAAGCTGGTGAAACTGGCCTACACATGGAAAGTACCCTTGATTGTGCATACGAATGGCGATGGTACGATCGACATGTTCATCAAATCTTATAAGGCGGCCCGCGGTGCGGACACGAGCACGCCATGGAATGTGACCACGATTCATACCCAGTTCGTGCGCAAAGACCAGCTGCCCTTCTTCGTGCAGTACAAAGTGCGGCCTTCGTTTTATACCGAGCATACCTTTTATTTCTCGGATGCCCACCGCCAGAACCGGGGTGAAAAACAGGCGGCCTATCTCAGTCCCATGCGCGATGCCATCAACCTGGGCCTGCATCCCACCAACCACACGGACTTTTATGTAGCCCCCTTGGACCAACTATTTATGATGTGGACAGCGGTGAACCGGCCCACCCGTGTGGGCGGAACCCTGGGTCCCGATCAGCGCATTTCGCCATATGAAGCCCTGAAATCCCAGACCATTTGGGCGGCAGAACAGTATGATGAGCAGGACAATCGCGGAACCCTTCGCGTGGGTAAACTGGCAGACCTGGTTATCCTGGACAAGAACCCGCTGAAAGTGGATCCCATGACCCTGAAGGATATTAAAGTGCTGGAGACGATCAAGGAAGGCAGCACCATCTACAAGCGGTGACGAAGACATAGGCCCCGGCCGATCCCAGCCGGAACAAGCCGGGTAGTTGACCTGGACCGATAATTTTGTTCCAAATCGTAATTGCGCACACTTTTGGTGCCTGGATGCCACGGATAATTATTCAACTGTCCGATGTTTGCCGTAATTTATTACAGACAACGTCATGAGATACCTTTCGATCTTATTCGCCTGCTGCATCGCTTCTGTCGCCCTTGGCCAGCATACCGCCGAACCACATCAGCAGCCCGGGCATGCAACGCATTCCCTAAAGGGAGCACATCGCCTCACCCTGGGGCTGGGGCATACCCACATCTCCGAAGGCGTCATTGACGGCGAAGTTGAATGGGTCACGGCAGGGTCCTGGAGCTTCAACTACGATTACTGGCTCTCGGATTCCTGGGCAATCGGTTTGCAGAACGACCTTGTTTTGGAAACTTTTTTCGTGGAGGATAAGGATAAGGAAGTCATTGAACGAAGCTTTCCCTGGTCGATGGTGCCGGTTGCGATCTTTAAGCCCGGCAAACGTTTCAGTATGCTGGGCGGGGTAGGCGTTGAATTTGCCGCGGAAAAGAGCCTGATGCTCACCAGGCTCGGCGTGGAGTATGGATTTCATCTTCCTAAAAATTGGGAAGTGGGTGCTGCGGTTGTTTGGGACAATAAGTGGAATTATTATAATTCATGGGGGATCGCTATTACGGTGAGTAAATTATGGCCCAAAAAACACGTCAAGTAAACATATCAGGTCAGGGGATCGAACGAAAGTCCGGCATGTAAGGAAGCAGCCGGTTTAAAAAAAATATCAATAGCTTGCACCTTATGAAAACCACGATCATAACACTACTGTCCTTGTCTTTGGCAGCCGTATCCTTTGCCCAGGAAAGCGCCGAGGAACTCGCCAAAAAACTGGCGAATCCGATCGCATCCCTGATCAGTATTCCTGTTCAGAACAATTCCGATCATGGTATCGGCAACCTGGAGGGTTCACGGAATACGCTGAACATTCAGCCGGTGATCCCCATGTCGCTCAGCCCGAAGCTGAACCTGATCGCACGGTGGGTTCAACCCATCATCAGCCAGTACAATATCACCGGTGTAGGCGAAAAGCAGTCGGGCCTGGCCGATGCCGTGGTCAGCGGCTTTATTTCTCCCAAGGAAGGCAAAAATGGTTTTACCTGGGGGGCTGGCCCAGCCTTCCTGCTGCCCATTGGCACAAACGATTTTTTAACGGGGAAAAAGTTTGGTGTCGGTCCCACGGCCGTAGCCCTCAAGCAAACCAAAGGCTGGACCTTGGGTGTGCTGGCTAACCAGCTATGGAGCGTAGCGGGTTCTGATGATCGGCCGGATATCAGCCAGATGTTTGTGCAGCCATTCCTTATCTATAACTGGAAAACCGGCGCAGGCCTGGGATTCAATATGGAATGGACAGAAAACTGGCAGGCGGGTACATCGGTGCTTTGGCTTAATCCGACCCTGGCGGGGATTACCGCCCTGGGAAAGCAAAAAGTCCAGCTGGTGGTCGGTCCCCGGTTTAACCTGGTTGCCCCCGAGTCGGCCAGAGCCCGGTTCGGCGTTCGGGCAGCGGCTATTTTCTTGTTCCCGAAATAATTCAGGATCGTCTTAGGGTATAACAAGCATGTTGATCAGCTGGATTGGTTTATTTCTTCCTGATCTTTTCCTGTATAACGCCTACCGTAACAGGTGGTCCCTCGCTATTGGATGGTTTTCTTTATTTTGCAATGTGCAGGCATACCGGCGCTCCATGAGCTGCAATTCATGCATGAACCGGCCTGGCAAAGAATATCGTGGATCTCATCGACCCCTAATCCCTTATGCCTAATCCTTAACTGATAATCCTTGCCGCTGATCATCTGGCCTTTCCGCATCCTCTACACCCTCTATGCCCTTACCTGGTTCATCCTGCTGATGCTCCTGGTCTTCCCCTTTGTACTGGTTGCCTCATTTTGGGGTAAGGTCAAAGGTGGAAATTTTGTGTATCGCGTGATCAGGGTCTGGTCGGGGGCATGGTTCTTCCTGGTAGGCATCCGGCCGAGGAATATCTACCAGTCGAAGCCCAACCCCAGCCAGCAGTATATCTTCGTCATCAACCATATTTCCTACCTCGATGCAGCCATCCTCGTGGAGACCATCCGGCAGCCGTTCCGGCCCCTGGGCAAGATTGAAATGAGCAAGATCCCCATCTTCGGTTTTATTTACCGGGTTTGCGTGGTGCTGGTGGACCGCAGCAATTCCGAGCACCGGGCGAGAAGTATCCGGCAGTTGAAATCCGTCCTCAAGAAAGGGATTTCGATCATGATTTTCCCGGAGGGGACTTTCAACGAAACCGACCAGCCGCTGAAGGAATTTTACGACGGAGCCTTCCGCATCGCCATTGAAACAAAGACCCCGATACAACCTGTCTTGTTCCTGGATGCATATGAACGCATGCACCATAAACACTTGTTCTCGCTGAATCCCGGGCGTTGCCGCTCGCTCTTCCTCCCGGTCGTTCCGGTAGAAGGGTTAACTTTAGCGCAGGTAAGGGAGCTCAAGGAGAAGGTTTTCCGGATGATGGAAGCCGAACTCATCACCCATGGCTCCCCGAACCGGGATATCCTCCATTGATTATGCGTTACGCCGAAGTCATTTTGCCGCTGGCCCTGCCCAAAACCTATACCTATGCTATCCCCGAGGCGATGGATGCGCAGGTATGCCCGGGCGTTAGGGTGGAAGTGGTATTTGGCAAGTCCAAGAAATATGCAGGCATTGTTAAAGCAGTCGTCAGTCTGGAGTCTTTAGCCTTTAGTCCGAAGCCCATTTTAAATGTTCTCGATGCGGAGCCGGTGGTGCATGAAGCGCAACTCGCCCTCTGGTCCTGGATTGCGGAATATTATCTCTGTACGGAAGGGGAGGTGATGGCCGCGGCCCTGCCCACGCATTTCAAACTGAGCAGTGAGACCATCCTGGTCTTTAATGAAGATTATGGCGATGATTTTTCCGCGTTGGATGATGAAGAATTCCTGGTGGCTGAGGGCCTTTTGCTGAAAAAGGAACTTCGGCTTGATGAAGTCCAGGATATTCTCGATGTTTCCCATGTATATCCCGTGGTGAAGCGATTGATCGAGAAAAATGTCTGCCATGCCTGGGAATCCTTGAAGGAGAAATACACGCCGAAAAGGGAAACGTTTATCCGCCTGCATCCGCAGTATGCAACAGAAGAGGTGCTGGGCGAACTGCTGAACAATTTCAATACCCGTGCCGCCAAACAACTGGAACTGCTCCTGGCTTACCTGCACCTGGCCAAATCGGGGGAAGGAGTGCAGCAGGCCGACCTGCTGAAGAAGTCCGGCGCGAGCAGCGCGCAACTGAAAGGACTGGTAGACAAGGGCATCCTGGTACAGGAAAAATTATCGGTTGATCGTATCCGGTACCTGCCGCGCACATTGGTGATGGATTTCACGCTGACGGATCAGCAGGAACGAGCCCTGTCCGGGATCGCGACCAGTTTTGCGGAAAAGCCTGTCTGCCTCCTGCATGGTGTCACATCCAGCGGCAAAACCCAGGTGTATATCAAACTGATCGAAGCGTGGATCAATCGCGGAAAGCAGGTGCTCTACCTCCTGCCGGAGATCGCCCTGACGGCCCAGGTGATCCGGAGGCTGCAGCATCATTTCGGCGGGTATATCGCCATATACCATTCGAAATTCAATCCCAACGAACGGGTGGAGATCTGGAACAAGGTAAAAGGGGGCGAAGTGAAGGTGGTGATCGGCGCCCGGTCGGCACTCTTTATGCCCTTCGAAGACCTTGGGCTGATCATCGTGGATGAGGAGCAGGACGCATCCTTCAAACAGCAAGACCCGGCGCCCCGCTACCATGCACGGGATGCCGCGATTTATTACGCGGGCCGGCTGGGTGCCCAGGTACTCCTCGGCAGCGCTACGCCGTCGCTGGAATCCTATACCAACGCGCAGAACGGCAAATACGGTTTGGTGGAATTAACGGAGCGCTTCGGCGGGATCGATATGCCGGCGATTGAAATCCTGGATACGCGTGCGCACATGGGCAAGAGCCGCGCGCGGGTGATGATCAGCCCGGAACTGAAAACGGCGATGGAAGGTACCCTGGCGGACGGGAAGCAGGCAATCCTCTTCCAGAATCGCCGCGGGTATTCGCCCTATATGATCTGCGGTACCTGCGGGTTCATCCCGCATTGCGACCATTGCGATGTGACCCTTACATACCACAAACTCAACCACCGGCTGCAATGCCATTATTGCGGCACATCCTACCCGCGTCCGCTGACCTGCCCGGCCTGTGGCAGCAGCAACTGGGTGGAGCGCAACTTCGGAACGGAAAAGATAGAAGAGGAACTGCATGAACAGCTTCCCGATGCAAGGGTGGCCCGGATGGATATCGACTCCGTCAAGGGAAAGACTGCCCACGACGCGCTGATCCAGCAGTTTGAAAACCAGCAACTGGATATCCTCGTGGGTACGCAGATGGTGGTGAAGGGGCTGGATTTTGACCATGTGTATCTCGTGGGCATCCTGGATGCCGACGGCTTGCTGGGGTTTGCTGATTTTCGCGTACATGAACGGGCTTTCCAGCTCATGGAACAGGTGAGTGGCAGGGCCGGACGAAAAGGGAAGCAAGGCCGGGTAATCCTGCAAACCACGAACCCCACGCATCCCGTCCTGGGTTACGTGGTGAACCACGACTACAAAGGTTTCTTCCAGTCTGAGATGCAAGGGCGAAAACAGTTTCATTATCCGCCTTATACGCGACTCATCCTCGTCACCTTCAAGCACAAGCAGAAGGACAGGGCCGAGTCCGCTGCCAACTTTGTCGCGCGCAACCTTGCCAAGGAGTTCGGGGATTATATCATCGGACCCGCAGAGCCCGTGGTGAACCGGGTGAAAAATTATTTCCTCGTCGAAATCCTGATGAAACTTCCAAAAGACGCAAAGCTAAATGCCCTGGCCCGTCAGATGCTGCACCAGCAACAAGCCATCATGCACAACGACAGGGTATTGAAGTCCGTAATTGTGCAGTTTGATGTAGACCCTGTGTGAAGTGAGATATTAGATTTTAGAAGTTAGAAGTATAAGGCCACTTCTAACTTCTACCTTCGTACATCTTACTTCTTCTTCCCCAACAACATTCCCACCTTCAGGCCGCCATTGATCGCGAATCCCGGGGAACTTCCAAAGCGGGTATGGCTAAAATGCACGGCGGCGGATTCATCGCCATAAGCCGTGTAGATATAGGGGTCGTCCTTGATATTATCAAATGAATATCCCAGCCCAAAGAAAATATCGAATACAAATGCTTCACTGAATATCCACTGCTTGCCCAGCTCAAGCATCACGGCCCCATAAAAAACCGTCCTACGCTCTTCCACGCCTACGCCCGTTTTGCTGTCGATGACATTCTCCGCATAGAGACCCGTCAGGAAATTGGGCTTGATATACGTGCCTTGCAGGAGATGTGCATACCGGATGTTTCTATTGATAAAATCCGGTGTGCGTATGAATTTATACCCCACGCCAAGCCCCAGGCCTGCCGCATCGCGTTTCACTTCTTCGGGACTGCCTGAGGGATTATAGTAGAAATAGTCAATAGGGTAGTTCTTCCCAAGGCCAACCAGGTCAACTGAAAATTCCAGCGACCGTCCCGGCTGGAGGCTTCGTTCATAAAAGAATTGGGTGTGACCGGAAAGAGGCGATAAAAAATTGAGTTTAAGCGCATCTTTTTGCTGTCCCGTGTATAATTCAGGATCTTTCAACCCGCTCCGGTAGGTTTCCGTTCTTCCATTCTGGAAGACGATTTTCACTACCCTGTCTTTTTCGATCCCGTACGTGGGGCCTTCCAGGTTTTCAAATAGTTTGTACTTCACTTCATCCACGCCGATTTCCTGGATTTTGGCCAGGATTACTTTTCCGCCGTTCTGGTAGATCTTGTCCTGTGCAAACGCGCCCATCGATACCAACAGGAAGAGCGCGCAAATCATGATACGCATGCGATATTTGTTTAGGGTGCAGACAAAAATAATATCCATGTCGTTGCGCTCAAATCGCATGAATGTGTGAAATAATCATTAATTGACAAACAGGTGACGATCAATAGATGTTAACCTCTCGTTCCAGCGATACGCCGAACTTGTTCCTGACATCCTGCAGGATCTGCTCCGATAGAGTGTAAATCTCTGATCCTGAAGCATGACCATAATTGACGAGGACCAATGCCTGCTTTTTATGACAGCCAGCATCGCCCGCGCGAAAACCTTTCCAGCCGGCTTTTTCAATCAGCCATCCGGCAGCCAGTTTTACATTTCCACCCGGTAGGGGGTATCCGACGATGCCTGGCCATTTTTTTGTAAGATCTTCAAATACAGCGGCTTCCACTTCCGGGTTCTTAAAAAAACTGCCGGCGTTGCCGATCCGCGCAGGATCGGGCAGTTTGGCAGATCGGATGCGGATGACCGCATCAGAGATCGCGCGGATGCTTAGATCCTGCACGCCCATTTCTTCCAGTTCCTGCCGGATAGCGCCATATTCGGTATGAAAGACTGGCTTTTTGTGCAGCCGGTAGGTAACGCTGGTAACCAGGAACTGGTCCCGGTACGCGCGTTTGAAGATGGATTCCCGGTAACCGAACTGGCATTCGGAATGGGAGAAGCGTACCCAACGTCTTTCCTCCATATGCCAGGCTTCGAGCTCATGGAAGACATCCTTGATTTCCACGCCATATGCACCGATATTCTGCATGGGCGAGGCGCCGGTGTTCCCTGGAATCAACGAAAGATTCTCGAGTCCTCCCCAGCCCTGTTCGATGCAATGCAGGACGAATCCATGCCAGTTTTCCCCGGCGCCAGTTTCCACGTATACATGATCGTTATCCTCGCGGACCACGCGGATACCACGGATTTCATTTTTCAGGATCCAGCCGTCCACATCCTTTGTAAACAGAATATTGCTGCCGCCGCCCAGGATCATGGGATAGGGGGTAGGGTGTAGGGGGTAAGGGATGGGACCTGTTTTTCTTTCGGCGCCAGGTCCGAATTTGGTGGTCCATGTTTCGATGTCTTCTTTCGTCTGCAGGACGGCCATATACCGGGCCATCACGTCCATCCGGAAAGTATTATAGGGGAGAAGTGAAATATTTTCGAGAATTTGCATCAAACAATAATACGGAAAAATGAGCCAGACCGTAGCATTGCTCGGCGCCACCGGCCTCGTGGGCGGGCATATCCTTCAAAACCTGCTTAACGACCCGTTGTACAGCACCATCCGGGTGATAGGCAGGCGCAGCGTGAACATCGTGAATCCCAAAATCGATGAACGCATCATCGCGATGGATGACATAAAACTAATGGAGGAAGCCATCGCGGGGTGCGAAACGGTATTTGTAGCGGTAGGTACCACCACGGCCAAGGTGGAGGGTGATCATGAAGCGTACAAGCGGGTTGACTTTGATATTCCTGTCAATGCCGCAAAGGCTGCTGCCAAATACGGGGTGTATGGCTTTGCACTGGTATCATCCATTGGCGCAGATCCAAATAACAACAACAATTTCTACCTTAAACTGAAAGGGGTAACCGAAGAGGCGGTCTGCAAGGAGCAGATACCCCAGATCCTCATCTTCCGTCCATCGCTGCTTATTGGCGAAAGGCAGGAGCGACGGATTGGCGAGAAAATCGCGCAGGTGACGATGCCTTTGTTTTCCTGGATGCTGCCGGGTTCCAAAAAGAAATACAAGGAAATCAAGGCTGAGGACCTGGCGAAAGCTATGGTGAAAGCCAGCCAGTCGATGCCGAAAGGGATTCATTTCCTGGAATATACAGACATCATGAAGCAGGCGGAAGGAGGGGAGGGAGTAGGGGGAAGGGTGTAGGGTGTAGGGGGTAGGAAGTTATATTTAGCCTGAGAGGTCTCGGTGCATGAATTTTTCAGGATGGTGAATCATGTTTCCTAATAGATTACCCACTTCGATTGCCGTACCGGCGAGGCGTTGATGGGTGACTGACTCTATATACTTGGCATCTTTTGCAAAATCAAGCCAGTAAATCGTTTCGTTATTTTCTGCCATGGCATCGGTAAGTTTCAGAAGAAAATGTTGGCAGTATTTCCTTTTCGCACTTGCTTCCGCGAGATTCGCGCATACAGAACGGGACGAACGTCGAACCTGGTCTGTCAAAGCATAAACTTCGTCTTTTGGAAATGATTTCGATAGTTCATAAATATCCAGGCTCAACTGATACGCCTTCTTAAAAGCAAGCCATGATTTGAATCGAGACATGCGTGAAATTAAACACGCAGACCACCTATAGGAAAGGTTTTTTCACATTGTCTACAGGTTTTTTTCCCCCTACTCCCTACCCCCTACACCCTACTCCCTACACCCTCCAAACTATTCCTCATCTTCCTCTCCTCCGCCCAGGTTAAGCATACTCCCCATCAGATCCTTGAATTCAATCTTCGCATCCAGGACTTTCTTGCTGATGAGCGAGTAGGAGGCCAGGCCATGTAACACAAATTCCATGAGCAGGGCATTCTCGGACTCCTTCAGGTGGGGGAA
>Ga0114938_1002568_pt1 | contig 11309 bp, 8 predicted proteins | sample AshMeaBigSpring_FD_88675 | JGI IMG/M metagenome (GOLD analysis project Ga0114938, IMG submission 88675) | Groundwater microbial communities from Big Spring, Nevada to study Microbial Dark Matter (Phase II) - Ash Meadows Big Spring | ecosystem: Environmental > Aquatic > Deep subsurface >...
TTCGACTATTTCCTACCTCAAAATCTTACGTTAACCTCTCAACCAGAGAATTTCCAAACAGTTTCTTAGGGATGCGGTTACCGCCTCGCCTTACAGCGGGATGGTCCCGTGCTTCTTCGCAGGCCTAAGCTCGCGCTTGGTCAGGGTCTTGCGCAGGGCGAGCGCCAGCGTCGAGCGGGACTCGGAGGGCTGGATCACGTCCGTGATGTAGCCGCGCGCCGCCGACAGGTACGGCGAGGCGAACTCGGTCCGATAGGCCGCGGCCAGCTCGGCGGCCCTCACCTTGGGGGCCTCGGCCCCCTCGATCTCCTTGCCGTACAGGATGTTGACCGCGCCCTCCGCGCCCATGACCGCGATCTCGGCGCCGGGCCAGGCATAGACCAGATCCGCCCCCATCTCCTGGCTGCACATGGCGAGATAGGAGCCGCCGTAGGCCTTGCGCAGGATGAGGGTGATCTTGGGCACGGTCGCGGAGGCGTAGGCATAGAGCAGCTTGGCACCGTGGCGGATGATGCCGCCGCGCTCCTGCTCGATCCCGGGAAGAAAACCGGGCACGTCCACCAGGGTGACCAGGGGGATATTGAAGACGTTGCAGAAGCGAATGAAGCGCGCGCCCTTGTCCGAGGCGTTGATGTCCAGGGCGCCGGCCAGCTCGGTCGACTGGTTCGCCAACAGACCGATGACGATGCCCCCCAGGCGCGCGAAGCCAACGATCAGGTTGCGCGCCCAACCGGCGTGCACCTCCAGCAGGTCCCCCTGATCGACGAGGCGGGCGATAATGCGGCGCACGTCCATCGGCTCGGAGCGGTCGTCCGGTATGAGTCCGTTCATGGCCTCGTCTTCCGAGAGGACGATATCCGCGCTCGGGCGGTGCGGCGGGTCCTCCGTGTTGTTGGACGGCAGGAAGCTCAACAGCCGGTGCACCAGGCGGACGGCGTCGCGGTCGTCCTCGGCCACGAAATGGGCGTTGCCGCTGACCGTGGCGTGGATCGCCGCACTGCCGACCTCGTCCATGCTGGTGGTCCGACCCGTGACCGCCTTGATCACCTCGGGACCAGTGATGAACAGGTGGGCGTTGCGCTTGGTCATGACGATGAAGTCCATCAGGGCCGGCGAGTAGGCGGCCCCGCCCGCGCAGGGACCCAGAATCGCCGCGATCTGGGGCACGACGCCCGACAGGAGGACGTTCTGATAGAAGACCTCGCCGTAGCCGGAGAGGGCGTCGACGCCCTCCTGGATCCGGGCGCCCCCGGAGTCCTTGAAGGCCACCAGCGGTATGCCCATCCGCATGGCGAAGCGCATCGCATCCACCATCTTGCGCGCGTGCATCTTGCCGAGCGTCCCCGCCCCGACGGTGAAATCCTGACTGAAGGCCGCCACCGGCATGCCGTTCACATACCCGGTACCCGCGATCACCCCGTCGGCCGGAAATTCCTTCTTGTCCATTCCGAGCTGGGTTGCGTTGTGTCGCACGTGGGCGCCGAATTCCTGAAAGGTGTCCGGCTGAAACAGGACATGCAGCCGCTCGCGGGCGGTCAGCAGGCCCTTCTCGTGGCGCTTCTCGATCTTGTCCTCGCCGCCAGCGGTAAACAACTTCTGGCGGCGCGCCAGCAGCTCCTGAATGGCTTCGAATTGGGTCATGGGGGATTCCGGGTTGGAGCTCGTTCCCTATCTATGCTCGCGCAGGGGGGCGTAAAGGCAAAAGACCCGGATCTGCCCGAAGGCGTAAAAAGGGCGTAACGCTCGAGATTGCCAACCCGCGGCAGCTCGACGCCGCGCGCCGAGTCCCGCGATCTCTTCTTTACGCCATGTTTACGCTTTCCCTCGGCTCTGCGGCTGTTCTCTTTATGCAGGTTTGCCGCAGGATAAAGCTGCCGCCGGCAGGTATGAGCAGGATCCCTTGGTGAAGGCCCGGCTGCTTAAAGGCCTGCTGGAGCCGTGGAATCTTCTGGCGAGCCTAGCGTCTATGCGCGAGCATTCGTAATCCGACTCGGCAGCGGTAACCCCGTATGCACACGCCAACCAAAGGGAGGCCGGCCGGGATTGCACGGTCCCCCGTGCCTGTACCGGCAGCGGCTCAACATTCCCCTCGACTTGGTCCCACGATGCCCGTGAGTACAGGGCATGGCGCCCGGACCGACGCGCCCCGGGCGTCGCTGCAAGGGGAGCGCGGCGGCTGCAAGAGCTCCGGTTACCCGAAACCTTTGGCGCGCCAAGCTGGACCGGGACCCAACTGGCGCGCCTACGGCGAGTCCCTGCTCGCCGTCGCCGTCGCGGCGCTGGTGGTGCGTTTGCTGGAGGGCCAGGCCGGCATCGAGAACCTGGCGCTCATTTTCGTTACGGTGGTGGTCGCAAGCGCTGTCCGCGGCGGCCTCGGGCCGGCCCTGGCCGCCGCCTTGGCCGGCTCCTTCGCATACAGCTTCTTCTTCGCCGAGCCGCGCCTGTCGCTGCACATCAGCCGCGAGTCGGAGCTGGTTACCCTGTTCCTGTTCGTATTGGTGGCCTTGATCTGCGGCCCGCTCGCGGCGCGGCTGCGCACCCAGGTCCTGCTGTTGCGGGCAGCCCATGCGGATACCGCGGCCCTGCAGCGGCTGAGCGAGCGGCTGGCGGCGGCCCTGGACGCGACTACGGCGGCATGCGCGGTGGCCGAGCAACTGGCCGCGACGCTGGACGCCCGCACCTGCGTCCTGGTCCCAGGGGGCGAGCCCCGATCGCTGGAGACGATCGCCTGGCACCCGGACGCGGAGACACTCGCCGCGACCGATCTGACCGCCGCGCGCTGGGCATGCGAGCACCGGCAGGCCGCCGGGCGCTTCACCGACACCCCGGCGGCGACCCGCTGGTGGTTCCTGCCGGCGGCGACGGAGGAGCGTTGTCACGCCGTGATCGGTGCCCGTCTGCCGGAAGAAGCCATGACCATCGCGCCGGAGCGCCTGCGTCTGGCCGCGGCGATCGCCCAGCAGCTAGTGCTGGCCATGGAGCGCACCCGTCTCGCCGCCGACCTGGAGCAGGCGCGCCTGCAGAGCGAGACCGAGGGGTTGCGCAACGCCCTGCTGTCCTCCGTGTCCCACGACCTGCGTTCGCCGCTGGCGGCCATGATCGGCGCGGCGACCAGCCTGCGCGCCTACGGTGCCGAGCTCACGCCCGAGAAGCGAAGCGAGCTGGCCACCACCCTGCTCGAGGAGGGCCAGCGCCTGGATCGCTACATCCAGAACCTCCTCGACATGGCCCGGCTTGGCCACGGCGGCCTGCCCCTGGAGCGCGACTGGACGGCGGCCGGGGACCTCCTGGGAGCGGCGCTCGCGCGGCTGCAGCGCTACCATCCCGACATCCTCCTCGACCTGCAGCTCGAGCCCGATCTTCCCCTCCTGTACGTGCATGCGGCCCTCGTCGAGCAGGCCCTGCTCAACATCCTGGAGAATGCGGCCGGCTTCTCGCCGGCCGGCGCGCCCATCAGGATCGCGGCGCGCGCCGAGGGCGGTCAGCTCCTGATCGACATCAGCGACCGGGGGCCGGGCGTCCCACCCGCGGAGCGGAGCCGGATCTTCGAGACCTTTTACAGCGCGGGGCGTGGCGACCGCAAGGCGCACGGCACGGGGCTGGGCTTAAGCATCTGCCGCGGCATGATCGGGGCCCACGGCGGCAGCGTGGAGCTGCTCGACGGCCTCGAGGGCGCCGGCGCCACCTTCCGCGTGCGCCTCCCCCTCATCGAGCCCCCCGCCTTGGTGGACGAATGAGCGCCGGCGCCGAGCATTCCACCCGCGCCCGTATCCTGGTGGTCGACGACGAGCGCCAGATCCGGCGCTTCCTGCGCATCGCCCTCGAATCACAGGGCTACGAAGTGCTGGAGGCGGCGACGGGCCGGGAGGGGCTGGCGCTCGCCGCGATGCGCCAGCCGGAGCTGGTGGTCCTGGATCTGGGCCTGCCGGACCTGGAGGGCCATGCGGTGCTGGCGGAGCTGCGCGGCTGGAGCGCCGTGCCGGTCATCGTTCTCTCGGTGCGCGCCGGCGAGGGCGAGAAGGTGCACGCCCTCGACGGCGGCGCCAACGACTATGTCACTAAGCCCTTCGGCATCGAGGAGCTAGCGGCGCGCGTCCGGGTGCTCCTGCGCGGGGCCCAGCCGAGCACCGCCGAGCCCATCGTCGACGATGGGAACCTGCGCATCGACCTGGCCCGCCGCGAGGTGACGCTGGCGGGACGTCCCGTCTCGCTCACGCGCAAGGAATACGACCTGCTCGCACTGCTGGCGCAGGCGCCGAACCGGGTCCTGACCCAGGGCCAGTTGCTCGAAAAGCTATGGGGATGCGGACATGACCGCGACACCCACTATCTGCGCATCCTGGTCGCGAAGCTGCGCCAGAAGCTCGGCGACGACGCGGCCATGCCTCGCTACCTGGTCACCGAGCCTGGGGTGGGTTACCGGTTCCGTATGCCGGAAAAAGCCGACGCGCCATAAGTTGATTCCGCCAGGCGGGCAATGCCATACGCCTCCTCCATGAAGGCGAACCATGAATCGCTATCCCCTCTGGAAAAATCTGCTGATTCTCGGCGTCGTCATCGTGAGCCTCCTGCTCGCGTGGCCGAACCTCTATCCTCATGATCCTGCGATCGAGATCACGGCCGCTCGGGGTCGGGCGCTTACCCCGGCCAGCACCAACGAGATCCGCGCCGTGCTGGACCAAGCGGGGATTCCGTACCAAGAGGTAGCCGTGCAGGAAGGCGGCAGGCTGCTGGTGCGCTTTGCTTCTGCCGCCGATCAGCTAAAGGGCCAGGAGGCGCTCGAGCAGTCGCTCTCGCAGCGCTACAACCACGCGCTCACCCAAGTCGCTGCCCTGCCTGGCTGGATGCGCGCAATAGGGCTTACGCCTATGAATCTCGGCCTCGACCTGCGCGGGGGGGTTCAGGTCGTCATCGATGTCGATATGGACAGCGCCCTCGAGCAGGCACTGGAGCGCCTGCTCAACGATACCCGCTCCCTGTTGCGCGAGGCCAAGGTGCGTTATCGGTCGGTGAGCCTGGCGGACGGCGGACTGGTGGTCGAGCTCGCCGATACCGAGGCACTGACGGCGGCTGAGCGTTTGCTACGGCGCGAATTCCCCGAGCTGACGCTGAACACAGTGCAAGAGGGGGGGCGTTTCGCGGTCCGAGCCTCCCTGCCGCCGGCCGAGCAAAAACGCCTCAAGGAGCTTGCCCTGGAACAGAACATCACCACCCTGCGCAATCGGGTCAACGCGCTCGGGGTCGCCGAGCCCAGCATCACCCGCCAGGGCGAGCGACGGATCCTGGTACAACTGCCCGGCGCCCAGGATCCGACCCGTCTGAAGGGGATTCTCGGTGCCACGGCAACCCTGGAGTACCGGCTGGTGGATACCGAGAACAGCCTGGCGGACGCCCTGGCGGGGCGCGTTCCCGTTGGCAGCAAGCTCTACTACGAGCGCGAAGGTAAGCCGATTCTGCTCAAGCGCCGCGTCATCGTCACCGGGGACCAGATCACCAACGCCTCTTCCGGGTTCGACAGTCAAAGCGGCACCCCCGCCGTCTTCGTCAATCTCGACGCCCAGGGTGCCCGCCGGATGCGCGAGGTTACTACGGAGAACGTGGGCAAGCCGATGGCGGTCGTCTTTATGGAGAACCGCACCACCACCCGTCTGGTGGACGGCAGGCCCGTGCAAGCGACCCGCAAGGTGGAGGAGGTCATCAGCGTCGCGACATCCGCGAGCCCTTCGGGCGACGTTTCCAGACCACGGGGCTTGCGAGCAGCGACGAGGCCCACGATACGGCCCTTCTGCTGCGCGCGGGGGCGCTGGCGGCCCCGATTCAGATCCTGGCGGAGCGCACCATCGGACCCAGCCTGGGACAAGACAACATCGATCAGGGCATCTTGTCCGTCCTGATGGGGATGGGCCTGGTCGTGCTCTTTATGGGGGTCTACTATCGCACGTTCGGGATGATCGCCAACCTGGTCCTGGTGGTGAATCTGGTCATGATCGTTGCCGTCCTGGGGCTGCTCGGGGCGACGCTGACGCTGCCGGGGATCGCCGGCATGGTGCTGACGCTCGGGATGGCGGTCGACGCCAATGTGCTCATCTATGAGCGCATCCGCGAGGAGCTGAAGAACGGGAGCAGCCCCCGGACCAGCATCGCCGCCGGATTCGAGCGGGCCTTCGCCACCATCGTCGATTCCAACATCACGACCCTGATCGCGGCCCTCATGCTGTTCAGCTTCGGGACGGGACCGGTCAAGGGCTTCGCAGTGACCCTCAGCATCGGTCTGATCAGCTCCATGTTCACGGCCGTGACCTGCAGCCGCGCCCTGATCAATCTGCTGTACGGGCGCAAACGGATGAAGACCCTCCCAATCTACTGGGAAGCGATCATGCGGCACCTGAAGCTGCCGCAATTCGATTTTCTCTCCCAACGCCGCAAGGCCATGGTGCTCTCCAGCGTCCTGATTGGTGTAAGCCTGGTCTCGCTGGCGACCCGGGGGCTCAATCTCGGGCTCGATTTCACCGGTGGCACCCTCGTCGAGGTCCACTACCAGGAGCCGGCCGACCTCGCCGAGGTCCGCGCGGCCCTGGCGCGGGGCGGCTTTCCCAACGTCATGGCGCAGCAATACGGCACGCCGCGCGACATCCTGCTGCGGATTCCCCCGCAGGGAGAGGGCAGTGACCAGGAGCTCGGTCAGCGCCTGTCGCAGGCGCTCGATGCGCAGGCCCGGGGCCAAGCGGAAGTGCGCCGGGTCGAGCTCGTCGGAGCACAGGTCGGCAAGGAGCTCGTGGATCAGAGTGGGCTGGCGATCCTCTTCTCTCTGATCGGGATCTTGATCTACGTGACCTTCCGCTTCGAGTGGCGCTTCTCGGTGGGGGCGGTGATCGCCACCCTGCACGACGCCATCCTCGTGTTGGGCGCCTTTTCACTGTTTCGACTCGACTTCGACCTGACGGTACTGGCGGCGGTCCTGACCGTCATCGGCTACTCGCTCAATGACACCATCGTGGTGTTCGATCGCGTGCGGGAGAACTTTCGCAAGGTTCGCAAGGGGACAACGGTGGAGATCATGAATCGCTCCGTCAACGAGACCATGTCACGCACCATCATTACGGCGGGAACCGTCTTCCTGGTCTTGCTGGCCCTCTATCTGCTCGGGGGGGCCGCCCTGCACGGATTCTCGCTTGCCCTGATCATCGGCGTCATTGTCGGCACCTATTCGACCGTGTATGTCGCCAGCGCCGCGGCCATCGCCCTGGGGGTCCGTCGCGCCGACTTGTTGAAGATTCCCAAAGAGGGCTCCGAGGTGGGCGCGCGTCCTTGAGGGGTCGCCCCAATTCGGCTCCGCCCGCCCCATCTCGACTGCTTAGGAGCACCTGCGGATGGATTTGCTGAGCGCATTCATCGACATGGTCCTGCACCTGGATCAACATCTGCTGTTGCTGACCCAGAGTTATGGCACCTGGGTCTACCTGATACTCCTCGCGATCGTCTATTGCGAGCCGGGATTGGTGGTGATGCCCTTCCTGCCGGGCGATTCCTTGCTCTTCATGACGGGGACCCTGGTCGGGGCCGAGGTGCTGGAGGTCGAGGTGGTGATCGCCGCCCTGGTTGCCGCCTCCTTCCTGGGCGACAACACCAATTATTGGATCGGGCGCTACTTGGGGCCGAAGGTATTCCGCAGCGAGACCTCGCGCCTGCTCGATCGCGAGCACCTGGAGCGCACGCGCCGCTTCTACGAGCGCCACGGCCCCAAGGCCCTGGTCCTGGCGCGCTTCTTCCCCATCATCCGCACCTTTGCCCCCTTCGTGGCCGGCGTGGGACGCATGGATTACCGACGCTTTCTCCCCTACAGCCTGGCTGGCGGCGTTCTCTGGGTAGGCGGTCTGGTATCGGCTGGTTATTTCCTTGGTGGATTCCCCATGGTGAAGGAGAATCTGACCCTGGTCATCCTGGGCATCCTGCTCATCTCCCTGCTGCCCGGAATCCTGGCCTACCTGCGGCGAGAGGATCCAGGGCAGCCGGACGCAGCGCCCGCCGGCGATCCGCCCGTCAGCGGGACGCCCTAGAAGCGGTCAGCGAGTAGGCCAGGTGGAGCGTCGCGCAACCCGAGGTGACCGGACCTGGATTCCGCCGCGTTTCCTCCAGGCTGCTTGCTTCCGGATAGCCCATAGGCTCACGACCCTGGTGCGGCTGCTTCCGCACCGATACGGCTTTTGCGAGAATCGGCGCGCGAGGGATTCACTGTAGAGGTCACGATGAACCCCGAGGGTGCGGTGTCCGCCACCGTAGTGCGGCATTTCAGGCAGATCCTGCTCTGGCCGCTGCAGCTCATGCCGATCGAGGAGGATGCCCAACTGCAGAAGCACTGGGAGGTGCTCGAGCAGGCGGGACCGGCCAACCCCTGGAGAGAGCTTTCCTCGGAGCTCGCCGGCGACGGGGCGGGCTTCCAGAGGCGCCACTACTACGAGTTCGTGACCTTTCTGCCCAAGGTTCAGCGTTTCCTCTACGGGGAGGGCGTTGCCCGCGGCGAAGGCGCCTGGCATTCGCAATCCCCGGTGCGGGTGTTTCGCCGCCGCGATATCGCCAGCGCGCGGGTAACCTACCGCCGCGCGCAGAGTCCGGTGACCTTCTCGGTCGGTCACGTCGAGCTCTACTTCTTCTACGACATCGACGTCGTGCTGCTGGCGGTGGAGATCTTTGCCGACGACCTGCGCCTGGAGCTGGCCCAGGAGACCCTCTACGGACTGGGGCGTGCCTATCCGCTGAGCTGGGACGCCGACGGCACCGGCAGCCACTGCGTCCTCAAGGTCGAGTGGTTATCCGCGGAAGGCGAGGTCCTCGCCTGTTCCGATTACGACAAAGAGCAAAAATACCTGGCCTTTGTGGCGCGATATCGCTCCCCCTATATCGCGGCGCACTGGGAGTTTCTGCTCAAGCCGCTGGCGCTGCACTACTCCGGTGATCCGGGGCTCATACGGTATCGCCAGATCGAGTACCACCGGATGCCCCTCGTCGCCTATTTGGCACTGGAGGATCCGCAGGCTCTGACGCGAGCGGATTTCGTCCGTTTCGGACTGGCGGCGGCGCCGGGTAATTCCGATGTCCTGCCGTACTCGAAGGATTACCTGCGCCCTTTCGACAAGCGCTGTTTCTACGACCGCTATTGGTGTCCCGAGGTCGGTGAGCTGAGTACCCGATTCGTATGCAGCGGGCGGACCTTGATCCTGGTGGGCAGCGCCAGGGAGGCCCTGTTCGTCGACCCCGAGTCCGGCCTTCTGGGGCAGTTCCGTCACCAGTACTTCCTGCTCTTCATGATCGCGCATTTCCATCGGGCCGCTCTGCTCATGCTGTCCGATCGTCTGGTGGTCGCCCTGGACAAGCTGGACATCAACAACGCCGTCAGTATCCGGCAGTTCAAGCGGTCGATCCGGCAGATCTTCGAGATCTTCCTGCGCTTCAATCACCGTTACTGGTTTCATGACATCTCGGATCAGGCGCAGGCGAAAGAGCTCTTTCGTATGTGCGTCGCGAATCTGGGCACCGAGGACCTCTACAGCGAGGTGCGCGAGGAGATCCAGGACATGGGTGGCTATCTCGACAGCGACACCCTGCGCCACCAGTCCAACTCGATGGTGCGCCTGACCGTCGCGACCATCTTCGGCACCATGGCGACGGTGACAACCGGATTTCTGGGGATGAATCTGATCGCCGAGGCGGACGCGACCATGGCATGGAAGGTTTTCTACTTTTTCATTGTCGTCGTGCCTTCGGTACTGCTGGCCTTCTACGTAATTCTCAAATCCAAGCGCCTTTCCGATTTCCTGGACGCCCTCTCCGACGAGCGCCTCTCGCTTCGGTCCAAGCTGGTGGCACTGGGAAACGTCTTCCGCCGGCGGACCAGGCCGGTATTCTGAGCCGGGGCGACCCCGCACCGCATGAGCAGCCCGAACTTCACGACGGCGGTCGGCGCCCGCATCGCGCTGGTTCTCTTCCTGGCAGGCTTGCTCTTCCTCGGCTATCGCGTCCTGCAGCTATTCCTCGTTCCCGTGGCTTGGGCCATCGTCCTCGTTTATGTTACTTGGCCCGCTCACAAGCGATTGCAGACACTGCTGAGTCCCCGCACCAACATCAGCGCTCTGTTGGCGACCTTGCTCCTGGCCTGCTCCTTCGCACTGCCGCTCCTGTGGGTGGTCGCCATGCTGCGCAGCGACGTGCCCGCGGCCCACGCAGCGGCGATCGAATTCCTCAGCCGGGGTACAGAAAGTCTGCCCCGGGCCATCCTGAACCTCCCCTGGATCGGCACGGAAATCCAGCGCCTGGTCGACCTGGGAGCCCACGATCAAGCCGCCCTGCGCGCGCACCTGGTGGAATGGGTGAAGCCCTGGGCGGACGAGACCCTTTTGGTACTGGGGGACATCGGACGCAACGCGTTCAAATTCGGCTTCGCGCTGCTCACGGCCTTTTTCCTGTATCGCGATGGCGAGTCGCTTCTCGCCCAGGCGCGGCAGCTTCTGCTGCGCCTGCTCGGACATCGCGCCGACGGCTATCTCCACGCGATCGGCGGTACCATGCGCGCGGTGCTCTATGGGCTCATCCTCACGGCACTGATCCAGGGGGCGCTCGCCGGGCTCGGCTACTGGGCCGTTGGGATCGGCGCCCCGGTGCTCCTGGGGGTCGTCACCCTGTTGCTCGCGCTCGTACCCTTCGGTGCACCCCTGGTATGGGGATCGGTCAGCATCTGGCTGCTGGCAACCGGAGAGACCTGGCCCGGCGTCGGGCTTGCCCTGTGGGGCACGCTCGTCGTCAGTCAGATCGACAATCTCTTGCGCCCCCTGGTCATCAGCAGCGCGACCCGCATCCCCTATCTTCTGGTTCTGTTCGGCGTGCTCGGCGGTATCTCGGCCTTCGGGCTCATCGGGCTGTTTCTCGGACCCATCGTCATTGCGATCCTGCTGGCCGTATGGCGGGAATGGGTGGACGAGCAGATAGTCTCCGCGCCGGATCACTGATGCTCAGGGGCGCGAAATCGGGCCATTGCGCAGGTTGACCGGCGCTCGGCACGCCTGCTCAATTCTGCAGCTCTCCGTTGAATCAGGATCCAGGTCGAGCTACTCCCGCCCCTCTCCCGCAGCGACCCGCCGTCGAAAACCGTGGCGATGGACGCGATGGGGCATGATCTTGTGCATCCACAGATAAACCTAAAAAGAGCAGTTGCAGCTTGCCCGAAGTAGAGTAACCTGCTGAAATCATGACACAAGGAGGTGCTTATGAACGAACTGTCTCTTCACCCACAGGGTGAGCCGAAAAAGCGGCGAGAA
>Ga0114938_1002569_pt1 | contig 11307 bp, 8 predicted proteins | sample AshMeaBigSpring_FD_88675 | JGI IMG/M metagenome (GOLD analysis project Ga0114938, IMG submission 88675) | Groundwater microbial communities from Big Spring, Nevada to study Microbial Dark Matter (Phase II) - Ash Meadows Big Spring | ecosystem: Environmental > Aquatic > Deep subsurface >...
CAACCCGCGCAACGACAACTGGCGCGTGAAGCGCTACATCGCCAAATACACCATCAACCCCCCACTGGCGCACGGCATGGCGCACGAGATTGGCTCGGTGGAAGTGGGCAAATGGGCCGACCTGGTGGTGTGGAAACCCGCCTTCTTTGGCGTGAAACCCGCGCTGGTGCTTAAAGGGGGCACCATCGCCCTGGCCGCCATGGGCGACCCCAATGCCAGCATTCCCACGCCGCAGCCGGTGCACTACCGCCCCATGTTCGGCAGCTATGGCTCCAGCCTGACGCAAAGCAGCATCACTTTTGTGTCAAAAAGCGCTCTGACGCTTGATGTAAAAGAAAAGTTTGCTCTTAAAAAACAAGTCATGGCAGTACACGGCATTCGCGAGATCGGCAAGAAAGACATGGTGCACAACGACTATGCACCCACCATGCAGATCGACGCGCAAACCTACGAAGTGCGCGCCAACGGTGAACTGCTGACCTGCGAAGCCGCCACCGTGCTGCCCATGGCGCAGCGGTACTTTCTGTTCTGAAGCGGTGTTGCACCGGCCCACACCCCCGTCAGCGCGCAGCGGTTCAGGTCTTTTCCCGCCCCAACAGCACCAACCCGCCCACAGCCAGCATCAGCCCACCCACATACAGCGCACCGCTGCCAAGCTGCAAGGCACCGGGCGCCGCCAGCGCCACATTGCCTGCGGCCATGCTGGCAATGCCCATGTACAACGGCACATGGGCATAGGCCCACAGGCGCAATCGCCGGCCGGCGGTCGCGTCAGACACATGGCGCTCGCCATGCCCTTTCACGCGGTCAAAGTACGCCTGCCACAGCACACAACTGAGTACCAACCCAACCCCAGCGGCCAAGGCGGAAGAGCCGTGATCAAGCCCGCCATGATCCAGGGCATGCACCACCGATGCCAGGCCCTCGCCCAGCAGGATGATGGTGAACAGGCCAAAGCGCTCCGGCAGGTGCTCAGGGTGCGGGGGTACGGCCGCCGTGTGCCGGGCCACGATCCACGGTGATGCCAGGTCGAGGGCCAGGGCCAGCCCCCAGCAAACGAGACGGCCTGTTTCGGACAGGCCAATGCCCGCCCCCCAGAGAACGGCTTGTGCCGTATAGAGCGCAGCGTACACACGGATGAGACCCGCCGCACCGCGCCAACGTCGTTCGTTCAGGTGTGCCAGCACCAACAGCAGCTTGAAGACCGCCATGCCACCACCAAACGCCCAGGCCCGATCGTCCAACGGCGCCGAAGCCCCGTAGCCCATGAGCGACACCGCCGCAATCTGACCAAAGCCCACCAGCCGCTGGCGGGGAAGCTCCTGGTCAAACCGGGTGGCATGAAAGGTGTGGCCCAGCCAGCACCACCACATGGCCAGAAACGCCACGGCAAATACGGCAGCACCGGACAGGTCGTAATGGTGGGCATACGCCCCCGAAAGCTGCGCCACCGCCACAACGAACGCCAGGTCGAAAAAGAGCTCGAACCACGTTGCCTTGCGGCCATGTGCGTGCACGGGCAAATGACCCGGCTGAATGGATGGCGTCATGACCCGACCCCGTCAACCGCGCCGCAGCACCGAAAACGCAAACTGCCGCCCGTAGCCCTGACGGAACGCCAGGTGAATCCAGGTCATGGCGAAGGGTTCCAGGTAGCGGGCGGCCATCAGCGGCCCCATGTCCACGGCGTCAAAGCCAATCAGCATGGCCAGCGCCATCACGCGCTGGCGGGCATCGGCATCGTCACCACACACTGGCATCATCGGGATGCCACCCGCGTAAGCTGCATGGGCCATGTTCTCGGCCCCCGTGGTGTTGAAGGCCTTGACCACACGGGCATGGCGCGCGATCTTCGCCAACTCTTCGCCGCCCGAGGTGTGGGTGCCCACGGTCAGGCCCGACAAACCCGGGGCCAGCGGGTTGGTGGCATCCACCAGAATCTTGCCCTGCCAGTCGGGCACCGACTGCGCGATGGCCTGAACCGCCGCGTGAGGCACAGCCAGTATGACCAGGTCGCTGGCTGCTACCGCAGCCAATGTGTCGGTCACACGGGCTTGAGCGCCCAGTGCTGACACAGCCATGCTGTATCTGGCAGGTTCCGGTACACCGAACACCACGGTTTCACCTTTTTGGGTAAATGCCCGGCCCAACGCCATGCCGACGTTGCCGGCGCCAATGATGGAAATGCTCATTGCTTGCTCCTGTTCAACAGTTACCGGTACCTCGAAACTCAGCGACCCAGCGCCTCGACCACCAGGCGCGCCGTTTCCTCACCCGAGAAGTTCTGCTGCCCGGTGATGAGGTTGCCGTCACGCACCGCAAAGCCACGCCACAGGCCGCCCTGCACGTAGTTGGCACCCAGCTCCTTCAGGCGGTCTTCGATGCGCCAGGGCATGATGTGTTGGCCCTTGGGCAACATGCCGTAGCTCCACACGGCGTTGTCGGCAAAGTCTTCCTCGCAGTTGGCAAAGCCAGTCACGGTTTTGCCTTGGGCAATCAGCTCGCCCTGGCTGTTTCGCGCAAAGGCCAGCACCGCCACCCCGTGGCACAAGGCTGCGGCCACCTTGCCCGCACCGTGAAACGCAGCGAACTTGGCATGCAGATCAGTAGCCTGCTCGAAGCTGAACATGGGGGCTTGTCCGCCGGCCACCACGATGGCGTCAAAGGCGGCCACATCGATGTCGGCCACCTTGCGGGTGTGGTCCACCAGCGCTTTCAATTCAGGCGTGTGGATGAAACCCTGGCTGATCAGGTCAGTCTTGCTGTAGCCGCTGGGGTCATTGGGGTCGCTCATGCCATCGGCCAGGCAGGCCCCACCGTTGGGGCTGAATACCTCGATCTCGTAACCCACCTCGGTGAACACGTGGTAGGGGTGGGTCAGCTCGCTCCACCAGAAACCCACCGGCCAGCCCGTGGTGGTGGACACCGCCGGATTGGCGATGACGATGGCCACGCGCTTTCGGGCGGTGGGGTTAAGGGGGTTGGTGTCTTTCAGGCTCATGGTTTGGCTCCGAGGGGTTTGAACATGGAAACGGAGTCTGATCGGTGCACAAGATTAGAAAAATACCTTTCATCAAGACAGTCTGTTGCAAAATATGGCAACAATGGAACTCTCAAGCCTCCAGGCCTTTGTCAAAGTGGTGCAAACGGGCAGCTTCACCCGTGCAGCCGATGCACTGAACACCCAGAAAGCCCATGTATCCCGCGTGGTGACCCAGCTCGAACGCGAGCTGGGTGTGCGCTTGCTGGAGCGCACGACTCGCTCGTTGTCGCTGACAGAAGTTGGGCGGGAGTTTTTTGAACGCTCAGTAGGCATCCTTGGATCGGTGGACGATGCGCAGCGGATGGTCCAGAAAGCGCAGGGAGAACCCCGTGGCACCCTGAAACTCACCTGTGGCGTGGAGTTCGGGATGATTGCCGTCAGCGGGTGGATCTCTGCCTACCTGCAGCGTCACCCTCAGGTCAACGTGGATGCCGACTTCACCAGCCGGGTGGTGGACATGGTGCATGAGGGCTTTGACCTCGCCATCCGCATTGGCCCGCTGGCCGACTCCACCCTGGCAGCCCGCAAGCTGGGCGAGCTGCACTACGGGTTGTTCGCATCGCCCATGTGCTGGGAGCGTGTGCCCTTGCCCACACATCCGGATCAGCTCACCGAGCACCCTGCCCTGGCGTTCGCGGGTGGCAGCCACCAACCCGTCTGGACCTTGCAACACGGTGACACCACTGTCCGCGTGCCACTGCAGACCAGACTCAAAGCGAGCAATGTGTTTGCTGTGCGCGATGCCGCCGCATCGGCACTGGGCATTGCCCAACTGCCCTTGATCGTGGCAGCCCCCGCAGTGGCCAAGAGGCAATTGGTTCAGGTGCTGGCTGACTGGTCACTGCCGTCGGTGCCGGTGAATGCGGTGTTCGCCAGCGCGCGCTACCTGACGCCCAAGGTCCGTGCATTCATCGACCTCGCGGCCCAGACCATGGCCGCACAATGAAGGTCGCGATTGGCAAACCCAACAGCCACCCACAGGCGTTCGGACGCTGCCTCGCCTATCGGACACTGAACCATGTCTCATGAACCTACTCACTGGGCCGACGTGCCCCATGCACCGCCTGTCGGCTCCTGTCTGGCCCATCGGGACGACGTGGCCGACGGAGAGGTGGTGATGCGTGCCTGGCCACCGGACGGCGATGCCGCCTCACAGTTTGCCTACCTCATGCTGCGAAGCGGCGACACCATTCGGGTGTACGTGAACCGTTGTGCGCATTTTGGTGTGCCGCTGGCCAACAAGCAGGCGCACCTGATGTACCAGCCGCACACGCGCATCACCTGCAACGTGCACTACGCCCACTACGATTGGCACGACGGGCATTGCCTGGACGGTGAATGTGCCGGCACAGGGCTGCTGCCTGTGCCGGTCAGCGTGGATGCAAACGGCCATGTGTGTGTCGCTGCAGGGATATTAAGGCCCGTGGTTGCGTCCATCACAATGGCCTGCGCATAGCTTGGGCATCACCCACCCCTGCCCGCGGATGGGCATGCAACGTCACTCGCGTACCGGAACGTGCCGAGGCGCTTCTGGGATGATGTGGATCGTGAACACCCCTGCACCTACCACCCACATCCGCCCCCTGACCACCGCCGACGCCCAGCTCTACCGGGCATTGATGCTGCAGGCCTACGGACACCCCGATGCTTTCACGTCCACACCTGACGAGCGTGCCAACTGGCCAGACAGCTTCTGGCTGCAGCGCCTGGCGCACCCGCAGGGCTTGAGCGTGGCCATCGGCGCGTGGCTGGAGGATGAACTGGTCGGCGCGGTGACCCTCGAATTCAACGACCGTACACGCATCCGGCACAAGGCCCACCTGGTGGGGATGTACGTTCAGCCCGACGCACAGGGACAGGGCGCGGGCAAACGCTTGCTGGCCGCCGCACTGGCCTGTGCGCAAGCCCGCCCACACATTCGCTTGGTCAACCTGACCGTGACCGAAGGCAACACCGCGGCACTGGCCCTGTATGCCCGCGCCGGGTTTCAGGCCTTCGGCACCGAACCCCTGGCCATCCACACGCCGCAAGGCTTCAGAAACAAGGTGCACATGTGGTGCCCCGTCAACATGAACCCCACTGACCTTCACATCCGCCTGGACGACCTGACCGACCCCAGCGTAGCCACCTTCATGGAAGAGCACCTGACCGACATGCGCGCCGCATCACCCCCCGAGAGCGTACACGCCCTGGACATGGACGCCCTGCGCCAACCACACATTCTGTTCTGGACCGTCTGGAGCCAGCCCGTACCGGAGGCCAGTGCGCCTGAACCCGATGCCCGATTGCTCGGCACCGCCGCCATCAAGCTGCATGGCAACGGCCTGGGCGAAATCAAGTCCATGCGGACCCACGCCAGGGCACGCGGCCAGGGCCTGGCCAGCCGCCTGTTGCACCACCTGCTGGCGCAAGCCCGTCAGCGGGGCCTGCAACGCCTGAGCCTGGAAACCGGGGCCGAAGACTTCTTCGCCCCCGCACGCGCGCTGTACGAGCGCCACGGCTTTGTGCCCTGCCCGCCGTTTGCCGACTACTGGGACGACCCCAACAGCCGCTTCTACACGCTTGAGTTGTGACGGCGCAGCGCCGTAAGCGAACGACAACTTGCAAACACAAGTTGGTCAGGCAAAAGATCGTTGATCGGCAGTACTGGCCAAGCAGGGCAATCTGATGAAGAGCCATCAACCAGCTGCGCTGTCTTGCCAATACCCAACATGCGACGCAAGCCATTGCCGCATTGGACCGCTCTGGCGTAGCCAAGTGGGCCCATTGGAAGCGCCAACATGTATGAACTGTGTGTTCCACACCACCATTCTGGTCGCGAACAATCTGATTGTTTGCCCCTGAAGCCCAGCCATGCCGCCATCCCGGCACACAATCTGCTTGTACACGTCAACCAATTTCGATCAGGTCAGCTGAATGGCAATTTCCAGAAAACCCTACCGAATCCTCACCCTCGACGGCGGAGGCACTTTCGCCCTGATTCAAGCCAAGGCTTTGGCCGATCTGTACCCAGGCCAGTGCGGGCACGAGGTGCTCAGCCATTTTGATTTGCTGGTGGGCTGCTCAGGCGGCGCCGTGGTGGCATCCCTGCTGATTGAAGGTCGTTCACCGAAAGAAATTTTCGAGATGTTCGACACCATCGAAAACCGCAAGCGCCTTTTCGGCGCATTGCCGTGGCACCAGTCCATGCTCAGCCGCATCACAGGCCGCTTTGGCAATCCCGTCGGCCCGCGATTTTCCACACGCGGGAAGATGAACTTCCTGAAGGACGTGCTGCCTGAAACGGGAATGCGCCCCCTGCACGACATATCGAAAACACTCAATCCGAAGCTGAAAGCGTTCAGGGAACGTCGCGGTGACAACACCGAACGCAACTTCGAGGTCATGATCGTGACATACGACTTCGACCGCGACCGTGCCAGGATGCTGCGCAGCAACTGGCAAAGTGCCGCCGCCAATTTTCCCAAACACAAGAACAGCTCAATCGACCTGGCCGAAGCCGTGCATGCATCCAGCACTGCTCCCGTGAACTGGTTTGACGCGCCCGCGCACTTTGACCACGGCCGCTACTGGGACGGCGCCATGACCGGTTACAACAACCCGGTGCTGGCGGCGGTGAGTGAGGCCTTGGCTGAAGGCGTCGCACCACAGGATGTGGGTGTCCTGGCAATCGGCACATGCGCAGTCAGCCTGCCGCCTGCCGGCACCAAAGGCGTAGACCAGCGGATGCTGGCACCGAAAACCAAGGCAACTTTCGTGCCGTCACTTGTCAAGGTGGGAAAGATGATCATTGCCGACCCGCCTGATGCACACACCTATCTTGCCCACCTGATGCTCGGAGGCAAGGTGCCGCAGTCAGCCGAAATGTGCCCCATGCGTGACACCCCGATCGTGAGGATGAATCCACTGGTGCAACCAGTTCAAAGCCGAACCCATCCACAACACTACGCAGCACCAGAGGGTTGGACCGTGGCCGAATTCGAGCGCCTCTTCAAATTGGACATTGCCTGCATTGAAAACGATGACGTTGACCTGATCAAGCGAATGTGCGACGGATGGATGCGAGACGAGTGGCACAACCAGGCCGTCAGGCACGGCGGACAATACCCACCCCCCACTGACCTGCCGGTCGAGCGATGTTGGGAAATTGGCCATAGCCACTTCAGCAAAGCCAAGCAAGCCTGGCTCGGCGTCTGATGCACAAACCCCGCATCTTCATCGTCAACTGTTACGCCGACAACCACCGACACGCACGAGGCAATCGATGGTTTGCCCCGCAATCCATGGCAACCGGCGTGCTGGCGGGCCAACTCAATCCCCAAACCACAGACCTTCGCGTCTGGTGTGAATTCAAGGACGGTCCGCTCCTTGACCTGAAGCCTCTGGCAAGGGCAGACATGCTGGTACTGACGGGTTTGAACACGGCCTATGACCGCATGAGGCATTTGACCGCCTACGCCAAGACACTCAATCCCAAGTCTATTGTGGTGGCCGGTGGTCCTGCTGTACGCATGTTGCACAAGCTGAGCAAACAGTTCTTCGACCATGTTTGCACGGGCGACGCGGAACAACTGGCCGATGTGGTGGCGAACGAGTTCGGTTCACACCATCGGGCAGAGATCCCTACACCGCGTTTTGACCTCATGGCATGGCCGGGGCCGATTGGTTACGCAGAGAGTTCCCGAAACTGCAACTTCCGCTGCAGCTTCTGTTCGATGACTGCCGAAAACCGTCCCTTCACGTCTTACGACCTGAACATGCTGGAGCGCCAGCTGATTCCGCAAGCGGACCGAAACTGCATCATGATGCTGGATCAGAATTTTTTCGGTGGTTCACGGGACGGGGTTCTCCTGCGCCTGGAGCGGATGAAGCAGCTGCACCAGCGCGGCCACCTCAAGGGCTGGTCTGCATTGGTGACCGGAGATTTCTTCAAGGACCCGGCCTACTTGGGCCGGTTCAAAGAGGCCGGTTGTATCGGGTTCTTCACCGGCGTGGAGTCATTCAGCGCCGCACAGATCGCCGCCTACAACAAGAAGCAGAACCTGGTGGTGCCTCAGTTTGAAAACATACGCAATTGCCTGGAGGCCGGACTGGTTTTTCACTACGGTCTCGTGCTTGACCTGTACGAGCGTTCCGTGAAAGAGGTGACGACAGAACTCGACATGCTGCTGACCGAACCTCGGATCACCTTGCCCAGCTTTCTGAGCCTGGCCATCCCGCTGCTGGGGACCCCGTTGTTCAAAACGCGCTTGCACCAGAAGGCCTTGCTGCCGGGGCTCAAGTTGCGCGACATGGACGGCAGATCGGTGATGACCCGGACCATCGACCCGCTGAATGTGGCAGTGGATTTTGCCCGCCGAATGGACACCGGGCTGCTGCCCAAATGGAAACTGGCAGGCCGAGCCGCATCACTGACCTGGCACTACGCCCGAAAGCTGCGACCCATTGCCATGACCAGCGCGTTGGCGGATGTGGTGGCCATGGCGTATCCAAGACTGGGAAGTGCCGGCCGCGATGGGTTCTTTCCGAGCAAGGGAGGCCGAAGCTATTGCGCCACCACTGAGCCTACCGGCACTTTGTACCGACCCCAGATAAACGTCGCGGACCGGTACCAGGCGTTTTTTTCACCGTTACAGGTTACCGATGCTGAAGGCGCGCTGTGTCAATCACTTATCGATGATCTGGGCTGAACACCTATCCGAAATGTGACAAACTTCACACTGTGGCCAATCATCCAACTTTTCGAACCGCAATGACATCCGGATTTTTCTGGCGGCTTTTCCGGTGGTCAAGTTTCTTGACGGCAGTCGCCATTCTGTTTGTGGCGTTTCGGGGCACAGCATCGGAACCCCTGCGGGAACTGGTTTCTGCGCCACGTGGGTTGGCCAGCCTGGAGGCCCCTTCCGCGACACTGGAACCCTTCTTTCACCCCCAGGAGCAGCGCAGTTCCGCTGGACAACCATGCGAACCCCAGCGCGTCGCCGAACTGGCACTTGACACACGCAAGCCGACAAAGGTATTCGAGTTCACACTTCCACCCGCAAACAATGCGGCTGCGTCACGGGTGTTGTACCTCCAGGATCCCATCACCGAAACTGTTGTATTCACGGCGGTTGACAGCCACGGTTGTCGCTGGATGGCCGCCAGCGGCAGGGCATTTCCATTTGTTCAACGGGCCTTCGTCAACCCGTTCCCGAATGTGCTGCTGCCTTCCGACATCCCCGCTGGTAGCGCTGTTCAGGTTCTGATACAGGACGTCAAGGCGATACGCCCCTGGGTCCACGTGTCCAGTGCAGATGTTTTCCAGCCCCTGAGCACCACCATCTGGATGGGTTTGGCCGCCTTTTCGACCATGCTGCTGGCAGCCGCATTCATTGCAACTGGCTTCACAGGGATGATGAAACAAACGGTCGTGTGGTCGTTTGTGGTCTACGTTGTCTGCTTCCTGTTCTGGCTGAGCCAGAATTTCAGCATGGTATCGGCAGGGCTGGGTTTGTGGCCGGAAGGGCCCTACTTTCCTATCATGCAAGCCTTGGCGGTCGCCTGTGTGGTGCTGGGTATCGGCATGGCGTCTGTCGAATTTCTGCAACTCGAGTCCGTCAAGCGCAGGGCTTTCCAGATCGGCGTGACCGCTTGTGCATCGGCTTTTGCCAGTTCAGCCTGGATAGGCGTGGGATACAAGGTAGGCTCTGTACTGCTGGGACTGGTTGCCTTGTCCATTGCCTGGGCCCTCGTCCGAAAGCTGCCCAAAGCTGATTTGCCTCTCAAGTTGTTCGCGTTGGGCCTGGTCGCAACCATGGCAGGCGGCGGCGTCCAGGCTGCCAGCATCCTCACCGGTGGCGGTTCGACGGGATATTGGCCCATTTTTGCATTTCCGCTCGGCGCATTCACCCAAGGCATTCTCTGGATGCTGGCGCTGGTTGTGCGCTCCGAAGCCAACCGGCGTGCGCAAGAGGCGCGCCTGATACAAGATGCCACCTACGATGGCCTCACTGGGCTGTACAACCGGTCCAACTTCACTCAACAACTCGAGCGGCATCACGAAAAAATCAGGCTCCATCCCACGAATTCTGCGGCTTTGTTGTTTCTGGGCATCGACCGCTTCAAGCTGATCAACGACAACATGGGGCACTTGGCGGGCGACGAAGTCCTCAAGCAAACGGCCACCCGCCTGCTGGCAGCAGTTGGTAATGCGGGCACAGTGGCACGTTTTGGTGGAGACGAATTCCTGATTCTTCAACACGACTGCCCCACTGATGCGGATGCCATCCTGCTTGCCAGGAAAATACTGGCAGCCTTCCAATCGGATTGGCTCATCGGCGGCCGCGAGCTCCGCATTTCCGCCAGCATGGGTATCGTTCGTTTTGGTGCCGACTACCCGGATGTCAGCGACATCATTCGCAGTGCAGACACCGCGTTGCACCGAGCCAAAGACAATGGTCGAAACCAGTTTGCGCTGTTTGACGTGGGCATGCGCGAAGAGATCGAACAGATTTTCAAGATTGAAAGCGAGCTCGGTCGCGCCATCGAGTTGCGCCAGTTTGAGCTCCATTACCAGCCCATCGTCCACCTCAGTGATGACAGCCATGCCGGTTTTGAAGCGCTCATTCGCTGGCGGCACCCGAAGCACGGCATGGTGAACCCGGCCCAATTCATCGAAATTGCAGAAGAATCGGGCCACATCCGGGAGTTGGGCAACCTCATCGTCGACATGGCCATGACCACCATCTCCCAATGGAAAGCAGAGGGCATATGGCAGCCGGGCTGGTACGTCAGCATCAACGTGTCGGGGGGGCAACTGATGGACACCAGCCTGCTGCCCTACCTGGACACATTGCAGCAACGGCTGCGGGTGACTGAAACCGACATCCGGCTCGAGTTGACCGAAACCGCGATCATCAGCAATCTGGATGTCGCGAACCAGATGTTCCCTGTCCTGCGTGAACGCGGCATTGCCCTTTGTATGGACGATTTCGGAACAGGTTATTCATCACTCAGCTACCTCAGCGTTCTGCCCTTCCAAATCATCAAAATCGACAAATCATTTGTAGATGGCATTTTGCTGCAGCCACAGCAACGGGCTTTGATCAAGGCAATGCTTTCACTGGCCACGGAACTGAACATGAAGGTCGTTGCAGAGGGCATCGAGACGGCTGACCAGGCTGCTGCATTGCGTGAGTTCGGGTGTGACTATGGTCAGGGTTATTATTTTTCCCGGCCCTTGCCAGTCCAACTGGCCACCGATTGGCTGACAAAACATCAAC
>Ga0114938_1002570_pt1 | contig 11307 bp, 5 predicted proteins | sample AshMeaBigSpring_FD_88675 | JGI IMG/M metagenome (GOLD analysis project Ga0114938, IMG submission 88675) | Groundwater microbial communities from Big Spring, Nevada to study Microbial Dark Matter (Phase II) - Ash Meadows Big Spring | ecosystem: Environmental > Aquatic > Deep subsurface >...
GCGGCGCGGGCCAGCAGGCCGCGGCGCGCGAGCAGGCGGCCACGCTCGCGGCGCTCGCGCAGAACATCCCGTTGCAGGCAGGCGCTGCGGCGCGCGGCTCCGCGCCCGCGTTCGACGCGCTCGCCGAGTCGCGCGCGCGGCTCGAGCAGGCCGTTGCGGGCGGGGGAGCCGACGAGTTCGGCACTGCCGCCGGCTGGGCCGTGCTGCTCGAGCAGTCGCAGGCCGTGCTCGACGGCCGCGCCGCCGCCCTCGACGCGCAGCGCGCGGCGGCGGCCGTCCGTGAACTCACCCCGCAGCTGGTCGCGGCGGCGGCCGGCGTCGCCAGTGCCGCCGGCGCAGGCCGTGCCGATCCGCTCGTGGTGAACCTCGAGCGCTTCGAAGTGCGCGCGCAAGCCGTCGAGCAGGACGTGGCGGCACTCGCCGACGGCACGGCGCCGGTCGAGGCGGCGTCGCGCCGCCTGTCGGACAACGTCGGCTACCTCGGGCAGGTGGTGGCGGGCCTGAACGGCGGGGAGAACACGCTCGGCATCGAGGCCGCACCGGCTGCCTCTGCCGAAGCGCTGCAGGCGCTCTCGGCCGTGCACCGCGGCCAGCAGGACCAGGTACGCGCCGCGCTCGCGCTCGGCGACCAGCTCGAGCAGATGCAGGCCGCGCGCAATGCGCTCGCCGAGAGCGGCGCGTCGCTGTACGCGGCCGTGCGCGCCGCCGAGCAGCGCCTCGAGTCGGGCCCGTCCGCGTGGCTCGCCAACCCGTGGTTGCCGCTCGTGTTCGTGGCGATCGCGGCACTCGCACTCGCGGCTGCGGCGTTCCTCCATCGCTCGCTCGCGTCGCTGCGGGCGGCGGCCGAGCAGCAGGCGCGCCAGAACGAGCGCAACCAGCAGGCGATCCTGCGCCTGCTCGACGAGCTGTCGAGCCTCGCCGACGGCGACCTGACGGTGCAGGCGACCGTGACCGAGGACATCACCGGCGCGATCGCCGACTCGATCAACTACGCCATCGAGGCGCTGCGCGAGCTGGTGACGACGATCAACGACTCGGCGATCAAGCTCGATGCCGCCACGCGCCAGACGCAGGCACTGTCGACCCACCTCGCGAAGGCGTCCGGCGCGCAGTCGAAGCAGATCGCCTCGGCGTCCGAGTCGATCGCGGCCATGGCCGCCTCCACGGAGGAGGTCTCGGGCAACGCCGAGCGCTCGTCCGACGTGGCGCGCCACTCGGTGGACGTCGCCCACAAGGGCGGCGACGCGGTGCGCCGCACGATCGACGGCATGAACGCGATCCGCGAGAACATCCAGGAGACCTCGAAGCGCATCAAGCGCCTGGGCGAGAGCTCGCAGGAGATCGGTAACATCGTCGAGCTGATCAACGACATCGCCGAGCAGACCAACATCCTCGCGCTCAACGCCTCGATCCAGGCATCGATGGCGGGCGAGGCGGGCCGCGGCTTCGCCGTGGTCGCCGACGAGGTGCAGCGCCTCGCCGAGCGGGCCGCCAACGCCACCAAGCAGATCGAGGTGCTGGTGCGCACCATCCAGGCCGACACCAACGAAGCCGTGGTGTCGATGGAACGCACCACGACCGACGTCGTCGGCGGCGCGCTGCTCGCCGAGAACGCCGGCGCCGCGCTCGAGGAGATCGAGCAGGTGTCCAACCAGATCGCGAGCTTGGTGCAGAACATTTCCGCGAACGCCCGGCAGCAGGCGACCTCGTCGCAGAGCATCTCGCGCAACATGCAGGTGCTGCGCGAGATCAGCTCGCAGACCGCCGAAAGCACCACCGCGACGTCCACCTCGATCGGCAAGCTCGCCGAGCTGGCCGCGCAGCTGCGCAAGTCGGTGGCGGGTTTCCGCCTGCCCGGCGGTGCTGCGGGCGTCACCGGGGAATATCCGGTGCTGCGCGCCGAGGACGCGGCGGCCACCGAGACCGCCGACCGGCCCCGCCGCGTGAGCGGCCTCCCTGGATGAGACGGCGCCGCCCGCAACCGTGAGCACCCGAGCCACCCACGCCATCGTGCACGACGAGAGCCACGCCTCCCTGCAGCTGGTTTCGCGCGAGATCGCGAGCGAGCTGAACGAAGCCCGGGCCGCGCTTGAGGTCTTCGCCGAGAGTCCCGCGGACCGCGCGGCGCTGCATCGCTTCGCCGAGCACGTCCACCTCGCCTGCGGCGCGCTGCGCCTCGCCGAGGTCTACGGCGGCGCGCTGCTCGCCGAGGAAATGGAGCAGGTCGCGCGATACGTCGACAGCCACTCCGGCCCCGGCCAGGTCGACCCCGACGGCCTCGACGCACTGCTGCGCGCGATGGAGCAGCTGCCGTCGTACGTCGACCGCGTCGCCTCCGGCGGGCGCGACGTGCCCCTCGCGCTGCTGCCGCTGCTGAACGACCTGCGCGCGGTGCGCGGCGGGTCGCTGCTGTCCGAGGGCACGCTGCTGCTGCTCAACCTGCGCTCCGACGAGCCGGCACGGCCGGTGCCCGGCGAGGTCCCGTCCGCCGTCGAGCTGAGCCGCCGGTTGCGGCCGCGCTTCCAGCTGGCGCTGCTCGGCTGGATCCGCGGCGAGCAGGTCGAGCAGAACCTCGAGGCGCTCGCCGAGATTGCGGCGCAGTTCGAGTCGCACGCCGCGACGCAGCCGCTGTTCCAGCTCTGGTGGGTGGTGAGCGCCGTCATCGAGGCGCTGCGCGACGGCGGCCTCGAGAGCAACGTGTCGCTCAAGCGGCTGCTCGGCCACGTCGACCGCGAGATGCGCCGGCTGCACGACGCCGGCGAGCAGGCGTACTCCGCCGCCCCACCGGTGGAGCTGATGAACAACCTGCTGTACTACGTCGCGCGGGCTCAGTCGGCGGGCCCGCGCATCACCCGCGTGCGCGAGTCGTTCCGGCTCGACGAGCTGCTGGCGGCAAGCGAGCCCGCGAGCGATGCGACCGAGACGCTCTCGGCGCCGAGCGTGCGGCTGATGAAGACGGTCGCGGCCGCGATCCGCGAGGACCTCACGCGCGTCAAGGATGTGCTGGACATCTTCGTGCGCAAGGGCGCCACCCAGGTGGACGACCTGGTGCCGCAGCTCGAGATGCTGCGCAAGATCGCCGACACGCTGGGCGTGCTCGGCCTCGGGCAGCTGCGCGACCGGGTGCAGGGCGAGATCGAGACGCTCGCCGGCATCGTCGACCGCCGCGTGCCACCCGGGGACGCCTCGCTGCTGTCGGTCGCCGCGGCGTTGATCGAGGTGGAGGACAGCCTCGACGGCCAGCTCGTGAAGCTGATCCTGCCGGAGGCCGCCAGAGTGCCCGCCGACGACGGCGAGCCGACCGACGAGGAGTTCCGGCAGGTGCGGGACGCCGTCCTGCGCGAGTGCATCGTCAACATGGCGCGCATCAAGGAGGCCATCACCCAGGCCCTCGGTGCGCCGGCCGAAGCCCAGGGCCTCGACCAGGTGCCGCAACTGGTGCGCGGCATCACGGCGGGCCTGCTCATGCTCGGCAAGCAGCGCGCCGTCGAGGTGATGGAGCAGCTCGGGCGGGCGCTCGCCGGTATCGTGCGGCCCGACGCTGATACGCACGCCGCGGTGCGCCTCGAGAAGCTCGCCGACGCGATCGTGTCGGTCGAGTACTACATGGAGATGCTGCAGGCCGGGCGGCCCGAGCCGTGGCGCATGCTCGACCACGCCGAGGAGAGCCTCGCGTCGCTCGGGCCCACGACGGCCGGCAAGATCGTCGCCCTCCGTCCGCGCGGCGAGCCCACCGCGCCCCCGATCGAGGCTCTCGCGCCGCCCGCACCCGAGGCTCCACCGGCCGCGCCCGGGGCGCCGTCCGCGCCGCCGGCCGTCGCCGCGTTGCCCGTCCAGCCCGCGGCGCCCGCCGCCGAGGCGCCGCTGCTCGACCCGGAGTTCGTGCAGCTGTTCGTGGAGGAAGCGCGGGAGAACATCGCGCGGCTGCAGGGCCTCTTCCCGCGGTGGGAACAGAATCCGCTCGACGTCGACGCGTTGCGCGAAGTGCGTCGCGTATTCCACACGCTCAAGGGCAGCGGCCGCATGGTCGGCGCGCGGCGCGTCGGCGAGTTCGCGTGGAGCGTCGAGAGCCTGCTCAACCGCGTCATCAGCCAGACGCTGGCCCGCTCGCCCGACATCGTCGAGATCGTGCGCGAGGCGATCGTGGCGCTGCCGGGGCTGGTGGACGAGTTGGAGCGGGGCAGTGCGCCGTCGCTCGAGATCGCTGCGCTTATGGCGCGGGCGGATGCCTTGTCGGGCCGGGAGGTTCCCGCGGCCGCGGCTGCTGTCTTCGCGCCGGTCGGGGCCGCGATGCCGGTCGAGCCCCTTGCGCCGGCGGAGTCGATCGCGGAGCCGCCGCAGGCCGAGTTGCCGCCCGCAGCGGAAGTGTCGCGGCAGGTCGAGGCCGCCGGCGAGCCGGCCCCGGCGATGGACCCGGTGCTGCAGGAGATCTTCCGGAAGGAAACCGCCGGTCACGTCGCCGTGGTGCGCACGTTCATCGAGCGCTGCAGCCAGGCCGTCGCACCTTACAGCGTCACCGAGGCGCTCTACCGCGCCTGCCACACCCTGAGCGGCATCGCCAAGACCGCGGGTGCGCGCCAAGGGATCAAGGTGGCGGAGCCGATGGAGCACTACGTTCGCAAGCTCTACGACAACGGCCACGGCCTGCCCGAGGAAGGGTTGGCCCTGCTGCGCGACACGGTGCGCAGCCTCGAGCACGTCGTCGAGCACGTCGACGAGGACACCGGGTTCTTCCCGGACCATGGTCGCCTGATCACGGGTTGGCACGCACTCGAGCGCGCGCTCGACGCCGAACTTGCCCAGCTGACCGAAGCCGCCGAGCGGACGGTCGCGACGCTGTGGCCCGGCACTGCGGGAGAAGCGCAGGCCGCGCAGCCGGCGGCGCCACACGAGGCGCTCGCGCCGCTGCCCCCGGAGGTCGAGGTCCCCGCGGCAGAAGTGCCGGTCGTCGAGGTGCCGCTCGCCGCCGAGCCAGCGCTCGAAGCGCAGGCCATGCCCGTCGCAGTGCCCCCGGCGCCCGGGGCCGCACCGGAGCCGGAATTCGACGCCGACATCGCCGCGATCTTCAGCGAGGAGGCGAGCGAGTTGCTCGACCAGGCCGATGCCGCGCTGCTGCGCTGGAGCCGCGACCGCGCGGATGGCAGCCAGGTGACCGAGCTCAAGCGGCTGTTGCACACGCTGAAGGGCGGCGCGCGCATGGCCGGCATCCGCGCGATGGGCGACCTGAGCCACGAGATGGAATCGTTCCTCGCCGCGATCGAGGGCGGCGCCGTTGCGCCGGAACAGGACGCGATCGCGGTGCTGCAGGCATCGCTCGACGAGTTGCACCGCATGCGCGACACGGTCGGTGTCGGGCAGCGCATCGCTCCGGCCACTGCCCTGATCGCGCGCGTGAGGGCGGTCGCGACGGCATCGCGCGCGCCGGCCGTCGAGCCGACGCCCGTGCCGGCGGCGGAAGAGGCGAGCGCCGAGGCGCCGGCGCCGGTCGAGCCCACGCCGCCCGCGGAAGAAACCGTGCTGCCGCCGGAGACCGCCGTCGAGCTGGTGGTCGAAGCCGTCGCGGAAGCGGTGCCGCCGCCGGCGGCGGCGATTGCGGAGTTGGAGGTCGAGGCCGCCTGGGAGCCGCCGGTCGCCGCAGAGCCCGCCCTACCCGAACGGCCGCCAGAACTGCCGGCCGAATTGCCGGCGGCCGAGGCCTTTGCCGAAGAGTTGCCCGCGGTCCCGGCCGAGGCGGCCGCACCCGAGGCGCCGTTTGCGATGCCCGCCGAGGCGCCGGTGCTGCCCGGCCGCGAGCCGGCGGCACCCACCGAACGTCACGAGCTGGCGCGCGTGGCGGCCGATCTGCTCGACGAGCTGCTCAACAACGCGGGCGAGGTGAGCATCTTCCGCGCGCGCGTCGAGCAGCAGATGACCTCGACCGAGTTCAACCTGGCCGAGCTCGGCCGCACGGTGACGCGCCTGCGCGAGCAGCTGCGCAAGCTCGAGCTCGAGACCGAGGCGCAAATCCTCCACAAGCACCAGGACGATGCCCAGGGCCGTGCCGACTTCGATCCGCTCGAGCTCGACCGGTACTCGACGATCCAGCAGCTGTCGCGGGCGCTCGCCGAGTCGGTGAGCGACGTGGCCAGCATCGAAGGGCTGCTCGAGAGCCTGAACCGCGACGCTCAGAACCTGCTGCAGCAGCAGGGCCGCATCGTCGCCGAGCTGCAGAACGGCCTGATGCGCACGCGCATGGTTCCGTTCCAGCGCCACCTGCAGAGACTCACGCGCCTGGTGCGACAGGTGGGCCAGGACACCGGCAAGAACGTCGAACTCGTGATCGAGGGCGGCGCCGGCGAGCTCGATCGCCAGGTTCTCGAGCGGATGATGCCGCCCTTCGAGCACATGCTGCGCAACGCGATCGTGCACGGCATCGAGCCCCCCGCCGAGCGCGTCGCGCGCGGCAAGCCGCTGACGGGGAGGATCACGCTCAAGCTGCAGCGCGAAGGCGCGGAGGTCGTGATCACCGTCGAAGACGACGGAGCGGGTCTCAATACCGAGGCCATCCGGGCCAAGGCCCGGCAGACGGGCCTGCTGCGGGAGGACCAGGATCTGACCGACGAGGAAGCCCTGCAGCTCATCCTCGAGCCCGGCTTCAGCACTGCGGACCGACTCACCCAGCAGGCCGGCCGCGGCGTGGGCATGGACGTGGTGGCCACCGAGGTCAAGAAGCTCGGCGGCGGCCTGTTCATCGAGTCCACGCCCGGGGCCGGCGCACGCTTCTCGATCCGGCTGCCATTCACGCTCGCCATCACCCAGGCGCTGATCGTTCGAGTGCACGACGAGTTCTATGCCCTTCCGGTCGCGACAGTCGAGGGTGTCGCACGGCTGCCCAGCTCCGAGGTCAAGGCCCACCTGCAGGAGGAGCAGCCGACGTTCGAGTACGGCGGTCACGTCTATCGCTTCCAGCACCTCGGCAACTTCCTCGGCAGCGGCCCGTCCCTGCTGACGGACACGGAAGCCGCAATCCCGGTGATCCTCGTGCGTGCCGGCGAGCACTCCACGGCGCTCGTGACCGACGAGCTGGTCGGCAGCCGTGAAATCGTGGTCAAGTCGGTGGGTCCGCAGATCTCCTCGGTGCGCGGTGTCGCCGGCGCGACCATACTCGGCGACGGCCGCATCGTCGTCATTCTCGACATGGGCGCCCTGGTGCGCTCGGAGTGGCGTGCCCGCCCGGCGGACGTGTCGGTGCGTCAGGCCCGCGACGACCGCGTGTTCGCGCTGGTCGTGGACGACTCGATCACCGTGCGCCGCGTGACGCAGCGACTGCTCGAGCGCAACGGAATGCGCGTCATGACGGCAAAGGACGGCGTCGAGGCGCTCTCCCTGCTGCAGGAGCACACCCCGGACGTGATCCTGCTCGACATCGAGATGCCGCGCATGGACGGCTACGAGGTCGCCGCGCACGTCCGCGGCGACCCGCGCCTCGCGGACGTGCCGATCATCATGATCACTTCGCGGGTCGGGGAGAAGCACCGGGCCCGCGCCATCGAGCTCGGGGTCGACGACTATCTCGGCAAGCCGTATCAGGAGAGTCAGCTGATCGACGCCATCGAGCCGCTGGTGCTGGCGCGGCGACGGCAGGCGCCGTGAGGAGCCGCGAACCGTGAGCGCCGCGCCCGACGAGATCTACTGCCTGCTCGTGCCGCTCGCCGACGAGCGCCTGCTGGTGCCGCGCGCCTGCGTCACTGAGGTGATCAACTACCAGGCACCGACCCCGATGGAAGGCGCACCCGCCTGGTACCTGGGTACCGTGGCCTGGGGCGGCCGGCGCGTACCGCTCGTGTCCTTCGAGGCGACCTGCGGGCGCAGCCTGCCGCGCGCGAGCGGTCGCAGTCGAATCGTCGTGATGCAGAGCATCACGGGCGCCATCGCGGGTGGTCATTTCGCGATGCTGATCCAGGGCTTCCCGCAGCTGGTGCGCCTGAGCGGGGACGTCGTCCACGCCGACGACTCGCGCACGTTCGGTGATCGCACTCCCGTCGTCTGCCAGGTGCGCATGGTGAACGAGTATCCGCTGATCCCTGACTTCGAGCGCCTGGAGCGGATGATCGGCGAGGAGACGCGGGCGGGTTGAGTCAGCGCAGGTCGCCCCACAGCGCCTGCAGTACAGTGAGCGCCACGATTCCAGCGGTTTCCGTGCGCAGGACGCGCGGGCCGAGCCGCACGGGCGCGAAGCCTGCCCGCTGCGCCGACACGAGTTCCGTGTCCTCGAGCCCCCCCTCCGGCCCGATGAGCAACTCGATGCGGGTGGCGGCGCTCGCGAGTCCCGCGAGCGAGGCGGGGCCGTCCGGGCTGAGCACCAGTCGCTGGCCGGCACGTGGCGACTCCGCGAGGTAGCGAGTCAGCTCCTGCGGGGGTTGCACGGCGGGCAAGGTGCTGCGCCCGCACTGCTCGCAGGCACCCGCGACGATCGCCTGCCAGTGCCGGAGCTTGCGTTCCGCCTGCCGGTCGTCGAGGCGCACCACGCTGCGTGCCGACAGCACCGGTACGATCGCACGCACGCCGAGCTCGGTCGCTTTCTGCAGGGTCCAGTCCATGCGCTCGCTGCGCGACACGGACTGGACGAGCGTGATGCCGAGCGGCGACTCCGGCAGTCCGGCGACGCGCTCCAGGACGCGCGCGCGCACGCGTTCGCCCTCGACGGCGGTGATCTCGCAGCGATAGTCGTGGCCGCTCCCGTCGAAAGCGACCAGCGGCGCCCCCGGTCGCAGTCGCAGCACCCGGGCGACGTGGTAGGCAGCCGCCTCGGGCAGGGCCACCTCGGTGCCGCTCACGAGGCTGTCGGCCGTGAAGACGCGGGTCAGTCGCACGTCGCGTTCCGGATGCCGTCGCCTGCGGTGGCGACGAGCCGGTCGATTTCGCCGGGCTCGATCACGTACGGCGGCATGAAGTAGACGACGTTGCCGATCGGCCTGAGCAGCGCCTCGTTTTCGAGGCCGTGCCGGTAGACGTGCAGGCCGCGACGTTCCTGCCAGGGGAACGGCGTCGCGCGGTCGCCGCCGCGCGACATTTCCACCGCGACGATCATTCCACGCTGGCGGACCTCGGCCACGTGCGGCAGTTCCTGCAGGCCCTCGCAGCACCGGCCGAGGTGCCGGGCGAGTTCCCGATTGCGTGCGATGACGTCGTCCTCGGCGAAGATGTCGAGAGTGGCCAGTGCCGCCGTGCACGCGAGCGGGTTGCCGGTGTAGCTGTGGGAGTGCAGGAAGGCGCGCAGCTGCGCGTACTCGTCGTAGAAGGCCGCGTACACCTGCTCGCCCGTCAGCACCACCGATAGCGGCAGATAGCCTCCGGTCAGGCCCTTCGACAGGCAGAGGAAGTCCGGCGCGATGCCGGCCTGTTCGCAGGCGAACATCGTCCCGGTACGGCCGAAGCCCACGGCGATCTCGTCCGCGATGAGATGCACGCCGTGCCGGTCGCAGGCCTCGCGCAGCAGCCCGAGATACACCGGGTCGTGCATGCGCATGCCGCCCGCGCACTGCACGAGCGGCTCGACGATCACCGCGCAGGCCTCGTCCGCATGTCGCGCGAGCGCGTCCTCCATGTCCGCGAAGGCACGCCGAGCGCACTGCTCGGGGCTCTCGCCGGGCTCGCGCAGATAGGCATCCGGGGACCGCACGGTGATCACGTCCATCAGCAGCGGCTGGTAGATCTCGCGGTAGAGCTCGACGTGGCCGACCGCGAGCGCTCCCAGCGTCTCCCCGTGATAGCTGTTCGCGAGCGTGACGAAACGCCGCTTGCGCTTGCGGCCGAGGTTGCGCCAGTAGTGGAAGCTCATCTTCAGCGCCACTTCGATCGCGCTCGAGCCGTTGTCGGCAAAGAAGCAGCGCGTGAGACCGGGCGGCGCGAGCGTGGTGAGGCGCTCGGCGAGCTGCACCGCGGGCTCGTGGGTGAATCCCGCCATGATCACGTGTTCGAGCCGGCCGAGCTGCGCCGCCACGGCCGTGCCGATCCGCGGATTGGCGTGGCCGAACAGGTTGACCCACCACGAGCTGATGGCGTCGAGATAGCGGCGGCCGTCATAGCCGTACAGCCAGACGCCTTGGCCCCGGGCGATGGGGATCATCGGCAGCCACTCGTGGTCCTTCATCTGCGTGCACGGGTGCCAGACGACGCGCAGGTCGCGGCTGGAGAGATCGCTCGCGGAATTCATCTGTGGCCCGGGTGTCTGCCGTGCAGGGATTGTAATCGCCTCCGCGGGTGGCGGGCATGACGGTGCCCGTGCATCATTGCCCGATGCTTCCCACCAAGGCGCGGGCGTCCGAGGCGGCCCGTCCGCTCGTCGATCCGGACACGGGCTGGCTGCTCGCCGCGCGGCGCGTGGACTCGCCCAACTGCGACGACCGGCCGCCGGGCCTCGCGCCGGACCTCGTCGTGATCCACGGCATCAGCCTGCCGCCCGGGGAGTTCGGTGGGCCGTGGATCGACGCGCTCTTCACCAACAGCCTGCCGCCGGCCGGGCACCCGTATTTCGAGCAGCTCGTCGCGCTCAGGGTGTCGGCGCACGTGCTCGTGCGCCGCGACGGGGAACTCGTGCAGTACGTGCCGTTCCATCGACGCGCGTGGCACGCAGGTCAGTCGAGCTGGCGGGGCAGGGAGCGATGCAACGACTTCTCGATCGGCATCGAGCTCGAGGGTACGGACGCGAGTGCCTACGAGTCCGTCCAGTACGTTGTGCTCGCGCGACTCGTCGCCGAGCTGTTCCGCCGTTACCCTTCGCTGTCGCCCGACCGTGTCGTCGGCCACAGCGACGTTGCGCCCGGGCGCAAGACGGATCCGGGAATCGCCTTCGACTGGCCTCTGCTGCGTGGTCTGTTGCGCTACGAGCTCGAGCTGGCGCCGAGATGAGTTCGCGCCGTGTCGCGGCCGGCGGCGGGTCGTCGAAGCTCGCGATCCTTCTGGCGGCGATGTCCCTGCTCGTGGCGGAGGCCGGTACGGCACGGCAGCTGCGCATCGTCAGCCTGGCGCCCAACCTGACCGAGCTGGCGTATGCCGCCGGCGCGGGCGGCGCGCTTGTCGGCACGGTGGAGTACAGCGACTATCCCGCCGCGGCCCGCTCGCTGCCGCGCGTTGGCGATGCGTGGGCCGTGGATGCCGAGAGCGTGCTCGCCCTCAGGCCCGATCTCGTGCTCGCGTGGGCTTCCGGTACGCCTGCCGAGACCATCTCGAAGCTGCGGTCGCTGCATGTCAGGGTGGTCCCGATCGAGACGTTCCGTCTCGCCGACGTGCCGGTCGCACTGCGCCAGATCGGGCAGATCGCCGGGA
>Ga0114938_1002572_pt1 | contig 11303 bp, 8 predicted proteins | sample AshMeaBigSpring_FD_88675 | JGI IMG/M metagenome (GOLD analysis project Ga0114938, IMG submission 88675) | Groundwater microbial communities from Big Spring, Nevada to study Microbial Dark Matter (Phase II) - Ash Meadows Big Spring | ecosystem: Environmental > Aquatic > Deep subsurface >...
CCAGCGTCCTTCCGGCCGCAGCGTGACGGCCTCGGTGACGCGCACGTCCCGCACGCCGCGCGCGAGGATCCAGTCGATCCGCTGTCCATCGTGCTTGAGTGGCTCGAAGCCGGTGAAGGAGTTGGCCTCCTCGTTGCGCCGCTCGCGCGCGGCGTGCCACGTGTCGCTGAGCCCGCTTTCCCGCGCCAGGATGTCGTAAGCGCGATTGGCGCCAGACACTGCGCTGAAGTCGCCGACGAGCAGCAGCGGCACGTCCGCGGGCAAATGACCGATTCGCTGGCGGATCAACTCCGCGGCCTTCTCGCGGGCGGCTTGCGCCTCGTGGTCGAGGTGCGTGTTCCAGAAATAGAACTCGCGTCCGGTGCTGCGATCCCGGAAGCGCACCCAGGTGACCATGCGCCGCACGGCGTTGCCCCAGCTGCTCGACGCGATCACCTCCGGCGTGTCGCTGAGCCAGAAGTGGTCGAACTCCAGCGGCTCGAGGCGGTCGCGCCGGTAGAACACCGCCATGAATTCGCCGCGACTGCCGCGGTCACGGCCGAGCCCGATCCAGTCGTAGTCGGGCTGGTCGGCCGCAAGGTCCTTCAGCTGGTGGTAGAGGCCTTCCTGCGTGCCGATGACGTCGGGCCGGTAGGCATCCAGCAGCGCCTTGATCGCAGGGCGTCGCTCGGGCCACGAGTTGGGTGACGGATCGCCTGCATAGCGCAGGTTGTAGGTGGCGACCACCAGCTCGGGATCGGCGGGCTCGGATGGCTGTGCGCCGACGAGTGCGGGCAACAGCAGGCCGGCAGCGGCCAGGCGCAAGAAGGTCCGGCGCACACGGCAGATGGCGACGACGCTTAGTTGGTCCAAGAGTGATTCAAAGTTGCACGAGGTGGCGGGCAGTCGCGCCGCGTACGGCGTGCAGTGATATTGCCGCGTCGAAGGTCACCAGGCGTCCGCCGTGGCGAACCGCGAGCGCGAGCAGGTAGAGGTCCGTGATCTGACGCGGACCGAGTATGCGTGCAGGGTCGAACAGGCGGTCGTCGAGCAGGCTGACATCGTCTGCCCAGAACTCATGCAGGTCAGTAGCGGTGGCAACCGTCAGCCGGTCGAGGATCGTCCGAACCGGCGGTGCATTCGGATACGCCGGGTGCGACATGATTCGGAGGCAGCCGTTCTGCGTGATCGGGCACGAAGCCCAGCCCTGCCGGGCATGCTCCACGAACCACGCCATCGCCGGCGCATGCAGCGAGTGGTCGACGTCCAGCAGCGCAATCAGGACGTTGACGTCGAGCAACGAGCGCATGAGTCAGTACGCGTCGTCTTCGCTCAGACGATCGATCAGTTCGTTGGTCACGATGCCGCCGCGTGACGGCAACGGCTTGAAGCCGTAGACCGCCTTGGGCTCTCGCACCTGAGGGGCAGGGGACGGCGTGGAAAGAGCGTGTCGCGCCAGCTCCGAGATCACCCGGCCAGCGGTGGTGTTCGCGCGGCGAGCGCGTTCTTTGACTGCGTGAAGCACGTCGTCATCGATGTCGAGGGTAGTGCGCATGCATCTGATGCTATTGCATCACGCATCAGATGTCCATGCTGCTTCAGGCCGTTCCACGGGGGTTCTCGAGCAGCAGCGCGGCGCCCAGGCCGCCGCCCGCGCAAGTCGAAACGACCGCGTAGCGCTGCCCGGTCGCCTGCAGGCGCTGTGCCGCCGTCAACAGCAAGCGCACGCCCGTCGCCGCGAACGGATTGCCGAGCGACAGCGACCCACCCCAGGCATTGAGGTGCTCGAGCGGGATCTCGCCGCTCGGCAGGCCCTCGCCGAGGCGCTCGCGTACGAACGCGGCGGAAGCCATGCATTGGCGGTTAATCAGCACCTGCGTGGCAAAGGCCTCGTGGATTTCCCAGACGTGGATGTCATCGAAGCCGAGCCCGTTGCGACCGAGCAGGCGCGGAATCGACATCGCCGGGCCGAGCAGCATCTCATCGTGCAGGCTGTCGACGCCCGTGAGCTGGTAGTCGCGGATCAGCGCGAGTTCGGTGAGGCTGTGACGACGGGCCCAGGCGCGGCTGCCGACGAGCACGGCTCCCGCACCGTCGGAGAAGCGCGAAGCATTGCCGGGCGTGACCACGCCGCCTGCGCGATCGAACACCGGCTTTAGGCGCGAGAGCTTCTCCACTGTGGCATCGCGCCGCGCCGTGTTGTCGTGCAGGACATGCGACCGGCCATCGATCGTGACCGGCACGATCTGTTCCTCGAATCGTCCGGCGTCAATGGCCGCTACCGCGCGGGCGTGGCTCATCGCGGCGAAAGCATCGCTTTCCGTTCGCGATGCACCGAACTTGCGGGCCATCGCTTCGCACGCGCTGCCCATCGTGAGGCCCGTGGTGAAATCGGAACTGCTCGGCATGTCGAGCGCAAGGTCGCGTAGCCGCAGCATGCCCAGCGCGGAGAGCTTCTCACGGCCTGTGCGCGCCTGGCGCAGCCGCATTGCCGCGCGACGGATGCCGCGCCCGAGTCGGATCGGCACGTCGGAGAAGTTGTCGGTGCCGCCGGCGATGCCGGCGTCGAGACGACCGAGCATCACCTGGTCGCAGAGGTTCACTACGCCGACATTGGGCGAGATGCCGGCCATCGCCACGGTGTAGGCCGGCACGCGGCTCGGGATGCCGGCGGCGAGAATGCATTCGCGCGCGACGTTGGTCGTGTTGATCTCGTGGAGCACCGTGCCCATCACCACGAGGCCGAGTTCCGCCGGATCGAAATCGACCTTGCGCAGCAGTCCGCCGATGGCCTGTGCGCCGAGCTCGTAGCTCATCAGCGGCGAGTACAGGCCGGCGCTCTCGAGGAACGCCGTGCGTGCCCCGGCGACCAGGACCGGCAGGCGGCCGTCGTCCGTGTGGCTCATGACTGATTCGTTCCCTTGGGCAGGAAAGATCCCGCGTGATAGAGGGTGCCGCTCGAGTCGGTAAGCCGCAGCGCGCGGCGGCCCGATGCATCCGCCGTCGTCGCCAGCTGGATCAGCACTTCCGGACCCGGCAGCGGCAGAGGCCGCACGAACTTCACGTCGATGTCGGCGATGTCGTGGCCGGCGCTGCGGATCGCCTCGAATGCCTGGGCGAACCCGCCGAAGCCATGCATGATACAGCCGCGGAAACGCGTGCGCCGCGCGAACGCCTGCCAGGTGTGGATCGGATTGAAATCGCCGGTGAGGTAGAAGAACTTGCGGCCCTCGTCGGCGCCGGGTTGCCAGCGTCCGATCGTCTCGAACGCGACGTCCTCGCGCGGCCCCGATGCGCCGCCTGGCCGCCGCTTCAGGACGACGGCGGCGTAGGCATCGAGCTCCATGGCGACTGGAACGTCGGGCGTGCCGACGGCCAATGCCGAGTGAATGCGCGCGCGGTAGCCGTCATCGCTGGCATCGACGAGATGGCCGCGGACGGTCAGCGGGACGTTCGCCGGGACCGGATGGTGGACGCCCAGGTGAATGCCCTGGTTCAGCACGCCGAGCAGTGGATACGGCGAGCGTGCGGTGAGTGCCGAGACGACCGGCAGAGCCACCTGTGCGGCGACGAAGTGCGGCGGCAACGTGTCTTCGTATCGTCCGACCGGCGCGTTCGACCACGCGGCGTAGGCGCGCACCAGTTCGCGCGACGGCGGCGGCGTGCTGCGCACGACCTCGGAATGATCGAGGCCGCCACGTCCTCGGAGCAGCGATTTCAAAGCGCCTCCCAGGAATGCGCCGATCACGCCGCCTTGCTGGAGCACCAGTCGGGGAGAGGGGTCAGTACTCATCGCTAGTCATTCCACCACGAATACCACGGCCGTCCGGGCCGGCACGGTGAACCGCCCGGTCAGCGGATCGTAATGAGCGTCTTCCGACGCACGCCGGTCCGCGGCCCCAGCCTCGCGATGCACTGGGTGCAACACGTAGCGCTTGCTGCGCTCAGTATCGAACGCCAGCGAGTGGGGTGCGAGATCCACGTTCACGAGATACAACACCTCGCGGAAACCTGCGCCCGGATAGCCGACTCCTTGCAGGTGGGCGGCGATCACCGTCGGCACCTGCGCGGGCCCGGTGTTGAGGAACCGCAGGCGCTCGTGGACGTCCGCGGCACTGCGCAGCCGGAACAAGGTAGAGCTCGAGCGGATCCGCATCAGGTCGAGGAACGCCGTTCGCGTCCAGTCGATGTCGGCCGGCGGCGGCTTCAGCCGGGCGTCGGCCAGGCGCGGGCGCATAAACGGCCAGCTGGCGGCGTTGTCGCGTGCCGGCGGCAAGCCCGTGCCGAAGAAGTTGTCCCGGCCGGTCCAGTCGAGGCGGTTGAACCAGTCACCCGAGTCGTAGCTGTTGCGATCCATCGACTTGCTGCGCAGCAGCTCGAAGCCCGCGTGCCAATATGTGATGCCCTGGCTGAACGCATTCAGCGCCGCGGCCAGGATCTGCACACGGGCCCGGTCGGCGCTCGACGTGCCGAGCGGCAGCTTGAACGCATTGAGGTCGTACAACGTCTGGTTGTCATGGTTCTCGACGTAGTTGACGACCTCTCCGGGCGAGGTGACGTAGCCGGCGGGCTGGCCGCCACCGTAGGGGATCTGCTCGAGCCGCAGTTCGCGGCCGTCGTACGCCTGCAGCGGAAAGTCGCGCAGCGAACCCGCGAGCCCGACGCGCACGAGGTCGGCGGCACGCACCAGGTCGGCCGCAGTCACGCTCGATGGGGCGTCGGCGTTGCGGTCGTAGTGCAGCCCGTTCACGAAGCCCTGTATCTGCACCTGGCGTTCGTCATTGTCGCCAGCGCCGCCGCCGCGGATCGCATCGCGAGCGCGGTCGCTGAACGTGGCGATGCCGCTGCCGTTGAGCGACAGCTGCGACGCCTGCACGAAGCGTGCGCCGTCCGCGACTTCGCCGAAATTCCAGCCTTCGCCCAGCAGCAGCACCGGACGGCCGGCGGCCGCGTTCACCTGGTGCTGCAGTTCTTCCATCGCGGCGCGTGGCTGGTGCCCCATGAGGTCGAAGCGGAACGAATCGATCCGGTACTCGCGCGCCCAGGTGACCGCCGAGTCGATCATGAGATTCGCCATCATGCGGTGCTCGGCCGCGGTGTTGAAGCAGCACGTGGAAGTCGTGACGCGTCCGGCCTCATCGAGGCGGTGGTAATAGCCCGGCACGATGCGGTCGAGCACCGACCAGCGGTCCTGGCCGGCGGCGTACGTGTGGTTGTAAACGACGTCCATGCCGACGCGCAGCCCGGCGCGATGCAATGCCTGCACCATGCGCCGAAACTCGAGGATGCGTGCGGCGCCGTCGGCCGCATCCGTTGCGTAGCTGCCTTCGGGAGCGGTGAAGTGCACGGGGTCGTAGCCCCAGTTGAAGCAATCGCGTGTGCTCACGGCCGTGACCGCGGCTTGCTGCGACTCGCCATCCGGCGGACCGGCGGGCGAGGGTGTGACGCAGCCGACTTCCGGCACGCTGCCGAAATCGAACACCGGCAGCAGGTGCACGTCGGTTACACCCGCGGCCGCGAGCGACTTCAGGTGCCGCATGCCCTGCGAATCTTCCTGCGTGAAGGCAAGGTACTTGCCTCGGTACTCCGGCTGCACCGAGCGATCGCCGATCGAGAAGTCGCGCACGTGCAGTTCGTAGATCACGGCGTCCGTCTGAGCCTGCACACGCTGTGGCGTCGGGGTCGCATCCCAGCCCGGCGGCTTGAGCCGCGGCGACTGCAGGTCGGCTACATAAGCGCGGCGCGAATCCGCCGTCAGGCTCACGGCATAGGGGTCGGTGACGCGGTTGCGGACCACGCCCACGCCGTCCACGTGCACGTCGACGAGGTAGGTGTAATAGCGGCCCGACAGGTCGCGATCGACCTTCGTCGACCAGACGCCGGTTGCGGCATTGCGCTGCATCGGCTCGAACGATCGCGCGGAACCGACCCCACTCTCGTAGATGCACAGCGACACGTTGCGTGCCGTCGGTGCCCACAGTGCGAAGGTCGTGCGGCCCTGGCCGGCCGTCGCGCCCAGTCGGGCGTGCTCTGCCGCGGCGTACAGCTGGTCCAGCGCCGCCGCCGACTGCAGCCGCGTCGCGCGAATAACGCGTCCGTCGGCGTCCTCCTGCACGAGCAGCAACTGCCGCTGGTGGAGGGAACGCAAGGTCTCGGCGCCTGCAGTCGTTCGAAGCGTGACGCCTTGGTCCACGTGCCGAAACCTGGCCTCGACCTCGTCCGGCACGACGCTCGCGAATACCTCGAGTTCCAGCGCGCCCTCGGCGCCCGTCACGCGCGCTCCGGTCTCGGCAACGGTCGCTCCGTCGGCCGAGTGGTACAGGCGGAAGCGCCCGGCCGCTTCCACGCCGGGCCAGCGCAGCAGCGACTCGTTCAGCCAGAGCGCGCGCGCCTCGAGTGGAGCCACGGTGGAGCTGGGGCGCAGCACGGTCGCGACGCTTTCCGTGTCGCAGTCGGCAAGGCGCGGCGAACCGTGCGCCGGCAAGACCACGGTGCAGAAGAACAGGGACCCGGCCAGCACCCAACGCAATTCGGCTTCCTCGGGATTCGGAGCAGGCAATGATGCCATGCACGGTGGTGGCGCTGGAGGCTGCGCCTCGCGTAAGGTCGACACAGAACACCGTCAACGCGGGGAGAGGACATGCCTTTGATCGCCAGGGCGCGGCGGTGCGCCGCCATTCTGATCGGCTGCGGGCTCTCGGCCGTTGCGCCGGCCCAGGACATCGACCTGGTCAACGCCACGCTGGTCGATGGCACTGGAGCCGCACCGCGGGCAGGGATCTCGGTCAGCGTGCGTGCGGGCCGGATCCACTCGATCGCGAGCGAGGCGCCACCCTTGGCTGACGGCGTGCGGCGCATCGACCTCAATGGCCGCTACCTGTTGCCCGGGCTCGTCGATGCGCACTCGCACATCGAATCGCCGGACGCCGCCCTGCGTGCATTGCAGTCGGGCGTGACGACGGCCCGCGTGCTGGGAGACGCGAACCTTCAGGCCATCGGCACGCGCGACCTGATCCGGCTGGGACACGTGCGGGGCCCGGAGCTGCTGGTGTCTCCCGGGCACATCCGCCCGAAGCCTGGCATGGCGTTCTTCGAGGTCTATCCGCAGTTCGGTGACGCTATCAACGGTGAGTTGCGCGGGTCCGATCGCATCGCCGCGGCGACTCGCGCGCTGATTGCCCGCGGCGCAGACGTGATCAAGGTCGGGGCCAGTGAGCGCGCCGGGCTCGCCAGCACCGATCCGCGCAAGCCGGAGCTTACGGAGGACGAGATCCGCGCCGCCGTGGCCGAGGCGGGCAAGGCCGGATTGTTCGTCGCGGCGCATGCCCACGCGCGCGAGGGCGCCGCCGCCGCAGTGAACGCGGGTGTCCGCAGCATCGAGCACGGCACCTGGATCGATGAGGTCACCCTCCAGGAGATGAAGCGCCGCGGCACCTACTTCGTGCCGACGCTGGCGGTGATGAGCCCGCTCGGCGACCCGCACGGCAACTCGGCCGACGACGTCGCGCTGCAGTTGCGTACGCAGTCGATGATGGAGCCGCTGCGTGCCGCCGTGCGGCGCGCGCGTGCGCTCGGCATCACGGTCGCCGCCTCGACTGACGGCAGCTACGCCGACGCCGACGACACGGGACGTATCCGCGTGGCGCACGAGATCGCGATGCTGCGCAATGACATCGGCTACACGCCGCTGGAGTCGATCACTTGTGCAACCCTGAACGGCGCGCGGGTGCTTGGCATCGAGTCGCGCACCGGCACCATCCGCGTCGGGCTCGAAGCGGACCTCGTCGTGGTCGATGGTGATCCACTCGTGGACACGCGGGTGTTCTTCGAGCCGCGGCTGGTGGTGAGCGACGGCAAGATCGTGGTCGAGGGGTTCGGGCTGTGACGTTCCAGGTGGACCTGTTCTGGTCGTTCCGATCTCCGTACTCGTACCTCGCGACGCCGCGGCTCGTCGATATGCAACGCGACTTCGACGTCGAGATCTCGGTGCGGCCGGTGTACCCGATCGCGCTGCGCCTCCCGGGCTTCTTCAAGAAGGTGAACCCGATGTGGCCGCCGTACCTGCTGCGTGACTGCGCGCGCATCGCGGAGATGCACGGCATGCAATTCGCGTGGCCATCGCCGGATCCCATCGTGCAGGACATCGCCACGATGGAAGTGGCCGCTGAGCAGCCCTACATCCACCGCCTGACTCGGCTCGGCATCGCGGCGCAGCGGCGCGGCCACGGTCTCGCGTTCATCCACGAGGTCGCCAAGCTGACGTTCGGCGGGGTCAAGGGCTGGCACGAAGGCGATCACCTTGCCGGCGCCGCTGCACGTGCGGGCCTCGATCTCGCCGCAATGGACGCCGCGATCGCATCCGACCCGGCCGGTCACGAAGCGGAGATCGAGCGCAACGAGGCGGACCAGAAAACCGCCGGCCATTGGGGCGTGCCGCTGATGGTGTTCCGCGGCGAGCCCTTCTTCGGCCAGGACAGGATCGACGTCCTGCTGTGGCGCATGCAGAATGCCGGCCTGACCCGCCGCTCCTGAGGCACGCCGCACGTCCGGACCGCGCGCCGGGACGATGCCACACCCACATGCGCAACTTCGCTCCGCTCTCGCGGACTTCCCTCATGCTGGTGGCCGCTGCCATCCTGCTCGGCGGCTGCAGTCCGTCGACGGTGCGCCTCATGCCGACGCCGACATTGTTCACCGTCGGCGACCCGGTGCTGCTCGAGGGCGAACCAGGAGCTGACCGCGACACCACCATCGAGATTCTCTACGCCACCAGCCGGCTGCCTGCGGGGCCGCCGGAAGCGCCGAATTACACACGCGAGCGCGGCGACCAGCTGCGTTTTGGAACGGCGACCCTGCGGGTCGGTGACGGAACGAAGACCTGGGAGTCCCTGCAACGGATGTCCACGAGCGCCGAGGAAGGGGAGCGCCCGGAAATCACGCTACAGTCCATGCGCGAGATGGCAGTGCTGGACCACTCGGCTGCAGCGCCCGGGCCGGATGTGCTGGCATTCTTCGCATACGCCGACGAGTTGATCAGGCGGGGCAGCAACCGCGACATCCTGCTCTACGTGCACGGCGCCAGCACCAGCTTCGAGCGTGCAGCCGCCCAAGCTGCGCAGTTCCGGCACTTCCTCGGCCGCGACGCCGTCGTGATGGTATTCGCCTGGCCATCGGCCGGCAGCCTGCTGCGCTACCGGCGTGACGTGGCCACCGCCCGCGACACGGAGTCCACGTTCGCGCGCCTGCTGGAGCAGTTGTCGGCCCACACGCAGGCTGCGCACGTGAACGTGCTGGCCTACAGCGCTGGCGCGATGATCGCGAGCCCGGGACTCGCCCGCGCGGCCGACGACGCCACCGGCGCCGCCGGCGAGGCCAGCCTGCGCCTGGGCGAGATCTACTATGCCGCGCCGGACATCGATTTTCCGGTGTTCGTAGGCAACCTGCCGCGCTACGAGGATCAGGTACTCCGGGTCACGGGGGCGTTGAACATGAGCGACCGCGCGCTGTCGTTTGCGCAGTCGCTCAATCGCGTCTCGCGGGCCGGCCGGCCCAATCTTGCCGATATCGGCCCGGACGAGACGCGCTGGCTGGTCGCGGCATCGGGGCGCGACGAACTCGACGTGCTCTCCATTCGTCCCGAGGAACTGCCCGGCCTGCCCGTGACTTCCCACGCGTTCTGGTATGACCACCCGTGGGTGAGTAGCGACATACTGCTGAAGCTGCGTTTCCACGCTCCGCCGCGGGCGCGCGGCCTCGACCCCAACAGCACCGAGATCGCGCTGGCATTCTGGACGTTTCCCACTGACTATCCGCAACGGCTGCCCGCGGTGGCGCGGGAGCTGGCCAAGGGCAGCACCCCATGACGACTCGCATGAAGAAAATGATCGGCCGCCTGCTGATTGCAGTGCTGCTGGTGGGCGTCGGCGCGCTCGCCGTCCGGTCCTACCGCTCGCTGCAGGCGCCGCCGCTGCAGCCCTGGCACACCTTCGTGCCGGTCGAGTTGCGGGCCGACGAACTCGATGCCGCGGACTGGCCGAACTACGTCGCGCAGGAGCAGCAGATCTTCGACAGCGTGCAGGCCAATGTCACGCAGCAGCTCGAGCCGGACGAGCGAGTGCCCTACAACCGTTACTTCGAGGGCAGCCCGGTCTTTCCGCCGAAGTTCGCCCAGGACTGGAACCGCTCGTACGTGATCGAGCCCCAGTCGGCGCCGAGAGGTGCCGTCGTGCTGCTGCACGGGCTCACTGATTCGCCCTACAGCCTGCGCCACATCGCGCGGCGCTACGCGGAGCATGGCTACGTCACCATCGGCATCCGCATGCCCGGCCATGGCACGGTCCCCGCCGGGCTGACGGATGTGCGCTGGGAGGACTGGGCCGCGGCCACGCGGCTTGCGGTGCGCGAAGCGCGGCGTCGCGTGCCGGCGCCGGCGCCGCTGCACCTGGTCGGATTCTCGAATGGCGGCGCGCTCGCAGTGAAGTATTCGCTCGATGCGATCGAAGACCCGCAACTGCCGCGCGCTGACCGGCTGGTGCTGCTCACGCCCATGATCGGCATCACGCGCTTCGCCCGTTTCGCAGGGCTTGCGGGGTTGCCGGCGTTGCTGCCGCCGTTTGCCAGGGCAGCGTGGCTCAGCAACCTGCCGGAATTCAACCCGTTCAAGTACAACTCGTTCCCGGTGAACGGCGCGAGGCAGTCCTTCCGGCTGACCGACGCCCTGCAGGCACAGATCCAGCGGCTGTCGCGCGACGGCAAGCTGCAGTCGATGCCGCCGGTGCTGACCTTCCAGTCGGTGATCGACTTCACGGTCAGCACGCCCGCGATCCTCACGGCGCTCTACGCGTTCCTGCCTGACAACGGCAGCGAGATCGTGCTGTTCGACGTGAACCGGACGGTCAAGTTCGGCCCATTGCTGCGGCCGTCGTCCTACGTGGCGCTGGAGCGGCTCACGCCCACCACGCCCAAGGCCTACCGCTTCACTGCCGTCGTCAATGCCGGCGACGACACCGATGACACCGTGGAGAGGACGATCGCGCCGGGTGAACTGCAGGCGACCGAGCGCCCGCTCGGTTTGCAGTACCCGCCGGGTATCTTCTCGCTGTCGCACCTCGCGGTCCCGATCCCGCCGGACGATCCGCTGTACGGCACGCAGCCCGACCCGGCGAACCGCACGGAATTCGGCCTGAACTTGGGCGCACTCGATGCGCGTGGGGAGCGCGGCGCGCTGATCGTCGACCAGGACTTCCTAACGCGGCTGCCGTCGAACCCGTTCTTCGCCTACCTGCAGGCGCGCGTCGAGGAAGGCATCGAGCGGCCTGCGGCCG
>Ga0114938_1002574_pt1 | contig 11300 bp, 6 predicted proteins | sample AshMeaBigSpring_FD_88675 | JGI IMG/M metagenome (GOLD analysis project Ga0114938, IMG submission 88675) | Groundwater microbial communities from Big Spring, Nevada to study Microbial Dark Matter (Phase II) - Ash Meadows Big Spring | ecosystem: Environmental > Aquatic > Deep subsurface >...
ACCAGCGCCCAAGCCCAAACCGAAAACCGTGCGCCACACGGTGAAAAAAGGCGATACCCTATCAGGAATCGCCGGTCGCTACGGCAGCTCCGTTTCCGCGATCCAGCGTGCCAATGGCATCAAGGGGTCGCTGATCCGCATCGGCCAGAGTCTGGTGATTCCGAAATAAGCCAAGCAACGGAAACTTGTGAGCGGGACCGATGCGGGCAATCTCTTGGTGCTTGCCTCGGCAGGCTCCGGCAAGACGCATCGCCTTGGCAACCGCATCATCGGCCTGATCGTCCGTGGCGCGGAGCCGGAGAAAATCGTCGCGTTGACATTCACCCGCAAGGCGGCGGGCGAGTTTGCCGACACCTTGTTGACCCGGCTTGCGGAGGCGGCGGCGGATCCTGCGGAGGCCGAGAAACTCGCGGCGGACATCGCCTGTCCGGACGCCGACTTCGCCGCCTTGCTTGAGCGCGTGGTGAAGTCACTGCACGGCATCACGCTGGGCACGATCGACAGTTATTTCTCCGCGGTGGTGCGTTCGTTCCAGCATGAGCTGGGACTGAGTGGTGGCGGATTTGATTTGCTGCAAGGTCCGCGTGCCGACGCATTGACGGACGAGCTTCTGGCGCGCATCGCCGGTGCCGCGCGGGACAGCGAGGAGGAGCGGCGTTTCATGGAGGCGTTCCGCCGCTCGGTGATCGGTCGCGAAGATGTCGGAGTGATCGGGAAATTGCGCGCCGCGCTGCGTGACTGGCACGGAATCTATCAGGAAGACCCGCGGCTCATTTGGGGCCCGGATCATCTCTGCCTCGCGGGCGTCCAGGACTGGGACAAAGATAAATCGGCCCTGTCGAAGTTGGCAACCAGCGCGGTGGAGGAGCTCAAAGACATTCCCGAGCAGCAGCACGCCGCCTTGCTCAAGGCGATCGATAAAATCAAGAGTCACAGCGTCGGCAGCGGAGTGCTCGGCGTGAGGGACGCGATGATCGAGAGCATCTTGTCCGCCGTGGCGACCACCGGTGACGGCCCGCTGGCGCTGAAATACCGCAAGGAGTTTTCCGTGGATGGCAGGGCGGCCGATTTGCTGCGTGCCATGGTTTCGCTGGCGGCGCACAGCGAGCTGGCCGCGTGTGTCCAGCGGTCGCGCGCGATGCGGGAGATCGTCGCGGTCTATGATTTGCAACGGGAGAAACTGCACCGCCGCAAAGGGCGTCTCGGCTTCGATGATGTGAAGCGCTTGATGGGCCAGTGGGCGACGAGCGAGGACGCGCGGCTGCGGCGCGAGCAGATCGATTTCAGGCTCGATGCGCGGACGGATCACTGGTTGCTCGATGAGTTTCAGGACACCAGCCGGGCGGACTGGGCGGGGCTTGAGCCCTTGGTTTCCGAAGTCCTGGTCGAGCCGGGACCGGAGCGCACGGTGTTCATCGTCGGTGACAAGAAGCAGGCGATTTACGGTTGGCGGGGCGGGGATGTCGGACTCTTCGATGACTTGCAGGAAACGTATGGGAAATGCCTGCCGAGTGAGCCGATGAACGAGTCATGGCGCTCGTGTCCGGAGGTGCTGGCCTTGGTGAACCGCGTCTGCGGCGATGAGGGGGCGATTCGAGCGGTGTTCGGCGAGTTGAAGCCCGCTTGGACTTGCGACGAGCATCGTTCGGCGGACCCGCTGCGAAGTCCGGAACGCGCCGGATTTTCCAGAGTCGAAATCGTGCCGAAGAGCGATGAGGAGGAACCCGCCAAGTGGCTGCGGCTGGCGGAAATCCTGCGTGAGGCCGGAGTCGGGGAGCGTGATTTTTCCTGCGGCGTGCTGGTGCGTTCAAACCAGCAGGTGCGGGACATCGCGGCATTTCTCCGGGAGCGGGACTTTGATGTGATCGAGGATGGCGTGCGGCGTCCGGGCGAGGACAATCTGGTCGGCGCGCTGCTCGACCAATGGCTGGCGTGGCTTGCAAACCCGAATGACACGCTGGCTCATCTGACGCTGCGCATGGGCCCGCTCGCTGGAATGTTGGAGCGGGATACGGCTCCTGATCCTGCGCTGTGGACATGCGAAACGGCGGCGGTTTCGCGGCTCGGGTATGCGGCGGCCTTTGCGGCACGCATCGAGCCGGTCATGGGTTCATGGTCGGAGTTTTCGCGGCGGCGCGTGGAGGACTTGTTGGCCGCTCTGGAAGTGCTCGATGCGCAAGGCGTGCTCTCGGCCGTTGAAGCGCGGGACTGGATTCGGAGGCTGGAAGTCACGCAAAGCCCCGGCACTGCGGCGGTGCAGGTGATGACCTTCCACAAGGCGAAGGGCCTCGGTTTCGACATGGTCGTCCTGCCGGAACTCTCCAACGAGGAAGTGCCGCGAACGCAGGACTTTGATCACATGTTCGGCGTCGATGCGTCCGGTCAGAAATGGGTCTGCGAGTCTCCGCCGAAGTGGGTGCGTCAACAGATGCCCGAGCTGGGAAAACTCGAGTCCGAGTGGCGCAAGGGCCAACGCTACGAGGCGCTGTGCATGCTCTACGTCGCCCTCACCCGGGCGAAGTCCGGCCTTTATGTGCTGTTGGACGAAGCGGGCAAAAACGATGCGGCGGACCGAGCCAGTCTGCGGAATCTCGTGGCGCAAACCACGGACGGAGGATCGTTCCAATGTGGTGTGACGGATTGGTGGAAACGCTTCGCGGCACGGCGCCAGCCGGATGTTTCAAAAGCCGTGATCACCCTGCCGCAGCCGAAGCGTCCTGAAACATCCCGGGCCAGCGACTCCTCTCCGCATGGCAAGCCTGAGGATCGCGGTCATGGCTTGGTGGTGCACTCGCTGTTGGAATCCCTCACCTGGCTGGATGAGGAAAGCATCGCTTGGCCCGAGTCTCCGGCGGGCAGGGAGCTGCGTGCCTTTGTCGGGCATCCGGAGGTGGCGGCCCTGCTCAGCCGGCGGGGCCGGCGGATCGATTTGAGGCGCGAGCAGGCGCTCGAGGCGGTGGTGGACGGCAGGCGTTTCTCCGGAGTCATGGACCGGGTTCATCTGCACCGGGACGAAAACGGCACGGTCTGCGGGATCGAGATCATCGATTTCAAAACCGACGCCGATGCGGCATTGCTGCGGGAGCGTCACGCGGCGCAGCTCCAGGCCTATGCCAGAGCCATGTCATTGATTTATCCCGGGGTTCCCCAAACATTGCTGCTGCTGGGAACGAAGGACGCGCTCATCGTGGAGATCCAGTCAGGGGTTCAGGGCCAGCAGTGATTTTGTCAGAAACACGCCGTCCTTGCGGATCAGTTTGCCATCGAAGCGGATTTCGCCGCCGCCCCAGTCCTTGCGCTGGATGTTGACCATGTCCCAATGGACTTGGGAGCGGTTTCCGTTGTCGGCTTCCTCGTAGGCTTGGCCCGGAGTGAAGTGGAATGAGCCTGCGATCTTCTCATCGAAGAGGATGTCCCGCATCGGCTCGCGAATCTCAGGGTTGAAACCGATGGCGAACTCGCCGATGAAACGCGCACCGGGATCGCTGTCCAGAATGGTGTTGAGCTGTTTGGTTTTCGCGCCCGCCTCGGCTTTCACGATGCGGCCTTTTTCAAACTCCAGACGGATGCCGTCGAACGGTATGCCCTGATAGATGGTCGGCGCGTTGTAGCTGACCACGCCTTCGACGGAGTCCTTCACCGGAGCGGTGAAAACCTCGCCGTCGGGAATGTTGTAGTTTCCGCCGCACACGATCGCGGGGATGTTTTTGATGGAAAACCTCAAGTCCGTTCCGGGTCCGGTGATCTCGACCCGGTCGGTGGCATCCATCAGGCGCTTGAGCGCCTTCATGCCGGGCAGCAGCGCCTTGTAGTCGAGCAGGCAAACGCGGAAATAGAAATCCTCGAAGGCGGCGGTGCTCATCCCGGCCTGCTGCGCCATGGCGGGTGTCGGCCAGCGCAGCACGCACCACTTGGTGCGCTTGACGCGGTGGTCGAGCACGGGGCGCATGTGTTTCATGGCAAGCTTCATGCGGTCGGCGGGAACGTCAGAGGTTTCGGCGATGTTGTGGCTGCCGCGCACTGCGATGTAGGCCTGCATGTCGCGCATTTCCGCGAGCAGGTTTTTGGCGATGACCTTGTATTGCTCGTCCGAGGCGCCGAGCAGCATTTCGCGGCTCAGCGAGCCTTGATGGACGCGCAGGATCGGGTTGCCGCCTCTTGCGCGGACTTCGCGGATCAGGGCCAGACCGATGCATTCCGGCACGTCATGGAGGTCGATGAGGATGTTCTCGCCCTTCTTGAGAGCGACGGAATATCGGACCAATTGGCGGGCGAGAGAGTCAACGCGGGCGTCGTGCATGGGTCTTTGCTAGGGTTTCGGGTCGGAGAAACCAAGGAAACAAGTCCGCAAATTGCCCCCTTGCAGCGGCAACAAGTCGGTCTAGGTTGCGCGCGTGTTTGGCTGTGGGAAAAAACGTTGTTCGGTCAGACGCGGCGCCTTTGGAGGGATCCGCGTCGATGCCTGCGCGCGGGTCAAGCCCGGCCTGGGCGAGGCCGCCCTGGCTGAGTTGGCGGGGAGCGTGATGATGTCGAACGGCGAGACCTTGTTGGACGCCTCGCGCAGCCGGCCTCTTGCCTTGGTGTTTCTGCGCCACTTCGGCTGCACGTTCACCCGCCAGATTCTCCGCAGCCTGGAAACCATCGAAGCCGAGGCCCGCAGGATGGGCGCGGATCTTGTACTCGTGCACATGCTGCGCAGTGGCTCCGAACTTTCGTTCCTGAAAGGCCATAATGACGTGCTGCGCATCGCCGACCCCAAGTGCGAGCTGTATCGTGCCTTCGGTCTGGGAAAGGGTGGCGTGGTCGAGCTTTTCGGCCCGCGCGTCATCTGGCTGGGCGCGGTATCGGTTTTCAAAGGATGCGGGGTGGGGCATCTGGCGGGAAGTGGTCGGCAGATGCCGGGCGCATTCCTGTTTCATGACGGGCGCATCGTTTCCGCGCAACGGGCGAAAACCGCCGCCGATCTGCCGGACTTGCCCGCGTTGTTCGATTCCTCCAAACCGGTCCACGGATGAGAGTGGTTCGCGGCGCCGTTGTTGTCATTCTGTTAGCGATTCTTCCGGGCCTGACCGGCTGTCTCGACAGTCGGGAGGAAATCTGGATCGAGCGTTCGGGTGCCGGGCGGGCGGAGTTGCTCTATCAGTTTCCCGCCTCGGCGATGCTGCTTCACGGCGGGGCCGACGGCTTGCGCGAGATGTGTGCTGAATTTTTGGCGGAATCACCTGAGCTGGAAAACAGCAGCTGCGGACTTACGGTTTCGGGGAATCAGGCGTCGCTGCGCATCTCGTTCGATTTCGGCTCGGCCAAGGATCTCATAGAGCTGGCTGACCGTGCGGCAATAGATGACCTGCCTGGTGCGGCGAGAGAGTGGCTTGGTGAATTGGCGGCAAGCATCAAGGGGCGGGAGGTTGGGTTTCGGAGGGTGATCGAGCTGTCCAAGGTTGCGCCCGGAATTGCCTTGGTTCCAAAAAGCAAACTGACCGGTCATAAACTCGAGACAGTGGTCCATCTGCCAGTGGTGGCGGACTTCCATAATGCGGATCACCTGGAGCAGGGTGGCGCGGTCTTGTGCTGGAGTGTTCCGGTTTCCGTGGCGGCGAAGCGAGCGGTTGTTCAGGAGTTCCGCGCGACATGGCCGCTGCCGCCATGGCTGCCCGCGCTGACGGTGGTGCCGGTTTTGATTCTCGGAGCCCTGGTCCTGCGGCGCGGCTTCAGGCGGTCGGGCGGCGCTTGAGCAGGATTATCACGGCGGAAATCACAGCCAGCCCGAGCACGGCCCACGGCCAGCGTGAGGAAGCGGGCTTCAAGTCCTGATATTTGTTCGAACCGCTGTCTGCGGCTTCAGCGGATGATCTCCGCGCGGCCGGGGTTTCCGCAGCCGTGGGTGAAATGAGTTCGCTGGTTTGCAGGGGAGGTTTGCCGACTTCGTCGCGGAACTTCGCCACCTCCGCCGCAGTCACTGCCGGTGCCTGATTGCCAAATGAATTCCGCACGTAGGTCAGGACGGCCGCTACCTGTTCATCGGTCTGATACGCCATCGCTGCCATGCCGGCGGGAAACTCATAGGTCGTGCCTTTGACCGTGATCGGGCCTTGCAGCCCACGGAGCTGGATCCGGATCAGGTTTTCCACCGGTCCATTGACCCACTCGGAGCCGGCCAGCGGCGGACCTGCCGCGCCGCCCTCGCCCTGCCGGCCGTGACAGGCGGAACAGATGAGAAACTGGGTGGCTCCGAGTTTCATCTGCGCCGGGTCGATGCCTTCGGGTGCCTCTGGGGCGGGTGTGGCGCTCAAGGTTTCGGGATCGAAATCGATGATCTCCGGTTCAGGCGGCGTGGTCGGGTCTTGTTCCGTCAGGCTGGCCAGCCACGCCACCGTATCGCGGAGCTCGGCCGGCTTAAGCGCTTCTGCCATCGACGGCATGGCGGAGACCGGTTTCGAGAGAGAAGCAATGTCACCGCGCTTGACGCGCAGACGCCGGGCCTCGGCATCGACGATCAGATGGGCGTCGGTTTCCGAAACCAAACTGGCGGCCATCGTTGCGCCGTTTTTGAACTCGATGGAAACGAGACCGAAGCCCGGAGCGATCACCGCACTGGGATCGATGAGTGACTCTAGCAAGGAGCGGCGGTCGCCAAGGCGATGAGCCACACCGGCGAGGTTTGGCGCGGTATCCCCCGCCGCATCATGGCCGCCGCCGACGCGGTGACAGCGCATGCATTCGGACGCGGGATGGCTCAGGAAGATCGTTTCACCACGGGCCGGGTCTCCGCCTTCCAACACCGGGTTCCATTTTGCCAAGGGATCGGTCGCAGCCGCCATCGTTGATTCGTATTCGGCGAGTGCGGCTTGCACGGCCCCGGACTTGCACTTGTGCGCCGCATCCAGCAACTCGAGCGCCCAAGGGGAAACTCCGAAAGAATCCCTGAGCTTGCCGAGATGTTCGACAAACAAGGCTTCGACCTCGGGAGCGGGCGACTTCGCAAGCAAGCTCCATGCGCTGCGAGCGAGAGCGGGGCGCCCAAGGTCGATTGCCGCGATCAGCGGTCTCAGGGCCTGATCCGGTGCCAGCTGGTAAAGAGCGCGTAGCGTAAAGAGAGCGATTTCATCGGACGGATCCTCTGCCAGCGAGATGATGGTTTCCTGTAATGAAGCCGGATTCCGTTTCACCAGCAAGGTGAGCGCGGCGCTGCGGGCGGCGGCGGGCAGTCCGCCGTTGGACGCCATTGCGGCAAGATCCTGATCCGCCAAGATGTCCGCACCGAGTTGATAGACCTCCAACAACCGCAATGCCGCTGCAAGCACCGTGCCCTGGTCTTGCAGGAGCTTAGGCATGAGCTCGCGCAAGAAAGGCAGGATGTCTTTTGTATCGCGCTCGGGAAGCGGCTCCCAATGGCCCGTGAACTGATCCGCGTCCGGCGGCTTCCGCCACAAGGAAACGAGCCGCAGGGCCTCGTTGCGGGCGTCCGCCGACTGATCGACATCGGCCGCCACCGCCAGGATGCGCTTGAAATTTCCCACCCCTCCCAAACGGAACGCGTGGTGTAGCAGGCGGCGTATCATCATCCTGTCCTTCCGCCAGCGGCTCGGGTCATCCAGCAGGGCGGCGACTTCCTGCTCCGCATCGCTAAGGTCGAGGTCGCACACCGCGCGAATCGCCTCGGCGGCGACGGCAGGACTGTCGTCGGTTAGAAACAGCGAAACGTCCGGCGCACGCAGTCCGCGCAGCGCGATCACGGCAGCGAGCCGCACGGCCGAAGATGTGTCCGAGCGCAGCGCGACGAGCTCGGCGGGACCGGAAACCATGCGTTGGAGCGCGTAGGCACCGGCGTGGCGGAGATAAGGGTCGCGGTCGTCGTTTTCGCGCAGCATGTCGCAGACCGGGCCGTAGTAGGAAATCGCCTTGCGTTTGCCGGCCAACAGCGCGGCGAACAACCTCACCCGCGGTGAGTCATCGGCGAGCCAGACCGCGAGTGGCAGATTCGCCGATCCCGCGCCCGCATCGACCAGAGCTCGGATGGCCTGCATGCGAATGGCGGCTGAACCATCGCCGGCAAGCTTGACGAGCTGCTTCTCGGCCGCGGATTGGTCTGGCAGCGATGGCAGCTTGGCAAACTCCGTACCAGGCAAGACCGCCCCGCCCCGCCGCAGCAGGATGCCCAGCCCCCAGATTCCGTGGCGGCGCACCATCTCCTTGGTTGATTCGGACGCGGTGGTGAGGCGTTTGAGGGCGTCGTCCTTGCGGGTGAGGGCGAGTTGGGCCCGCAGTCGGATGCGGAAATCCGGATGGCGCAACAGGTTGAGCAGTTCGGCAGAGCTGCGATGCTCGAATCCCGCCTTGATCAAAGCGGGTGTGCCCGCACTTTCCGACGGGTTTGCGATTCCATCCGTCGCCGTGAGGGAAACCAAGCGTCCTTTTTCATGAGTGCGCCAGCCTGAGAGAAAGTCCGTCACCATCATCCGCCCGTCCCAGGTGAAATCCACATCCGTGGCAGCCACCCCCCACAGTATGCGTCTGGCGTCAACGAACTTCATGCCCGCGCCGTCCGGTTTCACGGCAAAGGACCACACGCCGGAATTCGCCGCCGAGCCACGGTAGTCGCAGACGAAGAAGCGCCCCGCCTCCGAGGCTAGGAATCCGCTTCCGGGGTGGCGGACCATGCCGGACGGGCCATTGGTGAAGTTCGCCACCGGTGGCAGCATGAACGCAGGCTGGGTGGCATTCGCCGGTTCCCAGCGGTGCTCGTCCATCCAGCGGTTCGGCGGGCGGTTTTCCAGGCCGATCTGGCGGTGGAAGGTATGCATCGTCTGGTGCTCCATTTCCCAGCCGGAATCTCCGCCATCGATGAGATAGACGATGCGCGCCTTGTCGCCCTGGTCCGAGTTGTTGTCCACGGTGAAGGCGTTGCCCTCTTCATCGAACGCAATCTCACGCGGGTTTCTCAGGCCGGTATGGTAAAGCTCGAAACCGCTACCGTCGGGATCGAAACGAAATACCGCACCCTCGTTCGGGTGGTGCAGCCTGACGCCCTCCCGTGTGGTCACGCTAAACCCCCGGTCGCCCATGGTGCCGTAAATCCGCCCGTCCGGTCCGAGCGCGAAGCCGCTGAGGTCATGACCACTGAGGGAAATCCTCACGCCGAACCCCTCGGCGATCGTGATTCGCTTCTCCGCCTTGCCATCCCCATCCTCGTCCCTGAGCGCATATATCGCGGGAACGCATCCGAGAAAACTCGTGCCCTCGTAATGGAAAATCCCCGCGATGTTTCCATCCAGCGGGTCATTGAAGTCATCCGCGTAAACCACGGACTCGTCCAGCTCACCATCACCATTGGCATCCGCCAATCGACGCACCACTTCCGAGTGCCGCGTCATCTCTTCCAAAGACAATCGCCCGGGCCATTTCTGGTGCAATTTCAGGCGGTCCTCCACCGTTTGGGCGGCTAGATCGTCGAGATACCACTCGGTGTTGTTGCGATCATCCGCCACGCCGCGTCCGCAGCGACGAGCTTCGGTGATGAAGATCCGGTTGAGGTCATCGACGCCCAGGGCGCTCGGACTGATAAATCCATGCCTGTCCTGATCCGCCTCGATGCGGAATGCGCTGCCAGCCACATGGGACACACCGCCCGGGCCGCGCAGCCCAGGAAGATTGTTTGAGATGGCCGGGACGTCGGCGCTGGCGGTCAAGACCGAGCTGAGAAGCAGGAATATCGGGCGGTTCATGCGGACGCGCCAACCTGCACGGCCCGCCAAACAGTGCCAAACGAAAAACCGAAACAGCTCCCGGGACAAATGCCGAGTCATGGTGGTCTCGCATCGGGCCGTCATGGAGAAGCCGGCTCCACGAAACCGACCGTATCCAGCTGGTAATCGACATACGTCCGGAAATCGCCCCGGTTCCACAATACAATCCGCTGCGCTCCATCCCTCAGCACCATGGGACGGAGATTGCGGACCGGGGAAGACTTGGTGACCGGCCGCCAGACAATGGTTCGGATGCTTTCATGCGCTCCGACCTTGGCCCGGTAAATCTCATGGTTACCCCCGGAGTCCGCGCCTGTCGTGGGATCGACGTCCGTGGAAAGGAACACCTGCTCCGGATCAGCCGGATCCATGGTGATCAAGCCGGTGTAGCTGGATTCCCGGTCATAAAGGCATTTTCCAGCATGCGCGACTTCCCGGTCGATCCATTCTTTGCCATTCCATGAAGCGAGACGGAACCGGTTGTCCTTGTTTCCAAGGTAGAGCGTGTAGGCAATGTGCGGATGACCGTCCGCATCGAAGGCGATGGAACTGGTCCAAGCCGCGCCTGGCGCACTGAGGCTATGCCCCCGCCCTTTCGCGCCACTGCCCGCATAGACACGCTCCGCTTCACTGGGCAGGAGCGGTCCCGCATCCACCAGGCTCTTGATCTTGGTGCCATCCGCACGGACAAAGTATCCGTCCCGATAGGCGGCATAGTAGATGCTGTTTCCGAAATCGCGCGGGTGCGCATCGGTAAAGCTCATATGCAGGGTATCCGCGCCATTGTCGGCATAACGTGCGTATGGGCGGTGTCTCCCCTTGATCTCGCTCCCAATGAAATGCAGCGGATCACTCCAGGTCAGACCGTGATCTGACGATTTGACCAGTGTGGGATTGAAGTCAATGCCCCGGAACAACAGCAAAAGCTCACCCTCGTTCCGCAGTTCGTGCAGGTTCATGTAGGTTACGCGGTCGCTCGGGTTCGGCATGGCCCGTTCATGACGGGTTTCCTTGCTCCATTTGAGAGGATCGGAAGGACTGGAAACCCTGGAGTAATGGAATCGATCGATGTGATGCTTCGCATAGACTGCCAGAACTCCGCCATCCGGGCGAAGATGGAACACCGGTGAGTTATGGTCATCCCGGTCGAAACCCTCATGCATCGTGACTGTTCCGCGCGCTTTGTTTTGGCGCAAATCATAGACACCCACCAGCGCATCGCCGCTTCCATTGCCTTGAATCGAACCGATGAACAAGGTTCCGTCATGCACGATTGCCCTGGGATCTTGAAACCAGCACCAACCACCTTCCTTCATGAAGACGGTGAATTGATGGGGATCCTTGGCCCGGTCATAGGCCGCCTCCTGGCCATCAAGCTGTACGGGCATGACTGCAAGAAGCGGAAGAATTCCACTGGCAAGCGCGGACTTGAACATTCTCATGGTGGGTTGCGGATCCAACGGCACAGGCTTGGTTTACTTTGTGCCGGGCCGTTCTCTTTCGTGTGATGCAAAGGAAAACCCGGAACGGATGCGCCGCTCCGGGCTCTCACAA
>Ga0114938_1002576_pt1 | contig 11292 bp, 10 predicted proteins | sample AshMeaBigSpring_FD_88675 | JGI IMG/M metagenome (GOLD analysis project Ga0114938, IMG submission 88675) | Groundwater microbial communities from Big Spring, Nevada to study Microbial Dark Matter (Phase II) - Ash Meadows Big Spring | ecosystem: Environmental > Aquatic > Deep subsurface >...
AATAGCACCCGTTGCAACCCCAGCAATAGCATCTACCTGTCCAAATCGTTCCAATATAAGGCGAGTAATTTCGACCTTCACAAAGTTACGAAGTAAAGGATAGGACAATGTTTTACGGTTATCACAATAAAAAGGCGATTTCCATCCTGAAGCCCAAGTAAAAGGGTTTGCAGGCTGAAGCTTAATAGCTTTGATCTTCAATAATTTTTCCGCAAATAGTCTCTCTAAGTTTTTCATAACTAAACTAACTATTAATTATTTTCCGCAAAAGTACAGAAATTGCTCGAAAGTAAAAAGAAGAATCTCTTTATTTTTTTACCCTTCTAATGCTTCCTCTTCAGAAACATCCATACAACACTTGATGTCTTTCAATTCAAAACCACGACTCATAGCATAGCGAACAAGCTTCCCGCTTAATTCATAATCATCCTTAGCATGAATACTTTTTCTCTTAGAAGCCAATAAGGAGTGGAGAATTGCCAGATATTCGTCTTCATCCACAGCATTCAGAAAACGCCACGCCACATCCGAAGGAATCTTTTTCATATAAAGTTCTTGAGCGATCTTTACCTTACCCCATTTCGAGAAACGAAATTTATCGTTGATAAACGCTTTGCAATATCGTTCTTCGTCAATGTACTTTTCAGATTCAAGTTTATCTAGGATCTGATTGATTGTATCGTAGGCAATACCCCATCTTTGTAGTTTTTCACTAACCTCTGCACGACAATGTTCGGCGGCAGAGCAATACGAAGCTACGCGTTTTAATGCGTCTTCGTCTGATAACTGTGCATTCATCTATTCGCTGTTACTATTCTATCTTTTCCAAAAAAGTCTTTTATAAGACGTGTATCTTTATATCCATTGACTGCTAACATATCCACAACCTCGGCACCGTATGCCTGATTGATCTCAAAGTATAGCTTACCATTCGGCGATAAAAGCGACTTCCCCAAATTAGCGATTCGAGTGTAAAAGCATAAAGGATCGTCATCGGCGACAAATAGTGCGCTTTCCGGCTCCCAATCGAGTACGTTCGACTCCATCGCTTTTTTCTCTGAAACAATAATATAAGGTGGGTTGCTGACTATAATATCATACAAATGATCACCGGCTATCTCTGTTGCAAAAACATCCTGTAAAACAAAATTCACTCCTGCCGACAGATCACGACTATTCGACTGGGCTATTTCAAGAGCCACAGACGACACATCCCAAGCGGTAACATCAGCGTCCGGAATCTTTTTAGCCAATGAAACGGCAATACATCCGCTTCCTGTACCGATATCTAAAATCTTGGGTGAATGAACGCTTTCCCCGACTATCAGTTCCACCAATTCGGCTGTTTCCGGACGGGGAATGAGTACCCCTTGAGCTACATGGAAAGTCATGCCGCAGAATTGAGTAAACCCCTGGATATATTGGATCGGTTCATTTTTACGCAAACGAAAAAGAATGTTTTCTAAATCACGCTTCTTTCCTTCAGATAAATTAATATCTTTGCCCGTATAAATGTCAAGTGCATTTATGCCGAGCATGTCGCAGCAGATGATCATTATCAGAGCTTTCACCTCCTCGGGAGGATAAATATCGAGCAACGATTGGCGTATATAAGCTGTGATTGAGTTCATATGGTTATACTTTTAAAACTGCAAAATTAGGAATAATATACTGAAGGATATGCACACAGAAGAAGAAAAATACATGAAACGGTGTATCCAATTAGCCAAGAACGGGCAAAACAATGTCGCTCCCAACCCAATGGTAGGGGCGGTAATTGTTTGTGACGGAAAGATAATTGGCGAAGGATATCATATCAAATACGGTACGCCCCACGCAGAAGTGAATGCCATCAATTCAGTAAAAGATCCTTCTTTATTGAAGCGGTCGACAATCTATGTCAGCCTGGAACCTTGTTCACACTACGGAAAAACCCCTCCGTGTGCCGATCTTATTATAAAGATGGAAATTCCAAGAATTGTAATAGGTTGTCAGGATCCCTTTGCTAAGGTAGCTGGCCGTGGCATCCAGAAATTAAAAGAAGCGGGAAGAGAAGTAATCATAGGAATCCTTGAAGAAGAATGCAAAGATTTAAATCGTCGTTTTATTACTTTCAACACACTCCACCGCCCCTACATCACACTCAAATGGGCTGAGTCGGTCGATCATCTGATTGACACAGACCGAACCGATGGATCTCCTGCCAAACTCTCATCGCCACACACCTCAATGCTAGTACATAAAAAAAGGGCGGAAAACGATGCGATCTTTGTAGGCACCCGAACAGCCCAACTCGACAACCCCTCTTTAACCGTTCGCAACTGGTATGGGCGCAACCCATTGAGGGTTGTGATTGATAAAGATTTAACACTACCGGAATCTCTAAATTTATTTGACCAAAGTACTCCAACACTGGTATTTACTTCAAAGAAAAAAGAGAGCATTGCCAATCTTACTTATCAGACCATCAACTTCGAAGAAGATATTTTGCCCCAGATATTGAACCGACTTTATCTACTTAAAATTCAATCAATCTTAGTAGAGGGTGGAAGCTACTTGCTTCAGTCGTTTATCAATGCAAATCTATGGGATGAGATAGTGGTTGAAGAATGCCCCCAAAAGCTTATATCAGGTGTTCAAGCACCGACATTAGACAGTAAGATTAAGTGCAAGATTCTTCATTTTTTTGGAAGAAAAATCCGTCACTATCACTATGATAACCTCTAAATCGGTTTTACATGCAACCTTTTTTAAGGTAAAAAGAGAAATATTATCTATAATTTTATATAAAACTTGCCGATAATGTTCGATATCGGAAAAAATGTTCCTATTTTTGCATCTTGTAAATCAATACAATCTTTCAAATGAGAATAAAGTTTTTATCATTAATCGCGAGCTTTTTTGTTGTATCATTGGTGGTAACCTCTTGTCTTGGAGAAAACGATCCAATTGAATATAGTTCGGACACTACCATTCGCGTATTTGAACTCGACACAGTATATGGTGTAAACTATAAATTTACAATAGACCAGCTCAAAGGAGAGATCTATAATATAGATTCTATGCCGGTCCACTCAGACACAATCATCGATAAGATTTTGATTTCAAAATTAAGTATCGCTTCGGGTGTTGTCAGTATTAAATCATACGATGGCTTGAGAGACTCATTAATCGATATTTCAAAAGATTCTTTAGACTTTAGAAACACGGTAAACAAGCCATTAAAACTTACGATCTGGGCTCCGGACATGTTGACTAAAAAAGATTATAAAATATCCGTACGTGTTCACAAGCACGATCCGGATTCTCTCAAATGGTCGTACTTAGGAACCATGGCAAACAGTCAAATCACAGGTGAGCAAAAATCAGTGATACTGAACGGTAATATATATACTTATTCAGTAGTAAGTGGTACTCTTAAAGTGTACAAAACATCTTTAAATATAGGTAGTTCATGGGTGGCGAACAATGTAAGCGGATTGACAGCGCTTCCCACCTCATTGATAAACTTCCAGAACTCTTTATACGCAACGTCAAACGAAAAAGTTTTCACTTCTAACGATGGAATAACTTGGGTTGTTGCCCCTGAATTCGGAAATGATGCCGATTTACTTCTTGCTCCTTTCAAAACAGACATAGCTTATACTAAAGTAGAAGGAACCAAACGTTTCTTTTATACAAAGGACCAAGGAAAAAGAGAAGAAGTTCCTTCTACATTCCCCGTGAAAAACCTTTCATTCACTAATTATCAGACAGCTACAGGCATTGCTTCTATTTTATTAGTAGGAGAATCGAAGGAGTCGACATCTGTGGGTGAAAACGAAAAAGAGACCACTACTGTACCTTGGGGATTCGACGGCAGTCATTGGGTATCATTTGAACCGAACAACACAACAACCAATTGTCCGGAATTGAAGAACCCTTCTATCATTTACTATAATAAGCAATTCTATATTTTTGGAAGTAAGTTTGAATCGTTCTATACTTCTAAAAGTCCAATAGCATGGACCAAAGCCAATAAGAAGTTCTCATTTCCTTACCGCGATTGGACTGCTCAAGGCATTTCGCCTAATCCAGACCCGAACAAGGATCCTGAGTTCAGAGGTCGGGTAAACTACTCGATGGTTTTGGATACAAATACCCAATACATCTGGATTATGTTCAGCAAAGGGACAGCTACCTTTACTGAAGAGATTAAAAAGAAAGATGATAAGGGAGAAACAGGAACGGTTACAGAAACCCGTACTTACACTCATGAAGACGAAGTATGGCGTGGAAGACTGAACCAACTTTGGTTTAATCTTCATAAATAAGAAAGTCAATCCATTCACATCTTTAGACGTTTCATTAATGGTATCATATAAAGAACAAATAGATAAAGAGAAAATACCGCAACATGTAGCAATTATTATGGATGGTAATGGCAGGTGGGCGAAGCAACGCGGACATGAGCGAAGTTATGGTCATCAGGAAGGGGCAAGAATTGTCCATGTCATCACCGAAGAGGCTGCACGTTTAGGAGTAAAGTTCCTCACTCTCTATACTTTTTCTACCGAGAACTGGAACCGTCCTTACGATGAGGTAGCTGCTCTCATGAGTTTACTTTTCGACTCAATAGAGGAAGAAATGTTCATGAAGAACAATATCAGTTTCAGAATCATCGGCGATATCAAGAAACTCCCTGAAAATGTAAGTAGCAGACTTCAAGCTTGCGTAGAGAGAACTTCACTCAATACAGGTATGTGCCTGGTTTTAGCCCTTAGTTACTCGTCCAGATGGGAACTAACAGAAGCTACCAGAACGATAGCAGAAAAAATAAAAAACAAAGAATTACTACCTGAAGAGATAGACGAAAGTTGCATAACCAAACATCTCACAACAAGTTTTATGCCTGATCCGGATCTGTTGATCCGCACGGGAGGAGAACTAAGATTGAGCAACTATCTACTTTGGCAATGCGCCTATTCGGAGCTTTATTTTTGCGATACATTTTGGCCCGATTTCGATCAAGAAGAACTATACAAGGCCATATGTAGTTATCAAAAGCGCGAAAGAAGATTCGGAAAAACCAGTGAACAAATCAGTTAATACTCAAAACATATAATTCTAACATAAATGCATTATCGTATTTCCTTTATATTCGTAACGTTCATCAGCCTGTTTTGCTTTGCAACATCGGGTAGAGCGCAGATTGCCAATAGCGAAGATTCAAAACCCGTTATTCTGTACTCGGGAATGCCTAAAAAGTACGAAATAGCTGATATAAAAGTTGAAGGAGTTAAAAACTACGAGGACTATGCTCTGATAAGCATCTCCGGGTTATTCGTCGGACAGACTATTGAGGTCCCGGGCGATGAAATCACCGGAGCTATTAAGCGTTATTGGAAGCATGGATTCTTTTCGAATGTAAACATTACAGCCGAAAAGATTGAAGGTGGTAAGATCTGGTTAAAGATCAATCTGACTCAACGTCCGCGTATTGCATCCATCAATTATCATGGAGTGAAAAAGTCGGAGAGAGAAGATTTGGAAAACAAACTCGGAATGGTAAAAGGTTTGCAGATCACCCCTAACACCATCGACCGTTCGAAAACACTAATCAAACGTTACTTTGATGATAAGGGATTCAAAAATGCTGATGTGATTATCAATCAAAAAGATGATCCTGCTAATGAAAACCAAGTAATTGTTGACATCAACATTGATAAAAAAGAGAAAGTAAAAGTTCACAAGATCGTAATCGAGGGAAACAAGGCTCTTTCAACAGCCAAGTTAAAAAGGGTTATGAAGAAAACGAATGAAAAGAACAAACTTTTAAATACATTCCGCACAAAAAAATTCGTAGAAGAAAACTATGAAGCAGATAAACAATTGATTATCGACAAGTATAATGAACTTGGATATCGTGACGCAATGATTGTGGAAGATAGTATTTCTCCATATGATGACCGTACGGTTAATGTATACATGAAAATAGACGAAGGTCAGAAATATTATTTACGTAACATTACATGGGTAGGTAACACTTTGTTCCCTTCGGAACGCTTAGGTTATATTCTTCAAATGAAAAAGGGAGATGTTTATAACCAAAAATTACTAAATGAACGCCTCTCGACTGATGATGACGCTGTCGGAAACTTATATTACAACAACGGTTACTTGTTCTATAACTTAGACCCGGTAGAGGTAAATATTGTAGGCGATTCTGTGGATTTGGAAATGAGAGTTTCGGAAGGTCGCCAAGCAACGATCAATAAAATCACAATTAGTGGTAACGACCGTCTATACGAAAATGTAGTAAGACGTGAACTTCGTATCCGTCCGGGACAGCTTTTCAGTAAAGAAGACTTGATGCGTTCTTTGCGTGAAATCCAGCAAATGGGACACTTTGACCCCGAAAAAATACAACCGGATATTCGTCCCGATCAAACCAACGGAACAGTTAATATCGGTTTACCTTTAACTTCTAAAGCAAATGACCAAGTAGAGTTCTCTGCCGGTTGGGGACAAACAGGTATCATCGGAAAATTGAGTTTGAAATTTACTAACTTCTCTCTTGCAAACTTATTCCATCCCGGAGAAAACTATCGCGGTATATTGCCACAAGGTGACGGACAGACTTTGACCATCAGCGGACAGACGAATGCTAAATATTACCAATCGTATAGCATTTCGTTCTTCGACCCATGGTTTGGTGGAAAACGTCCGAACTCTTTATCTGTATCGGGATTCTTCTCTGTACAGACAGACGTTAGTGATCGTTACTATAGTTCGTCGTACATGAATAGCTATAACAATTACTATAACAGTATGTATGGTGGCTATGGCGGTTATGGTTATGGTGGCTATGGCGGCGGATACAATAGCTATGAGAACTATTACGACCCGGATAAGTCAATGAGTGTTTGGGGACTTTCTGTAGGTTGGGGTAAACGTTTGAATTGGCCGGATGACTTCTTCACTTTGTCGGCTGAGATGGCTTTTCAACGTTATAACTTGAAAGAATGGAGATATTTCCCGGTTACCAATGGTAAATGTAATGATCTGAACTTCTCATTGACATTAGCTCGTAACTCTGTAGATAACCCGATCTTCCCAAGAACAGGATCTGACTTCAGTTTATCTGTACAGTTCACTCCTCCTTATTCGTTGTTTGATGGCAGAAACTATAAGAGCTATTACAATGCAGATGGTTCAATTACACAAGAGAACACTAATAAGCTTTATAATTGGGTAGAATACCATAAATGGAAGTTCAAAGCCAAAACATATACTCCGTTAATGGATTATATGTCGCATCCCAAATGTCCGGTATTGATGACACGTACAGAGTTCGGTATCGTGGGTCACTACAACCAATACAAAAAGTCTCCTTTCGGAACATTTGATGTGGGTGGTGATGGAATGACAGGATATTCAAGCTATGCAACCGAAAGTATCGGTCTGCGTGGTTACGAAAACAGCTCATTGACTCCTTACGGTTCTCCAGGTTATGCCTACGCACGTCTTGGTTTAGAACTTAGATATCCGTTAATGCTAGAAACAAGTACAAACATCTATGTATTAGGATTCTTGGAAGCAGGTAATGCATGGAACGACATTAAGAAGTTTAATCCGTTGGATTTGAAACGCTCAGCAGGTTTCGGAGTACGTATCTTCTTACCGATGATTGGTATGATGGGTATCGACTGGGGTTACGGGTTTGATAAAGTATTCGGTTCTAAACAATATGGTGGCAGTCAGTTCCACTTCATCTTAGGACAAGAATTCTAATTGTATCACATAAAACTAAATGTTATGAGAAAATCTGTATTATCAATTGTTTTATTGTTTGCCATCGCGCTTACAGCTAATGCACAAAAGTTTGCATTAATTGATATGGAGTATATTTTAAAAAATATCCCTGCTTATAACAGTGCAAACGATCAGTTGCAACAAGTGACAAAGAAGTACCAAGCCGAAGTTGAAGCTAAAGCAAAAGAGGCTCAAACTCTATTTAAGGATTATCAGACTAAATCATCTAATCTTTCTGCTACACAGAAAACTCAGAAAGAAGATGAGATTATGACTAAGGAAAGAGATGCCGCAGAACTTAAAAGAAAATATTTTGGTCCGGAAGGCGAGCTTATTAAACTTAGAGAACAACTTATTCAACCGATCCAAGATAAGATTTACGAAGCGGTAAAGGAGATCTCAGAACTTAAAGGCTATTCAGTTGTAGTGGACAGAGCATCTGCTTCAAGCATCATTTTTGCTTCCCCAAAGATTGATATCAGCAATGAAATACTAGCAAGATTAGGATATTCAAATTAATTTCCTACATTTGCACGCAGTATATAAAGAGATAATAATCATTCAATAAAATAATAAAACTATGCTAAAAAAAATTGCACTTCTAATCACGCTGATACTCCCAATGGGTGTATTTGCTCAAAATCTAAAATTCGGTCATATCAATGCTCAAGAAATTATCACAGTAATGCCCGAATATACAAAGGCAGTTACTGATCTTCAAGCCTTGGAAAAAAAATATACTGAAGAAATACAAAGAACTCAAGCTGAATTTTCTAAAAAATATCAGGAGTTCCAACAAGCAATGTCTAAAGACTCATTACCGGCTAACATCGCTGAAAGAAGACAAAAAGAGTTAATGGACATGCAACAACGTCAGGAGCAATTCCAACAAGAAGCATCTCAAGGTATGCAAAAGGCTCAAGGTGAAATGATGGCACCTATCTACAAGAAACTAGACGACGCTATTAAAGCAGTAGGTGTTTCTGAAGGTGTGGTTTATATTTTTGATATTGCTAGAACTCAGATCCCATACATTAATGAATCACAAAGCATTAATCTGACAGCTAAAGTTAAAGCACGCTTGGGTATCAAGTAAGAAAAGATAAATATAGAAAAGGGAAAGAGAAAAAAGCAAGATGCTTTACCCTCTTTCCTTTTTTTATACCTTTGTGTGAAGTAAAATTCCCAGAAATTATGAAAAAATCTCTTCCTCAGACACCAGGTCCCATCGGGGTTTTTGACTCCGGATACGGGGGACTGACTATACTCAGTAAAATAAGAGAGGCTCTTCCTCAATACGACTATATGTACTTAGGAGATAATGCCAGGACTCCTTATGGTACACGCTCCTTTGAAATCGTTTATGAGTTTACCCTGCAAGCAGTAAACCGTCTCTTTGAAATGGGATGTCATCTGGTCATATTAGCTTGTAATACCGCTTCAGCCAAAGCTCTGCGTAGTATCCAAATCAATGATCTACCTCAGATCGACCCGCAACGTCGGGTATTAGGAGTTATTCGCCCTACAGTAGAATGCATCGGAAATATCACACAAAGCCGACATATTGGAGTACTTGCAACGGTTGGTACGATTAAATCGGAATCATACCCGCTAGAGATACATAAATTATATCCCGACATTCAAGTGAGTGGAGAGGCCTGTCCAATGTGGGTTCCACTAGTCGAAAACAATGAAGCAACCGACGAAGGAGCCGACTATTTTGTACGCAAATACATCGACGAGCTACTGAGCAAAGATGCTGATATAGATTCTGTAATCTTGGGATGTACTCACTACCCGCTTCTATTGCCTAAAATCAAGAAATATATCCCTGAAAACATCCATGTAGTTGCCCAAGGAGAATACGTAGCCAAGAGTCTAAAAGATTATCTGCAGAGACATCCTGAAATAGATCATAAATGCACCAAAAACGGTAATTGTAATTTCTTTACAACAGAAGCAGAGGACAAGTTTATTGAATCGGCATCCGCATTTCTAAACCACGAGATCCAAGTGCATCGGGTAAATTTAGAATAAGAACAATCATGTGGCAACAATATCTCACATTTCTTTGTTTAATAAGTAATAGGAAACTCTTAATACTATCGTTATGAAAAATGAAGATTATACAAAAACAGTGGAAGTATTCTCCGGATCTGCTTGGGAAGCCGAGATCATCAAAGGGCTATTAGAGAGTAACGGAATACGATGTGTTGTCAAAGATGGAATATTGAGTACTATAGCACCTTACATAGCTTCTTCGGTATCTATACTAGTTATAGAAGAAGAACTGGAAAATGCAACCGAAATTATTAAAGCAAAGATTGAGGACGAACAAAATAAGTAAAATTAAACATTAGAAATAAGTTTCCTGTACAAAGGGAAAAGAAGTCATTATATAGAGTACTGCAAAATTTATCCCCTTATTTCCTCTTGTCATCATCAATCACAAGAGAAATAAGGGGATAAACATTTTATATTCGCGCCTGCATAACCGTCCATTCGAACATTTTATTACCTAACAGATGACCGATCTTTGGTTGAAAGTTACAGAACGATACAGTCAATCTGTCATTAAAACTGGAAATAAATGAATGGCTGTATATCGGCACTTTTCATCTGAATAACTGCATAAACAAGTGCTACGATCAGAACAGCCTTTCCTAAAAAAGGGAGTTTGATAACTTGATTACAAAGAGACTTTTCCCAACGATCTGGTGCAAAGTGTAGTAGAAAGCCAAGTAGCATCAGCGCAAAAACTTTCCAATACCCCTCAATCAATTGCGAGAACAGTTGTGGATGAAAAGCAGTAAAGATCTGATTCAACATATCCATTGAGTTCTTAAAGTCAGCATTCCGGAAGAAGATCCAGCAGAAACAAACAAAATGAAAAGTTAATATAATCCCTAGTATTCTTCGTAAACCGTGACTTTGTCCACTCTTACCATGCCCTACAATAGACATCCACGCTTTATGCAAAGCCAAAGCTACTCCATGAAAAGTGCCCCACAAGACAAAGTTCCAAGAGGCACCATGCCAAAGTCCACCAAGAAACATTGTGATGATAAGATTCAAATACTGACGGAATTTACCTTTGCGGTTACCTCCTAAAGAAATATAAAGATAATCGCGAAGCCAACTAGACAAAGAGATGTGCCAGCGCCGCCAAAACTCCGTAATAGAAGCCGACTTATATGGGGAATCGAAGTTGAGGTTAAAATGAAAACCTAATAAGAGTGCAATACCAATCGCCATATCGCTATATCCGGAGAAATCACAATAGATCTGCATCGCATATCCATATACTCCCATTAAGTTCTCAACACCCGAATAAAGCGTAGGGTTATCAAAGATACGTTCGACAAAGTTCACACTTATATAATCGGAGATGATCGCTTTCTTAAAAAGGCCGGACAATATCAAGAAAACTCCTCTTCCGAACATCTCACGGGAGACAAAAAGAGGCATACGTATTTGAGGTATGAAATCACGTGCCCG
>Ga0114938_1002577_pt1 | contig 11292 bp, 7 predicted proteins | sample AshMeaBigSpring_FD_88675 | JGI IMG/M metagenome (GOLD analysis project Ga0114938, IMG submission 88675) | Groundwater microbial communities from Big Spring, Nevada to study Microbial Dark Matter (Phase II) - Ash Meadows Big Spring | ecosystem: Environmental > Aquatic > Deep subsurface >...
AACCCGTGGGAGGGGAGCCGCGTGCCGGGCGGCTCGTCCGGCGGCAGCGCGGCCAGTGTGGCGGCGGGTGAGGCGGCGCTTTCCATCGGCACCGACACCGCCGGCTCCATCCGGCAACCGGCGGCCTTCTGCGGCGTGGTCGGCGTCAAGCCGACGTACGGGCGCGTGAGCCGCTACGGCCTCATCGCCTTCGGCTCGTCGCTCGATTGCCCCGGCCCGCTGGCCCGCAACGTCCGCGACGCGGCGCTGGCCCTCACTGCGATGAGCGGCGCTGATCCACACGACTCGACCGCTGCGGCCATGCCGCCGCCCGACTTCACCGCACAGCTCAACGCCGGCGTCAAAGGCCTCCGCATCGGCCTCAGCCCCGACTACTTCCGCATCCGATTCCCCCATCCGCAGACCGGCGAGATTCGCGACACCGAGCTGCCCGGCGAGATCACCGCGGCGGTGCGCGGCGCGGCGGAAGCGTTGGCGCGCGCGGGCGCGCAGATCATCGAAGAGGTGCCGATGCCCAACACCAGCTTCGGCATCCCGGCCTACTTCGTCATCTCACGCGTCGAGGCCGCGTCGAACCTGCATCGCTTCGACGGCGTGAAATACGGCCACCGCACGCCGCAAGCGGTCGGCGATTTGCGCGACCTGTATCGCCAGAGCCGGGCCGAGGCGTTTGGCCTGCAACCGAAATTACGGATTTTGATGGGGATGTATGTCAGCGGGGCGCAGTATGCCAAACAGTATTATCAACGCGCGTTGCGGGTGCGGACCCTGATCCGGCGCGACTTCGAGGCGGCGTTCGATCCGAACGGCCCGTATCGTTTGCACGCCTTGCTCACGCCGACCACGCCGAGCACCGCCTTCGAGGTCGGCGCGGTGTATGGCGACAGCGTGTTGATGCAATACTCCGACGCGCTGGCCGTCACCGCCAATCACGCCGGCACGCCCGCCCTCACCCTGCCCGGCGGCTTCGACGCGCGCGGCCTGCCCATCGGGCTGCAACTCGTTGGCAACGATTGGGATGAAGCCACGCTCTTGCGCATCGGCGCGGCGTACGAGCAATTGACGGCGGGTGACGGATGGCGCAGTCGTCGGCCGGCGATATTGGCATCGAATCCCGCAAACTAGCGCGAGGCGGGGCAAGATGAAACCGATCAAAAAAAGGCTCATCGTCAAAACATCCATCTCCAATGTATGGGCGGCGCTCACCGGGCCGAAGGCCATCGAGGCCTGGATGGGCGGGCCGGTGAAGAGCAACCCGCGCATCGGCGGGCGCTATGCCTACTTCGGCGGCGAGACCACGGGCCGCTACACGCGCGTCGAGAGGCCGACCGAGTTGGCATACACCTGGCGTCAAGCCGTTTGGCCGGATGAGTGGGCCGACAGCCGCGTGCATTGGAAGCTCAAGCCGGTGCAGGCCGGCACGCAGATCGATCTCACCCATTCGTCGTTTCCGAATCAGGACGAACGCGACAGCCACGACCTGGGCTGGGATGAGTATTGGCTCGGGCCGATGCAGGCCTGGCTGGAAAGTGGAAAGTAGCCCGTGGCCCAGGCGAACATCCACGGCGGCGCGCTGGACTACGAAGTGGCGGGCGCGGGCGAGGCCGTCGTCTTCATCCACGGCTTCTCGCTCGATGCGCGCATGTGGGATGACCAGTTCGAGTTCTTCGCCCAACACTTCCGTGTGCTGCGCTGCGATCTGCGCGGCTTCGGGCGCTCGTCACTGCCGACCACGGAGTACGCGCACACCGATGACCTTGACGCGCTGCTGGCGCACGTCGGGATCGAGGCCGCGCACATCGTCGGGCTTTCGATGGGTGGTGGCGTGGCAGCCGATTTCGCGCTGGCTTATCCCGAACGCGTGCGCTCGCTGGTGCTGGTGGATGCGGCGATCGGCGGGTTTACGTACACGGCGGATTGGGGCAACCCGTCGCGGGCCGCGCGCGCCGACGGGGCGGAAGCGGGCAAGGCGGCCTGGCTCCACGACGCGCTCTTCGATCCCATTCGCGCCCTGCCCGGCCCGTGGGCGCGCATGCAGCAAATGGCCGCGGACTACTCGGGTTATCACTGGCTCAATCGCAGCACCGAGCGCCGGCCCGAGCGCGAGCCCTTCACCCAGCTTGAACGCATCGCGGCCCCGACCCTCGCCCTTGTCGGCGAGCACGATTTGCCGGACTTCCATGCCATCGCGGAGGCCATCGCCCAACGCGCACCGAATGCGCGCAAAGTCGTGCTGAAAGGCGTCGGGCACATGGTCAATATGGAAGCGCCTGAGGTGTTCAACTCAATGGTGCTCGAGTTTCTTCGCGGCCAGATCGCACAGCGGGCGCAGATGAATCCGTGAGCCGAGGCGATTGGCAGCCTCGGCCCGCGATCTGAGCGGGAAGCCGGGTCGCCGGCGATGCGCCAGATCGAGATGCCCGTCGCCGTGTGCTTCTGTTTGGTGGCCGGCATCTCCGACCCTTGCGGCAGGCCGGGCAGCAGGGTATGGCTCTATCCGCCGGGACGATTCCGGGTATAGTTGCCGTCGGCCCGCCGCGCTTTGCTTTCCGCTATGACCCAGCTCGAAGCCGTCATCGGTCTCGAAATCCATATTCAGCTCAACACCCGCACCAAAATCTTCTGCGGCTGCCGGGCGGATTCGTGGGGGGCGGATCCCAACACCAACATCTGCCCGGTGTGCTGCGGGCTGCCGGGTGTGCTGCCGGTGCTCAACCGGGCTGTGGTCGAGAAGGCCGCGCTGCTCGCCGCTGCCATGCACAGCGACCTGCGCGCCGAGAGTTTCTTCGACCGCAAAAACTACTTCTACCCCGATCTGCCCAAGGGCTATCAGATCACGCAGTACGACGCCGCCATCGGGCGCGGCGGCTACTTCGACGTGCCGCTGCCTGGCGGAGACAGCAAGCGGGTGACGATCCACAAGCTGCACATGGAGGAGGACGCGGGCAAGACGAAGAACGACGCCGCCCGTGGCGCGCGATTGATTGATATGAACCGCTGCGGGGTGCCGCTGATCGAAATGGTCACCGGCCCCGACCTGCGCTCGGCGGACGAGGCCGCCCAAAGCCTCACCCACCTGCGTCAGTTGCTGCGCTGGCTCGACGTGTCCGAAGCCAACATGGAGCGCGGCCACCTGCGCTGCGACGCCAACGTCTCCATCCGCGAGGCGGGCAGCAGCGTGCTCAACCCAAAGACCGAGATCAAAAACGTCAACAGCATCGAGGCGGTGCGCAACGCCATCGGGGCCGAGATCGCCCGGCAGGCCGCCGAGGTGAACGCGGGCCGGCGCGTCGCGGCGTGGACGCTCGATTGGGACGACGAGACGCAGACGCTACACAAGATGCGGAGCAAGGAGACCGAGGCCGACTACCGTTACTTCCGCGAGCCGGATCTGTTGTCGGTGCGGCTGAGCGACGAGCAGCGCGCGGCCATCGTGGTGCCGGAGCTGCCGCCGGCGCGGCGGGCGCGCTTCAGCGCGCACTACGGGCTGAGCGACTACGACGCCGGCGTGCTCACCGACGAGCGACCGCTGTCTGACTATTTCGAGGCGACCGTGGGCCTCGGCGCCGCGCCGAAGACCGCCGCCAATTGGATGATGAACGATCTGTTGCGTCTGTTGAACGATCGCGGGCTGACGGCGAAGACCCTGCCCCTCTCGCCGGCGCAGCTCGCCGAACTGATCGCGCTGGTCGAGGCCGGGACCATCAACCGCGCCACCGCCGTCGGGTTGATGCCCAAGGTGATCGAGTCGGGCCGCGCGCCAAAGGAACTGGTGGCCGCCGAGGGGCTGGCGCAGATCTCCGGCGACGACGCCCTGCGCGCCCTCGCCCAAACCGTCATCGCCGAAAACCCGGCTGAGGTCGAGCAGTATCGCCGGAAGCCCACCCTGCTCAAGTGGTTCGTCGGCCAGGTGATGAAGAAGAGCCGCGGCCAGGCGAATGCGCAGGTCGCGGAACGTGTTTTGAGTGAGCTGCTGAACGAGGCCTGATGGCGTGAAGGGGAGAGGCCGTGTTCACTCACTCGCCCCTTCACCTCCGCATCCCGCACCCCACCCATGTCCCCCCACTCCTCGCATCTCCTCCTCAACGGCCTGCGCTTTCACTACCTGGACTGGGGCGGTGACGGGCGCCCGCTGGTGCTGGTGCACGGTCTGGCCTCGAACGCCCGCATCTGGGATTTCGTCGCGCCGCACCTCGCCGGCGCCGGCTTCCGCGTCTTCGCGCTCGATCAGCGCAGCCACGGCCTGACCGACCCGGCCGAGGACGGTTTCGATTTTGGGCAGATCACCCGCGACCTGCATGCCTTTGTTGACGGGCTGAACCTCGAACGCCCGCTGCTGGTCGGGCACAGTTGGGGCGCGAGCACGGTCCTCAACTATGCTGCGCTGCCGCCACAGAACGTGGCCGGCATCGTGATGGTGGATGGTGGGATGTTTGCGATGAAGGCGGACCCCGAGATGACGTGGGAGAAAGCGGAGGTGATGTTGCGCCCGCCCGATCTCGACGGCATGCCGGTGGCCGACTTCCGCGCCCGCATGCGCAACTGGCTGCCCGACGGGCTGGAGGTCGAGGCGGTCGCGCCCATCGTCCTGGCCAGCTTCCGCATCGATCAGGACGAGCGCCTCTATCGCCGGTTGCCTATCCCCCATCACATGCAAATCGCGCGGGCGATATACGAGAGGCAGACCTTCGACTTGTTTGCGCGGGTGCGCTGCCCGGTGTTGCTCTGCCCGGCGGATGAGACGCCGCGCGACGAGCGCGGGGCGCGCTTCCGCGAGCTGAAGCACGACGGCGTGCGGCGCATCGAGCAACTCAAAGCCAATGTCCGCACCCACTGGTTCGCCGACACCATCCACGACATCCCGCTGCACCGGCCCGCTGAACTGTCGCAGGCCATCCTTGCGTTCGGCCGGGGTCTGAGTGAATGAAGCGCATCGCCTGGCGTTTGTGGCTGGTGCTGGCCTGGGCGGCCCTCTGCCACAGCGTCTGGATGAGCCTCGCTCCGCCCGATCTGAGTGGGGATGCCGCCCGCCTCGGCCTGCACACCTTTGACTGGCTGCAACGCGGCGCGTGGCCGTTCTACATCTATCACCTCTTCGCGCCCAATCCGCTGATCATCTGGCTGCAAGCCATCGCCTTCAGCCTCGGCGGCCCGACCGTCGCGGCGGTGCAGGCCGTGACCGTCGTTGCCGGTGTGCTGTGCGCCGGGCTGACGTACATCGCCACCGTCACCCTTTTTCGCGCGCAGGGGTTGCGCGTGGCGCGCCGCGCGGGTTTGCTGGCCGGGCTGGGCCTGCCGCTGCTCCCGGCCCTCAACCACTTTGCGCACGGCGGCACTGAGCACATTCTGTTGCCGCTGTTCATGTTGCTCGCCGTCGCGGCCTTGTGGCGCGGTCTGCGTTCCGGCCGGTATGCCGATTTCGCGCTGGCCGGCGCCGCGCTCGGCCTCAGCCAGTATGCCTACATCGTGGCGCGCGTGCTACCGATTGCGCTCGGCGCGGCGCTGCTGGCCGCCATGTGGCGTGACCGTGTGCTCTGGCGCCGCTGGCGCGGATTGCTTCTCACCGCGTTGGTTGCAGGCCTGATTGCTTTGCCGCAATGGACTCTGTTTGTCGCCGCGCCGTACACGTTGTTCGCCCGCACCGGGCAGGAAGCCGGCCGTTTCATCTTCGCCGAGCCGCAGGCACTCACCCTGTTCGGCGTCAAACTCTGGCATCAGGCGCTGGCCCTCGGCTGGGAGTGGCAGAGCGGCTACAACCCGTCGGGGCGCGGGCTGTTGCCGGCAATCGGTTTTGTCGCCGCCGGCGTCGGCGTCATCAGCCTGGGGCGGGCGCGCACCCCCGCTGCGCCGTTCACGCTCACGGTCACCGGTCTGTTGATGTTGCCGGATTTGTTGACGGTGGAGGGGGACTGGCCGTCGGCCACGCGCCTCATCGGGGCGATGCCTCTGTGGGTGATGCTGGCGGGCTTCGGCGCGGCGCGGCTGTGGCGCTGGCTCGAACTTCGGGGCGGTTGGGTGAGCCGGCTCGGGCCGGCGCTCGTAATCGTGTGGTTGGGCGCGGGCCTGGAGGCGCAATGGCATCGCATCGCCATCGTCGCGCCGCAGGTGCTGGCGGAGCCGGGCCGCGAGTGGATGAGCAGCCTGGTCGAACAGGCCGAGGCCGACTACATCCTCGCGCACACCGGCGCGGCCATGTTGATCCCATCCGATGAATACCAGCGCGCGCCGCTGGCCTTTCGCCTGGCCGCGCACTACCGCGAACGCACCGGCGCCCTCACAGCCCCGCTGTCGCCGGGCGAAGCCGTCACGATCGTGATGCCGGTCGATCCCCTCCGCCCCACCACCGACGGCGTCCCGCCTCGCTTCATCGCCGATGAATGGATCTTACTGCGCGATGGCGGCGTGCACTTCCTCCCGCCGCTGCCGAACAGCGTCGAGCAGCTCGCGGCAGAGACAACGTTGCTGGCCCGCAACGGTGCGCCCGCTGCCCGGGTGAGCGCGGGACTCTGGCGCGGCGCGCGGCTCGTCCCGGCTGGGGGCGAGTTTGCTTTCGAGCGTGGCCTGCGAGTCGCCCCGCTGGTGGCGGACGCGTTGATCCCCGGGGAACCGCTGATCGTCACCCTGCTCTGGTCGAGTGACGATCCAGTGACCGAAGACTTTCAATTGTTCACCCAACTCCTCGACCGGCGCGAGGCGATGGTGGCCGGTGTGCACGATTGGCCGCTGCGCGGCACGTATCGCCTCAACGCGTGGCGCGCGGGCGAAGGCGTCCCGCTCAGTTACTCGTTCGCCATCCCGGCGGATTTGCGGCCCGGTGAGTATCGGCTCATCACCGGCGTCTTCGATATCGCGCGGCAAGCGCGCGTGCCGGCGCTCTCCGGCGGCGAGGTCGCCGTGGTCGCCCGCTTCAAGGTCGCGCCGAAGGTTGAACCGTTCGCGCCCGAGCACACCGTCTCGGCCACCTTCGGCGGGAGGCTGCAACTCATCGGCTACACGTTCACCGAGGGCGGTGTGCGCATGCAGTGGCAGGCCAGCCGCCAGCCGGATTTCAACTACACCCTCTTTCTGCACGCCTTCGACGCGGCGGGCAACCTCATCGCCCAAGTCGACTCTGAACCGCTGGCCGGCGATTATCCAACCGGGCTTTGGGAGACCGGCGAGACGGTGGTGTGGGAGGTGCCGTTCGCCGTACCCCAAGCGGCCACCACCGTGCGCGCCGGCTGGTATCGGTGGGATACGGGCGAGCGCCTGCCGTTGACCGTGGCCGGCCAGCCCGCGCCCGAAGGTGCGCTACCATTGCGCTTGACCCTCGGCCCATGATCGCCCACCTCCGCCGTGTTGCACCTTTCGCCGCCCTGCTCGTGATCTGGGCGTTGTTCTTCTGGCGCTTCGCCGCGCCAAATCCCGGTGACCGGTTGACGTACGAACGCGGCGACTTCTCGGAGACGTTCGGCGTCTTTCGCGACCTCACCTTTCGGTCCATCAACGCCGGCGCCCTGCCGCTGTGGGTAGAGTGTTTGTGGTCGGGCTACCCGCTGCACGCCGACCCGCAGGCGCAGGTCTTCTATCCGCCGGCGTGGCTCACCTTTGCGGCCCTGCGCGCGCTGGGCTACGGCCACTTCCCGCTGGAGGCGCTCGTTGTGGAGACGGCCCTCCACTACCTCTTCCTCTCGCTTTTCCTCTATCTCTTTTTGCGCTCACGCCGGCTGCACCCCGCGGCTGCCGTGCTCGGTGCGGTGACTTTCACGTACGGCGGCTATGCCACCGGCTATCCACCGCTGCAGAACACGGTGCTGGCGACGAATGTCTGGCTGCCGGTCGCGCTGCTCTTCGCCGCGCGGCTGGCGGAGCGGCCCGCGCGGAGTCACTTCGCCGCGCTCGCCCTCAGCCTCGCCCTGGCCTTCGTCGCCGGCCACCCGCAGACATTTCTGTTCGTCGCCCTCATCACCCTCAGTTACTTCGCTTTTCAGTTTCAGCAGCACCACCCGGCGCGCCGGGCCGGGCTGGCGCTGCTGCTCGCGGCGCTGATCGCGCTGACGACGGCCCTCGTCGCCGTGCAATTGCTGCCCGCGCTGCAATTCATCCTCAGCTCGACCCGCTCCGGGCTGCCCTTCGCCAAAGCCGGCAGCGGTTTTCCGTTTCAGGATATCGTCGCCTTCATCGTGCCCAACTTCGTCAGCCATTGGAATCCGTTGTACGTCGGGCTGTTGCCGCTCGGGCTGGCGCTGTTCGCGCTGCGCCACGCGGATGTTGAACGGCGGTACTGGGCGGCGCTGGCCCTGATCGCCCTCGTCATCTCCTTCGGCACGCAGGCGGTGGCGTACGACGCCGCGTACTGGGCGGTGCCCGGCCTCGGTCTCTTTCAGGGCGCGGAGCGGTTGGCGGTGATGGTGAGCTTCGCCCTGGCGGTGCTGGCCGCGCACGGCGCGCACGCTGCCTTCGGCAGGCTCGAACGCTTGCCCCGGGCGTGGATGTGGGCCGGATTGTTCGCGCTGCTGTTCCTGGCCACAGCGGCGCTGACGTTCCTCGTCTACACCGGCGCCGCGCCCGAAAGCTGGGCGGCGCTGCCCGGCGTCTTTGGCCGGGCCGCGTTGATGGTGGGGCTTACGTTCGTCGTGTGGCGCCGGCGCGGCGCCGCTGCGCCTGGCCCGGCGTTGTTGGTCGCCGTCGCCGTGCTTGATTTGTTCTCGGCCAATCGCCCGCTCAACGTCAGCGCGCCGTATGTGGCCTATCCGGTGGATGCCAACGTGCTGCCGATGCAGGCGGAGGCCGGTTTCTTCCGCGTGCAGGATGATGCGCGGCTGGCCGGCCATGCGGGCTGCGCGTATGGCTTTCGCGAAACCGACGGCGTGACGCCCTATCGCCTGGCCGGCTACGACCGCTTGCTGTCCCTGCCCGAGCCGGAGCGTTGGGCCTTGCTCGGCGTGAAGTTCGTCGTGACGTGGCGCGGCGAGCTGCTCGACACGAACGGCCGGCGCATTCCATCCGAAGTGGTGGCGGTGAACGAAACGGTGGATGAACGCGGCAACCCGACCCGCACGCATCGGCTGAGTGGCGAGCCGCAGCGCGCGTGGTTGTCGCCCGATAGCGCCGCGGGCGCGACCGCCCCGGTGAACGACTCCGTGCGCGTGGTGAGCGATGCGCCGGGCGCGGTCACGCTGCGGGCCGAGGTGCCGGAGGGCGCGCCACAACTCGTGGTGTTGAGCGAGCCGCACTTCGCCGCCTGGCGCGTCTGGGTGGATGGGCAGCCCGAGGCCCTGCGCAGCGCGCGGGCGGCCTTGCTCGCGGTCGCCGTTCCGCCCGGTGAGCACACGATCGAGTTTCGCTATCAACCCGACCGGCTGTGGGCCGGCGCTGCGATATCGGTGCTGGCGCTGGTGTTCACGCTGGCCCTGCCCTTCGTGTCCGCGGGTCGCCGCCGATGAACATCGTCTTCCGCCGCGCCACCGCCGCTGATCAGGCCGCAATCGAGGCCCTCATCCGCGCGGCCGGCATCAACCCGATGAGTCTGAAGTGGCAACATTTTCTGCTCGCGGTCGAAGAGGCGACGGGCGAGATCGCCGGCACCGGGCAGATCAAGACTCACGGCGACGGCTCGCGCGAGCTGGCCTCCATCGCCACCCGGCCCGAATTTCAACGGCGCGGCATCGCCGGCGAGATGGTTCGACGATTGATCGCGCAACACCGGGCCGAGTCGGTCGAGCCGCTCTACCTCACCTGCGCCAGCCCGCTGCGGTCATTCTACGAACCGTTCGGCTTTCGCGTCGTCGAACGCGCCGAGATGCCCCGCTACTTCCGGCGCCTCTCGCGCGTGGCCGGGCTGATCATGCTGTTCAGCGACAGAAAATTGCTGGTGATGAAGTTGGAGGGGCCGGCGTGAGCGGTCGCCGCGCGCGACTCTTCTGGCCGGCGCTGGCGTTGACGCTGCTGGCAGCGGCGGTGCGCGTGTACGGCCTCGATCATCAGCCGCTGCGCGGCGACGAGGCCTTCAGCGTGCGCCTCGGCGCCTTCCCGCTCGAGGCCATGTTCGCGGCGATGGCCGCCAGCGAGCCGAATCCGGCCCTGCAATATCTGTTCATCAAATACTGGATGGAGGTCGCGGGCCGGGGCGAGTTCGCCGTGCGCCTGCCGTCGGCGCTGGCCGGTGTGCTCACCGCCGCGCTGACGTTTCGGGTCGGGGTGGCGCTGGCCGGCCGGCGGGCGGGGCCGATCGCGACGCTGTGGGCGGCGCTCAATCCATTTCTGGTGTGGTTCGCGCAAGACGTGCGCGTGTATGCGATCTTCACCGCAGTTGCCACGGCAGCGGCCTGGGCGACGTGGCGCGCCGCTCGACACAATCGCCCACGCTATTGGATCGTGGCTGGTGGGCTGTGGTGGTTGGCGCTCGGGCTGCACTACTTCACCGCGTTCTCGATCGCCGCCGCCGGGGCGGCCCTGCTAATTGCGCCCGGCACGCGCCCCCGTTGGCGGCCCGCAATGTTCACGCTGGCCGGCGTCGGCCTCGCCTACCTGCCGTGGGCGGTGTATGTGTGGCCGCTGCTCGCCGGTCACAGCAAAAGCTGGATTCCACCGCTCTCGGCTGCCGAGGCCTTGACCCGCACGTTCACGAGTTTCAGCGCGGGCGGTTGGTTCGCCGGCGCGACCACGCTCACGCTCTGGGCCGGGGGCGCGACGCTCGCGGCGTCGCTCGTCGGTGGAAGCTGGCTCGCGCTGCGGCGCGATTGGGGGCGGGCAGTGTGGATGCTGGCCCTCGGCCCGGGCGTGCCGCTGGTGCTGTTCGCGCTCTCGTTGTGGCGGCCCGTCTTCCTCGAACAGTACGCCATCGCCGCCGTGCCCTGGTGCCTCAGCCTGGCCGCGATTGGCGCGGCGAGTGGGCGCGGCAGACACGGGCAACTGCTCGTCGTGTGCGCGCTGGCTGCGGTCGGCGTCACCTCGATCCTCCACTATCGCTTCGACCCGGCGTACCGCAAGGCCCCGGATTGGCGCGCCCTCAGCGGGCACATCGCGGCGACGGCGCGCGCGGGTGAAATCGTCCTCATCAATCAACCTGATCCGGCCTTCGAGTATTACCATCGCGCGCCGCTGCCGTTCGAGGACGCGCCGCCCGTTCCGTGGGCCGAGGGCGGCCAGGCCGCGGTCGAGGCGCAGTTGAGCCGGGTGCGTGACTCGTATCAACAGGTGCGGCTGCTGTTCGCGCCCAATCCGATCTTCGACCCCGAGGGCTACGTCAGTCGCTGGCTCGAGGGCTGTTGCGAGAAGACGGGCGATGAATTTGTGGATTCGTTTCGGGTG
>Ga0114938_1002578_pt1 | contig 11290 bp, 9 predicted proteins | sample AshMeaBigSpring_FD_88675 | JGI IMG/M metagenome (GOLD analysis project Ga0114938, IMG submission 88675) | Groundwater microbial communities from Big Spring, Nevada to study Microbial Dark Matter (Phase II) - Ash Meadows Big Spring | ecosystem: Environmental > Aquatic > Deep subsurface >...
AAGCCAAACGCAACAAGTATGTGCTGCTGAACGCGCCGAATGAGAAGCTCAGCGAAATCATCGCCATTCTGCCGGGGATGAAGAGTCCCACCGTGCTGCCCCTGGCGGAAAGCGGCTGGAGCAGTGTGCACAGTGTGCTCAGTGAAGATGAATTCTGGGATCGCATCGAAAAGCTCAAGGCCGCCGGTGCACAGGGAATACTGGTAGTGCCGATTGAGAAAATGGTTATTTAGTTGTCAGTTGACGGTTGACAGTTGACGGATGACGGTTGACATTTGACGGTTGTCGGTTGACAGAAATGTTCAATTTCTGGCTGTCAACCATGAACGACGAACTATGAACCATGAACCTGATCCATGAACCATGAACAAACGCTCATGAAAATATACACAAACCCAAGCGAAACGCAACTCCATGAGCTGCTGCAAAGGCCGCAGGGCGATCTGCGCACCCTGGACAAGTCCGTGCGCAAAATCATGGACGCCGTTCGGAAAAGGGGTGATAAAGCCGTGAGGAAGTTCACAAAGGAATTTGATGGCATAGGTCTGCGTTATATGGATGTGAAGGAAAGGGAGTTCCGGGCAGCGGAGAAAGCCCTCGATCCGGCCCTGAAGGCCGCGATCAACACAGCCGCCCGGAATATTCGCAGCTTCCACGAAAGCCAGCTTCGTGCGGAGCATCCGGTGGAAACCATGCCGGATGTCAGGTGCTGGCGTAAGGCGATCCCGATACAGTCAGTCGGTTTGTACATCCCCGGCGGCACGGCGCCCTTGTTTTCTACGGTACTCATGCTGGGCATTCCCGCAGTGCTGGCGGGTTGCCCGGACATCATCCTGTGTTCCCCGCCGGACAGTGAAGGGAATATTCATCCGGCGATTCTTTTCGCGGCGAAGACCGTAGGCGTAACGAGGATTTTCAAAGCAGGTGGAGTGCAAGCCATCGCCGCCATGGCCTATGGCACGGAATCCATTCCCCGTGTGCACAAGATTTTCGGACCTGGCAACGGCTATGTGACCTATGCCAAGCAACTGGCGCAACAGGAAGGCGTGGCCATTGACTTGCCTGCGGGTCCTTCCGAAGTCTGCGTGCTCGCAGACGCTACGGTCAATCCCTCCTTCGTTGCCGCAGACCTGTTGTCGCAGGCCGAACACGGTCGCGATTCCCAGGTTTTGCTGGTCAGCAACAATCGCGGGACGGTGGACAAAGTGCTGGAGAAACTGCAGCAGCAACTCAGTGTCCTGAATCGGAAAGACCTGGCGGACAGTGCCCTGCAGCATAGCAAGGCCATCGTCTGTGAATCCCTGGATGATTGCATGGCGATCGTGAACGCCTATGCGCCGGAGCACCTGATCCTGGCATGCGAAAATCCGGAGCACTGGGCGGAAAAAGTTACCGCGGCGGGTTCCGTTTTCCTGGGTCATTTTACGCCGGAAAGCGCGGGCGACTATGCCAGCGGCACCAACCACACGCTGCCCACGAACGGGCACGCGAGGGCTTATAGCGGCGTGAGCGTGGACAGTTACCAGAAGAAAGTCACTTTCCAGCAGATCTCGGAAGCAGGACTTCGGTTACTCGGCCCCGTCATTGTGACCATGGCGGAGGCGGAAGGGTTACAGGGACATGCGGAAGCCGTTCGGGTCCGGTTATCATAATCAAAACGACAAGCCAACATACATGTTCGATCCTATTCAGTGGGCAAGGCCCAATATCCGGACACTGGTTCCTTATTCCTCGGCCAGGGATGAATTCCATGGCGAGGCGAAAATCTACATTGATGCCAACGAGAACAGCCTGGGCTCGCCCATGGTCAAGTGGTATAACCGCTACCCGGATCCGCACCAACTCAAACTGAAGGAGAAGATCAGTGCGATCAAGGGCATCGCCCCGGAACATGTCTTCCTGGGCAATGGCAGCGACGAAGCCATTGATATCCTTTTCCGCGCCTTTTGCGAACCCGGGCAGGATGAAGTCATCATCTGCCCGCCCACCTATGGCATGTATGAAGTGTCGGCCAACATCAATAATGTGAACATCCTGCGCGTGCCGCTGACAACGGGTTACCAGCTCAATATTCCTGCATTGGAAGAAACAGTCACAGCGCGGACCAAAATCATCTGGCTTTGTTCGCCCAATAACCCTACCGGGAATTCCCTGGACAGGGCGGATGTGGAGATACTCCTGAATAATTTCCCTGGACTGGTGGTGATCGATGAAGCGTACATTAACTTCTCCCGTCAGAAATCATTCATACAGGAACTCCCGGACTATCCAAACCTGGTGGTGATGCAGACACTCAGCAAGGCCTGGGGCCTGGCGGCGTTGCGGATCGGCATGGCATTCGCGAGCCAGGCAATCATCCAGATCATGGACAAGGTCAAACCGCCTTATAACATCAATGAACCTGCGCAGGAACTGGCGCTGAAGGCGTTGGAGGAAGTAGGGCAGGTGAATGATATGATCCGGATCATTGTGCATGAACGCGACCGCCTGGCCGAAGCCCTGCCGCAGATCCCGATGGTGGAACAGGTCTATCCCTCGGATGCCAATTTCCTGCTTGTGAAAGTGAAGCATGCCCGCCAGGTGTATGAATACCTTCTGGACTGCGGCATCGTGGTGCGCGACCGGAGTAAAACTGCCGGTTGTGAAAGTTGCCTGCGCATTACCATCGGCACACCAGCGGAAAACAACCTGCTCTGGCAGGCCCTCTGCGATTTTGCGGAAACCCCCGAAGCTGAAAAGGCGTAATTTTAGCGCGATAAATTGAAAACATGATGAAAGCGATTGTCAATATTTTTCTAGTTGCCTTGCTGGTTGGTAATAATGTATGGGCCGGTGATACAACGGATGTGAAAGCCCCCAGCCTCCGTCAACCGTCAACCGTCAACCGTCAACCGTCAGCAGAAATGCTCACTTTGCCCTCCGGCTTTACATCAACTATCCTCGCTGACACCCTCGGCCGCGCCAGGCATATCGCCGTTGCGCCGAACGGGGACGTCTATGTAAAATTGGAGAAGCTGAAGGATGGCAAAGGCATTTACCGCTTGCGCGATAAGAATGGTGATGGCCGGGCGGATGAGATGACTGGTTTTGGGGATTACATTGGCACCGGTATCGCCATAAAAAGCGGGTACCTCTATGCTTCCTCGAACAGTGCCGTGTACCGCTATACCATGAAAAACGGCGAAGTGGACGATCGTGCGAAGGCTGAGTTGATTGTAGAAGGACTGATCGATAAAAGACAGCATGCATCCAAATCCCTGGCCCTGGACAATGCCGGGAACATTTTTGTCAACATCGGTGCGCCGTCCAATGTGTGCCAGGAAAAAGACCGTGCCAAGGGATCGCCCGGGCGGAATCCATGCCCGATCCTGGATTCGGCCGGCGGCATCTGGATGTTCCGGACTGACAAAGCAGGACAGTCTTACCATAACGGTGTCCGTTACGCGACGGGATTGCGCAACGTGGTAGGGCTGGACTGGAATACGGCGAATAATGACCTGTATGTTACCCAGCATGGCCGCGACATGCTCTTCCAGTACTGGCCGGAACTCTTCAGCCAGAAAGACGGCGCCGAGTCGCCCGCGGAGGAATTCTTTCGGGTGAAAAAGGGAGCTGATTGCGGCTGGCCCTATTGTTATTTCGACAATGCAAAAAAGCAAAAGCTGCTCAATCCTGAATTCGGTGGCGATCGAAGCAAGACCGGTCCCTGCGATGGCAAGGAAAAGTCCATCATGCAATTCCCCGGCCACCTGGCACCCAATGCGCTGCTCTTTTACACGGGCAACCAGTTTCCCGATAAGTATCGCAATGGTGCATTCATCGCCTTCCATGGTTCCTGGAACCGATCCCCGGAGCCGCAGGAAGGGTACTATGTGGTATTCATACCCATGAAAGACGGGATGCCTAGTGGCAACTGGGAAGTCTTTGCAGACGGATTTGCGGGTGCTTCCAAGGACCCGGGTAAGGCCGAATACAGGCCCACCGGCCTCGCGCAGGGACCGGACGGTTCGCTGTACGTCAGCGACGACCAAAAAGGGCGAATCTGGAAAATCAGCTACACCAAAGATGGAACCGGGTTCAGGGATTGATGACAGGCCGTGCGTTTTGCGCTGAATTGTCAAGAAACAGGCATAATGGCTCAGACACTGAACTGGAATATGCCGTCAACCGTCAACCGTCAACCGTCAACCGTCAACATAATATGAAACTGTTACTATTGATTGCAACCATGTTCCTCCTCCAGCCCCTTCCCAAGGAGTCCATGGAGCGCGGCAAGAAAGTATACGACCTGTATTGCCTCTCCTGTCATATGCCTGATGGAACCGGTGTCCCCAGGCTGAACCCGCCCCTCGCCAAGGCTTCCTGGGTATTGGGCGATAAGAAGCGCATCATCAACGTAGTCCTGAAAGGCCTGGACGAACAAGTGGAAATTGACGGGGAATACTATACCAATGTGATGGCACCACATGATTTCCTGAGTAACCAGGAAGTAGCCGATGTGCTCACGTATATCCGGAATAGCTTCGGCAATAAAGCGTCCCCGGTATCGGCTGCTGAAGTGAAGTCTATCCGCGATGCCAATCAAAAGAAATAATCGGGAAACCGGCCAAAACATATCATGAAAAGAGTATTGTTCATAGACCGGGACGGAACCATCGTTAAGGAAGCGCCACCAACCTACCAACTGGACAGTTTCAGTAAAGTACAGTTTTACCCCGAGGCGTTCTATTACCTGTCGCGCATCGCCGCGGAACTGGATTACGAACTGGTGATGGTCACCAACCAGGACGGGCTCGGGACTGAAGCGTTTCCGGAGGATAGCTTCTGGCCGGTACACCAGCATATCATTCAGTCCTTTGCCGGGGAAGGCGTGGTATTTTCCGCCGTCCACATCGACCGGAGCTTTCCGCATGACAATGCACCCACCCGGAAGCCGGGAACAGGTATGCTTCTGCGTTATATGAACAACCCGGACTATGACCTGCCGAGTTCCTATGTTATTGGCGACCGGATTACCGATGTGCAACTCGCCAAAAACCTTGGATGCAGGGCCATCTGGATGAACCAGGACCCAAACCTTGGCGCCGCCGAAATCAGCCATTCCCTGGATGAACTCCGCCCGGTCATCGACCTGGAGAGTCCCCACTGGCGTGATATTTATGCATTCCTGAAAATCGGGCTGCGCCAGGTTCAGCACCATCGAAAAACCAATGAAACAGATATTCGCATCGGACTGAACCTTGACGGTAGCGGGAAGTCGGACATCAAAACAGGCCTGGGTTTTTTTGACCATATGCTGGACCAGGTGGCGCGCCACGGGAAGATAGATCTCACCATTGAAGCAAAAGGGGACCTGCATATTGACGAACATCATACCATCGAGGACACGGGTATTGCCCTTGGCGAAGCATTCGCCAAAGGGCTCGCGGATAAGAGAGGCCTGGAACGGTATGGCTTCGCCCTGCCCATGGATGAGGCCGAGGCAAAAGTGTTAATTGATTTCGGCGGAAGGAACTGGATCGTGTGGAATGCGGATTTCAAGCGGGAAAGAATTGGGGAAATGCCTACGGAAATGTTCTTTCATTTTTTCAAGAGTTTCAGTGACGCCGCCAAATGCAACCTGAATATTGAATGTGCAGGCGAAAACGAACATCATAAGATCGAAGCGATCTTTAAGGCATTCGCAAAAGCCATCCGGATGGCCGTCAGGCGGGATCCGATGAGCAATTACCTGCCTTCCACCAAGGGAATACTCTGACATGAAACCGGATGGGAACGGGGCGTTAAAATGGTTTTTTTCTTAATTTTTAAAAATTTTAAGATGTACAGGGCTCATTTTCTGATGCTGGTCTTATTCCTTTTTTTGGCTGTCAGTTCCAGTGCGCAGGGTGACCCGGAAGCTGAATCCCTGGGGTTGCCGGGCACCACCAACCCGGGTGCAAGACCATCCACCAGGCCGCAGATGACGAATTCATCGACCAAACCACCGGTGTCCAAACCCGCTCCCAAACCGTCTACAAGTCCCGTCACGCCGGCGAAAAAATCCACTGCCCCGGCTAAAAAAGAAGGCGCATGATGCACCGGTTTTGGAGCCTGGCATTCGTATGGGTGTGCTGGCATTCCGCGGAAGCACAGCAGCAGGTTTCACCCATTGCGCTCGGTCATGTGGATTCGGTCTATTCGCAAATCCTGGGAGAGAAGCGGGCCATCTGGATATATGTTCCCAGCCAGGAATCCAATCCTGCCATGGCCCGAAAGAAATTTCCCGTCGTTTTCCTGCTGGATGGCGATAACCATTTTGGTTTTGTCACCAGCCTGGTCCGGCAACTCAGCGAAGGCTTTACGCATTTCCTGCCCGAGATGATCATCGTGGGGATTCCGAACACGGACAGGTTGCGCGACCTTACGCCTACGCACATCACCAGGACCGATACATACACAGACAGCAACCTGTTCAGGACAACAGGCGGCGGTCCCAAATTTCTGTCCTTCCTGGAAGCGGAGCTATTCCGATATGTGGACTCCCTTTATCCGACAATCCCTCATCGCACATTCATCGGTCATTCGCTGGGTGGTTTGATGGTCATCGAGGCGATGTTGAAAAAGCCGCGGATGTTCAATGCATGGATATCCATCGACCCAAGTCTATGGTATGATAACCGTAAACTAGCCCGGGATTCAGAAAAATTCCTGGCGGTAAAATCCATGCAACAGGAATCCCTGTACCTGGCCATTGCCAATAACCTGAAGCCAGGCATGGATACCCTCCGGATGAAATCAGATACTACTGCCTCAACGAGCGATACAAGGGCGATTTTTGACTTTGCAGGTCTGCTGCGATCGCATCCGGAAACCGGGCTGGACTGGCAGTACCGCTATTACGCTGAGGATGATCACGGTTCCGTACCGATGATCGCCGAATATGATGGCCTGCGCTTTGTCTTCAGGGATTACCGCTTGCCTGACTTTGGATACCTGACGGACAGTACAGTCAAGCCGGACCTAATCCTTAAGCATCAGTTCGACAAGCTGTCCCAATCCTGGGGAGTTCCTGTGCATGCGCCGGAAGCCTTTGTAAACGCACTGGGATATACACTGCTTCAGAAAAAACAGGGTGAAAAGGCGCTGGCCGTTTTCCAGATGAACACCATAAACTATCCCGGAAGTGCCAATGCTTTCGACAGCCTGGGCGATTGTTTCCTGTCGCTGGGCAACAAGGGACAAGCCGCCTCGGCATACAGGGAGTCGCTCGAAATCCGGGAGTCCACGCAAACGAGGTCGAAACTGGGGAAACTAATTGCGGGAAAATAATCCGGGCTTGGTGGAACTTGCAGGCCCGGCACTTGTCTGTTATGCACGCGTTCATTTGCAGCATCGGGGTTCAATTCAGGCTTTTTCAGGTAAATTGTACAAGATTTACCATCAATTAGCACAAGCGGCCATTCCATGAAGTATCGTGTTTTCTATCTGCCCGTCCTTTCCCTTTTCGTTTTTCTTGGACTGGCTGTCTTTGTACTGGAGCAGTGTAAGCCAAAACAGGATGCGCAAGCAACGGCAACGGCCATGACCTCGGAATCGGAATATGTGGGCGATAAAGCCTGCCAGGCTTGCCATGCGAAGGAACATGCCGACTGGCAGATGTCTGACCATAAGCGGGCGATGGAACCTGCCAATGATTCCACGGTGCTGGGGGATTTCAATAATGCCCGGTACGCGGCTGACGGGGTCACGAACACATTTTATAAAAAGGACGGAAGATTCTTTATCGAAACGACGGAGATCAATGGCGTCCGCACCACCCATGAAGTGCTTTATACATTTGGTTTCAAGCCCCTCCAGCAGTACCTCGTGGCATTCCCCGGTGGACGGATGCAGGTAACCCGTGCCAGCTGGGATACGGAAAAGAAGAAATGGTTTCATCAATACAAAGGCAGCAGACTGCATCCCACGGACTGGATGCACTGGACTGGGGGGGGGCAGAACTGGAACACCATGTGTGCTTCCTGCCATTCCACCAACCTGAAAAAGGGATACAATGCCGTGGCGGATACCTTTCATACCACCTATTCGGTTATCCATGTGAGTTGTGAAAGCTGCCATGGTCCGGGTAGCAGGCATGTGGAATATGCTGCATCGGACAGCTACAAGCAAGGCGATCGTTCGCCCGGTTCATTCCTCGGCTCGCTGAAAAATGATACCCTCGCCTCATTCAATACCTGCATGCCCTGCCATGCGCGGAGGACGGGACTCAGCCAGGATCCCGTGTTCAGCCGGGAGTTGATGGACCAGTACATTCCCGAGATCCCCCGCACCGATTTTTTCCATGCGGACGGACAGGTGAATGATGAGGACTTCATTTACACATCGTTTGTCCAAAGCAAGATGTACCACCGGGGCGTTACCTGCAAGAGCTGCCACAATCCGCACTCGGGAAAGCTGATCGCCCAGGGCAACGCTATGTGCCGTTCCTGCCATGAACCCAAATACGAAGCTTTTGAACATACCGGGCACCAGCCTTCGCTGACGCAGGTAACCTGTGTCAGTTGCCATATGCCGGGCAAGTTCTATATGGAGAATGACTATCGCCACGACCATAGCTTCAGGGTACCACGCCCGGATCTCTCCGTTACATTCGGGACCCCCAATGCCTGCAACAACTGTCATACTAACAAGCCGGCGCAGTGGGCTGCCGATGCGGTGGTGAATTGGTTCGGTCCCAGCCGTAAGTATCATTTCGCCGAAGACCTGGTTCCCGGCAGCAGGGGTGGACAGGCGTCCCTGGCGCATTTGAAAAAAATGTCGGAGGACACATCGGTTCCATCCATCATCCAGGCTACGGCCATCTATTACCTGGAACAGGCGCCTGGCAACGAGGCTTTCGCCCTGTTGATCAAGGCGCTCGCGCACAAGGACCCGCAGGTGCGTTACCGTGCATTGAATAACCTCGACGCATACCCGTACGAGCAATGGCGTGATGCCGTCGCACCCCTCCTCAGCGATCCAGTCCGCGCCGTTCGGATTGCCGCCGCAGACCTCTTCGTGCCGGTTCCCGCCACACAGATACCCAATGAGTTCCAAGAACCCTTCCGCATCGCCAGGGCCGAGCTGGAAGCCTACCTGAACAGCCAGCTGGATTTTGCCGTGGGTAACCTCGGCATGGCTGATTTTTACCTTAAGCAGCAGGACTATGCGAATGCGGAAAGATATTATCTCCGAGGCCTGAAGCAGGACAGCATGATGAATTACGCGCGACTGAACCTGTCCGGTATGTACAACGCGCAACAAAGAAACCAGGAAGCACTGAGGATGCTTCAGGAAGCGGCAGCGACGGACCCCAAAAACGGTCGCGTAAACTACCAGCTCGGACTCCTCTTAGCCGAAATGAACCAGGTGCCCGCGGCAGAAGCGCAATTCCAGAAAGCCATTGCCAACCGCTACGAGGATCCGCGTCTGTATTACAATTACGGGATTCTCGCACAACAACAGGGCAAGGCAAAAGAAGCTGAAAAAATCATGCGCGCCGGCATTGCCATCTACCCGGAACATGAGGACCTGAACTATGCGCTGGTATACCTGCTGCTGCAGTTGAGGCGCGACAGGGAAGCGCTTGCGCCGGCGATGGTCCTAAAAAAAATCAATCCCAATAACCCGAACTACCGCCCGATTTTCGAACGGTTGCGGATATGAATTCGTGTCCAGCTTCGGATATCTTCTGTGAACCGTATTTCCTTGCGACGTTTAGGCCATGGGTGGCATACCCATTTGTTCCCATTCTTCTTTAGAAGGTCCGTATATGCCGGGAACTTTCAGCCCAGCCTGCCGCATCAGGACGGTCATCTGCGCGCGATGGTGAATCTGGTGGTTAACGAGTACGCCCATCGAGAAGCGATTGGTCCATTTTTCGCCGTACATGTCTGTGGTCTCATCCAGGCTGTCATCGGTCCAATGGCGGTTGATGGCGCTCAGCAACTGGTCTGAGCATCGCATATAGTTGACAACGATATCCGCTGCCCTGGTATAGGCCGGTTGTTCTTCCGCAATCCCCAGTCCCAGTCGGTGCGGTATTTCGGTGAGTGTTTCTATGAGATGGTTTGCAAGTCGTCCCAGGGTCCTGCCGCCAGGCGTTACAGATTGGGACAGGGAAGCATCCGTGAGTTGTTCAAGGATTTTCAATGTCTGCTCAGATTCCTGTGTCCAGGTGCCGTTAAATTCTGCCAGGTTCCGAAACATGGTGTATGTGTTTATGGCAAATCTAGCATCGGTGGAACAGCCTGGATATGATCCACATCAGGACTTTAAAGTTTGAAGAAAATACGTTTTTTATACAGGAAATAGCAGAGTCCCCATTCCAATGCGAAGATACACAGCGCGGTGAGTACATGCATCAGGCCTTCGGGCATTCCGGTCATGGACATGAGCCCGTTGGTTACGGCTGCTGTATACCCGTTGAACCAGCGGTGTCCGACGATTTCAAAAAAAAGGTATATGAAGATGGAGTTCATCCCTACCACCGTGAAAAAGAAAAGATGCTTTTTATGGTTTCGGATATCGATCCACCAGTAGGCCGCCGCAAGGCCCAGCAGGCACCAGCCCAGTGTAGCGAGGGTAAATGAGGTGGTGGCGATCCTTTTAATAACCGGTGTGATGCCGGTCCAGTCCAGGGTGTATCCAATCGCCAGGCAAATGAAGCCCCAGGCAAGCAGTTTTTTTATGGGTTCCTCCGCTTCGATCAGTATTTTTCCGGCCAGTAGTCCACCGATGGTGTGCACAGATGTGGGAAGGCAGTTGATCGCTACCCATCCATCCGGGTTGATCTTATTCATCAGTACAAGGTCCATCCAGTTGCCGAAATTATGCTGGTCGGTAAAAGGCTGGTCAAACCCCTGCAGGCCGGTGAAACGGTAGAGGATTTCTGTCAGGACCATCAAACCGGCACAGAACAGTACCTGGTATGAAGGTTTCCAGTGGTGGATGAGAAAGGCCACCAGCGTCGTAAAAGACAGCTGCGTGAGCACGTTCCATAATTCAAAGGAAAGTCCTTTGTCCCTTACCGCGTAGTTCAGAACACCCCAGAAGAAAAGCCAGAAACAGCGCTGTAAGGTTTTGCGAAAGGAATCGTTCCAGCTCATACCTTTTGCCGCCTGTTTCTGCAGGGAGTAGGCCATGGCCGTACCTGCGATGAACATAAACCCGGGCTGGATAAGGTCCCAGAAGCGAAGCCCATGCCATGGATGATGGAAGAATTGTGTGGTGAACGTTTCCAGCAAAGTCCCCTTTGCCTGTTGGTGCA
>Ga0114938_1002579_pt1 | contig 11289 bp, 11 predicted proteins | sample AshMeaBigSpring_FD_88675 | JGI IMG/M metagenome (GOLD analysis project Ga0114938, IMG submission 88675) | Groundwater microbial communities from Big Spring, Nevada to study Microbial Dark Matter (Phase II) - Ash Meadows Big Spring | ecosystem: Environmental > Aquatic > Deep subsurface >...
ACCCGTGCCGGCCACGCTCTCACCCGCCAGCGAGTAAAGGGCTTGCTCAAGCTCGTCCAAGCCCGCCTCGACCCCTTCGAGGTCCGTGTCGTCCAGAATATCGTTGGATGAATCCGGAATGGGAACCGAGGTGACCGGCGGAGTTTGCGGCGGCACGTAGCGTCCCGACCAGTCCTCGTCCCTCTCGGTGTTGGCCGTCTCCTCGAAGAGCGCGAGGTTCCAACCACCGAGGTTCCAACAGGTGTCGGTGCCGACGTGGAGGTTGTACATCGGTTCCTCGAATTCGGTCAGGTAACCGATCGATCCGCCGGCGAACCAGGTGAAGAGACAAGGCGCGGGAGCCGGAGGGGCGGTTTCCATGGCGGGGGAGCCGGCGAACGCCGGGATGGCCAGAACAGTGGATAGCAACAGGATCGTTTTCATGGCGGCATTACGATAGGCGACCCGGCGGACTCCCGACAATCCGGGTTTCGCGTGCCCGGGTGTAGGTGATTCCGCACACGAGCCCTACGGGAATCCCCTTGTCCGCCGCGGTTCCGAAATCCGGTTCATGGGCGGAAAAACCATCGCCATCGCCCGCCCGGATACGTTGAATGCGCCCGCAACCGATTGAAAACATCGCGTCAGGAACTGCTCGCCACCCTGCCCAGCTTCGTCTGGCTGGCCTTCTTCGTGTTCGTCCCCACGCTGCTGGTGGTGGCCATCGCCTTCCGGCCGACGGACGCCGCAGGCGGCATCGGCGATGGCTGGACGCTGGAGCAGTTCCGGATCTTCGGCCAATCCAGCGTCCACCTGCTGCTCTGGCGCACGCTTTGGATCAGCGCCCTGACGACGGCCATCTGCATCGCGGTGGCGCTGCCCGTGGCATGGTTCATGGCGCGGGCCGAGGAACGCTGGAGGCCGCGCCTGCTGCTCCTCGTCATCGTGCCGTTCTGGACGAATTTCCTGATCCGGGTGTTCGCATGGAATCAGATCCTCCACTCCGAGGGCGGGCTGGCCAGGTTCCTGCGCCAGCTCCGGCTGTTAGGGGAGAACGAGTCGCTGCTCTTCAACTCCGGCGCGGTGGTGCTGGTCAGCGTTTACACCTACCTGCCCTTCGCCATCCTGCCCCTCTACGCCGCGGCGGAGAAATTCGATTTCAGCCTGCTGGACGCCGCGCGCGACCTCGGAGCCAGCGCCAGCCGCTCGTTCTGGTCGGTCTTTCTTCCCGGCGTCCGCAAGGGCATCGCCACCGCGCTGGTCATCGTCTTCGTGCCGATGCTCGGCTCCTACGTCGTGCCGGATCTCGTCGGCGGCACGGACGGCCAGATGATCGGCAACAAGATCGCCCAGCGGAATTTCGCCGACCGAAACCTGCCCTCGGCCTCCGCCATGTCCGCCATCCTGACACTCGCCGTGCTCGCCCCGCTCTTTTTCCGCAAGCGCAACGCCGCGAACGGGGAGGGCTGAAACCCCGTGAAATCCGCATCCCGATGAAAACGAGCCGCCTGCCATGGATCACCACGCTGCTCACGCTGGCGTTCTTCTATCTGCCGATCGGCGTGCTCATCCTCAATTCGTTCAACGCCTCGCGCTTCGGCACCACCTGGCAGGGTTTCACCCTCAAATGGTACGAACGCCTGCTTGAGCGCGAGGACCTCTGGGCCGCGCTGATGAATTCCCTGAAGGTGGCGGCCATCGCCAGCAGTGGCGCGATGGTGCTCGGCACCTGCGCGGCCTTCGCGCTGCACCGCCACCGCTCCAGCCTCCAAACCGCCCACGGCATCCTCATCACGCTGCCCCTCGTCCTGCCGGAAATCCTCATGGGCATGAGCCTGCTGCTGCTTTTCGTCTCGCTGGGTGCGACGCTGAGCCTCGTCACGGTGACCGTGGCGCACGTCACCTTTTGCGTCAGCTACGTCACGCTGGTGGTGCAGTCGCGCCTCCAGGACTTTGATTTCCAAATCGTGGATGCCGCGCGCGACCTCGGAGCCACCCGCATGCAGGCCCTCCGCAAGGTGCTGCTGCCCTTGCTGGCGCCGGGCATCCTGGCGGGCGGCCTGCTCGCCTTCACACTCTCCGTGGACGACTTCGTGGTCACCTTTTTCGTCAAAGGCCCGGGAGCCGACACCCTGCCGGTGGTGATCTACAGCATGATCAAGAAAAGCCGCGAGTTCCCGGTGATCAACGCGCTGAGCACGCTGCTGCTGCTCGTCACCTTCCTCGCCGTATGGGCCTCGCAGCGGCTCACCGCGGAGAAGGGCTAGTGTAGTGTATTGAGAGTAGCTACTCAGAGAATACACGGCTAGTCCTCTTTGTGTAGCTACTCATGAAACACCACACTAGCGGGTCTCCCCACCGGGTTTGAGCCAGTAGAGCACGGCCATTCTCACGGCGATGCCGTTCTCCACCTGGTCGTTGATCAGCGAGCGTTCGTAGTCCATGACCGCGTCGCAAAGTTCGACGCCGCGGTTCACAGGGCCGGGGTGCATGAGGTAGAGGCCGCGTTGGCGGATTTCCTCGAGGCGGGCCTCGGTGATGCCGTAGAGTTTGTGATACTCGCGCAGGCTGGGGAAATACTGGACGTCCTGGCGTTCCATCTGGACACGGAGCAGATAGACGATGTCCGGGTTCCAGGCCATGGCTTCCCGGTAATCAGTGAACCGGCGGATGTTGTCCGGACCGTTCTTCGGGACCAGCGAACCGGGACCGAGGTAGGCGACCTCGAGTCCGAGCTTCTTGAGGATGGTGCTCGTCGAGCGGGCGACGCGGGAGTGGAGGATGTCCCCGGTGATGAGGACCTTCCGGCCGGTGGGATCGGGGAATTTCTCCTTGATGGTGAAGGCGTCCAGAAGCGCCTGGGTGGGATGGGCGTGGGCTCCGTCGCCGGCGTTGATGACCGAGGCGCGGGTGAGGCGCGCGATGGTGCCGGGCAGGCCGGAGGCCTTGTGGCGGACGATGACGTAGTCGGTCCGCATGGCCTGAAGGGTCTCGATGGTTTCCCTGACCGACTCGCCCTTGGTGATAGAGGACTGGGCGACGTCGAAATTGGTGACATCCGCGGAGAGGCGTTTGGCGGCGACTTCGAATGACGAGTGGGTGCGGGTGGAAGGCTCGTAGAAGAGCATGAGGACGGACTTGCCCTTGAGCGCGGGGACTTTTTTCACGGAGCGGGTGAAGAGCTCCTTGAAGGGCACGGATTGATCGAGCAGGTGGTCGATTTCCGAGCGGTCGAGGGACGCAATGTCGAGCAGGTCTTTACGTGGCATGCCGGAGGTGTGGGAAGTAGTGGAGAGCGCCGAAGACGATGACGAGGAGCGCGATGATGGCGATGAAGGCCGCGTGATGGCGGGAGATGGGGCGGCGCACGACGATGAGCGCGGCCACGAGGAGCGAGGCGGCGGCGCAGCCCGCGGTGGCGGCGAGCGGGAATGTTTCGGAAAAGAAACAGGAGGCGCCGGCCAGGGCGAGGAGGTAGCCCGGGGTGATCACCGCGGGGTGGGCGGGGATGAGTTTCGGATTCGGCGCGGCCGAGGTCATCATGGCGAGCGCCTGGCGACGGCGGATCTCGGCAATTTCCTCGTCGCTGTGCCGGTGGACCGGCAGCTTCGAGGATTCGAGCGGAGCGGATGGATGGGGCTCCGCAACGTCCGACTGTTCGGATTTCCGGAGGGAGCGAACGGCCTTCGGGGCGGGGGCTGCGATGGGAGCCTCCCGAACGGAAGGCCGTGCCGGGAAATCGTCGCGTCTCGCGGAGGGCCCGGCAGGCGGAGCGGCTGTCGGGTGGTGCTCGACGATGGCTGCGTGATGGGTGGGAACCACCGTATCGACCGGGCCGGCGGCCGATGTCTCGTTTTCCTCAGCGGAGAATCCGGGGACACCGAGGCTTTCGCGGAGCTTTGCGATCTCCTCGGGGGATTTCTTGCGCTGCGGCAGGAGGCTCATGGGGTTTCCTTTTCGACGATCCGGACCTCGTCCAGGCCGTCCGTCCCTTCGAGGGACACCAATACATGATCGAGGCGGTGGGTGTCGAGAGTGATGCCGACGTAATCCGGCTGGATGGGCATTTCACGATGACCGCGGTCGATAAGCACGGCGAGCTCGACCTTCCCGGGACGCCCGTAGTCCGAGAGCGCGTCGAGCGCGGCGCGGATGGTGCGGCCGGTGAACAGGACATCGTCCACCAGGATGACGTGCGCACCTTCCACGGGGAATGCGATGTCGCTTTCCTGGATGGCGGGGTTGTCGTGGAGATGCTCGAAATCATCGCGATAGAGCGAGATGTCGAGCATGCCGAAGGAGAGTTCTCGGTCATCCTCCGAGAGGATGTTGAGCAGGCGCTCGGCCACCTCGTCGCCGCGGCTGCGGATGCCGACGAGGGCGAGCGGCTTGCCGGCGGTTTTTTCGCGGATGGCGGCGGCGAGTCGTTCGACTCCGGTCTGGATGTCCTGGGCGTTGAGGGTGCGAGGTTGCATGGGGGGATTCAGTCGAAATTGAGGATGCCGATGTCGCGGCGGCGCTGCAAGCCGTCGAAGTGGATGAGGTCTGCCGCGGCGTGGGCCTTGGCGACGGCTTCCTGCCGGGTGGCTCCGCCGGAAACGACCGCGAGCACGCGGCCGCCGTTGGTTTCCCAGTCGCCATCATCGTTTTTCCGGGTCCCGGCATGGTAAACCCGGAAGCCATCGGTGTTTCCAAGGCCCGTGATCAGATCCCCGCAGCGCGAGGTTTCCGGGTAGCCGGCGGACGCCAGGATCACCCCGACGCTCCACCCGTCGTCGAAGGAAATGAGGTCCGGCCGGAGCTCACCTTTCGCGCCGGCGAGGCAGAAGGCCGCGAGGTCGCCCTTCACGAGCGGCATGACCGCCTGGCACTCGGGGTCGCCGAAGCGGCAATTGTATTCAATGATCTGCGGGCCGGTGGGGGTGAGCATCAGACCGAAGTAGAGGAAACCGCGGTACGGCAGGCCTTCCCTGCGCAGCCCGGCCACGGTGGGCCTTACGATTTCCCGCTCGATGCACTCCATGATTTCCGGGGAAACGAGCTGGCGGCTGGCCACGGCTCCCATGCCGCCGGTGTTCGGGCCGTGGTCGCCATCAAAGGCCCGCTTGTAATCGCGGGCAGGGGTGAACACGAGGTATTGATCGTCCACAATGGCCGCGAACACCGAGACTTCCGGCCCGGTGAGGCACTGCTCGACAAGCACCCGCCCGGGTCCGAAGCGCCGCTGCGTGAACACCTCGTCCAGGAACGACATCGCCGATGTGTCGTCCGGGCAGACCGCCACTCCCTTGCCCGCCGCAAGACCGTCGAATTTCAGCACCGTGGGATATTCGCCCCCGATCGCGGAAACCGCCTCCTCCAGGGTGGAGGTGGCCGTGGCGCGGGCGGTCGGGATTCCATTCCTCACCAGAAATGCCTTTGCAAACTCCTTGCTGGCCTCGAGCTGAGCCGATTCCCTGGGCGGCCCCCAGCACGGGATGCCATTCCGCCCGCAAAGATTGGCAAGCCCCTCGCCCTTCACCAGATAGCTCTCCTCGCCCGCCACGCAGAGGTCGATCCCGTGGGCCTTCATCCATGCGATGAGCGATTCGAGCCCGTCCGCTTCCATCGGCTTGGCGATTTCGAAGATCGCGTCACTGCCCGGAAAACAGAACAGTTCCGGCTTTCCCGGCGATTCCGCCAATGCCCTCACCAGCGCGTGCTCGCGTCCGCCCTTGCCAACAACCAGTATTTTCATCCGCGGAGGTTCTCGCGGAATCCAGCCGGAGACTCAACCCCAATCCTCAACGCTCCATCCGGGAACATGGGCCGCACGACGGGGCGGAAAACCGGACATGCATCCAATCTCCCCGCCGGAGCCGTGGAGGCGGCAGTCGTTGAAACCGGTGCCTCATTGGATTCAGCCTGCGGCGGGCTCCCGCACTTTGTCGGCTTTCCGGAGGCTGAGGGCTCAGTCCTTCCGCTTCAACAGCGGGAAAAGCACCACGTCACGGATCGTCGGCGCGCCGGTGAGCATCATGACCAGGCGGTCGATGCCGATGCCGATGCCGCCAGCGGGGGGCATGCCGTGTTCGAGGGTTTCGATGAAGTCGTAGTCCACCTTCTGCTCCTCCTCGCCGCCGGCCTGATGTTCGAGGCGCTGGCGCTGGACGTCAGGGTCGTTGAGTTCGGAATAGCCGGGGGAGATTTCCTGGCCGTTGATGATGAGTTCGTACACCTCAACGGTTTTCCCGCCGGGAGTGACTTTGGCAAGCGGCACCAGTTCGGCGGCCACGCGGGTGACGAAGCAGGGATCGAAGGTGTGTTCCTCCACCTTCTTTTCGAAGACCTGTTGGATGACTTCGTGGTCTTCCATGGCATCGGAAAGCTGCACACCGAGCTCGTCGCACTTGGCGCGGCGCTGGGCGGGAGTGATGTCGAAGAAATCATCGCCGGCCACGCCTTTGATGAGGTCGTGGTAGTTCGCACGGCGCCACGGGCGCGTGAGATCGATGGTGCGGGTGACGTTGCCTTCGTCGTCCTTGTGCTCGATTTTCAGGCCGCCGCAGAATTTCTCCGCGAGGTGGCAGGTGAGTTCCTCGACAAGGTTGGCCATTTCCTCGAAGTCGGAGAAAGCCCAATAGGCTTCCAACATCGTGAACTCAGGATTGTGACGGCGCGAGATGCCTTCGTTTCGGAAGTTTCGGTTAAGCTCGAAAATTTTCGTGAAGCCCCCGACGAGCAGGCGCTTGAGGAAAAGTTCCGGAGCGATGCGCAGCGTGAGCGGCATGCCGAGCGCGTTGTGATGCGTCTCGAAGGGCCGGGCCGCCGCGCCTCCGGGGATGTCCTGGAGCATCGGCGTTTCCACTTCGAGGAAACCGCGGTCCTGGAGGAAGCGGCGGATTTCCGCGAGCATCAGCGAGCGGGTGACGAAAAGCGTGGCGCTTTCCGGGTTTCCCATCAGGTCGAGATGGCGCTTGCGGTATTTCGTCTCGCGATCGGCGAGGCCGTGGAACTTGTCAGGCATCGGCCGCAGGGACTTGGAAAGCACGGTGAAGTTGTCCACCTTCACGGTCGGCTCGCCGGTGCGGGTGAGGAAGGTTTCACCCTCGATACCGATCCAATCGCCGCGGTCGAGGCACTTCCATGCGGCGGCTTGTTCCTCGGAGAGGTTCTTGATGCCGACGTAACCTTGGATCGAGCCGAGCACGTCGCCGAGCTGGAAAAAGATGGACTTCCCCATGTCGCGCAGGGCCGTGATGCGACCGGCGATTTTCACCTGCCGGTTCTCCTCGAAATTCGCCCGGAGTTCGCCGGGAGTGGTGGTGACTTCGAAACGCGATCCGTAGGGATCGACCCCGAGCTCCCGGAGCTTGGCAAGTTTCTCGCGCCGGACGGCGATGAGTTCGGCTTCGGTGGACTGGGCTTGCTGCGGCGGAGCGGCTTCGGACATGGCCCGGATGGCTTAGGCGGCGTGACCCCGGGCCGCAAGAGTCGAAACGGTCCGGCGGGAGAATTCTCGGACTTACGCGAACGCGTGGGGACGCCAGACACGCCGGATCGGCCGCCCAGGCCCCCTGTCCGCCGGGTGGGATCTTCGCCAGTCGCGCCCGATCGACGCAGGGAGATTCCGCCCAGCTTCAAGGGGATTTGCAGGAGGGATCTTAGGAAATCCGGAGTTTCAACACAGCGGGGCATATCAAACTTCCAGTGTTTTCCGGCTTGCTTCATATCCAATTCCTCTTACGTTAAATATTATTGCTCAATGAGTTAGGACGTGCTGAGGATGCTCTTACATGAGCGACGGAAGTTTTCTGACACTCGGCTCCATCGAAGCGGTTCGACCGGTTTTCCTCATCGTGATGGGCGTGTTCCTCGCCCTGATCGGCTGGAGGCTCGCGAAAACCTCCGGTGTGTGGACGGCCCGATGGCTGGTGGCGGGAGGCATGCTTCTGGGCTTCGGCTACGCCGTCATGCTGCCGCTCTACGAGGCGAGGATCCTCGAACCGTTCTCGCCGGGCCGGCACTTCCACGGTTCCCCCGCCGTCGCGCTCGCCTGGCATGTGGTCAAAATCACGGTCATGAATGTCGGCTGGCTGCTTTTCGGCATCGGCATCGCCCTGCACGCGAATCTTCTCGGCTCTCCCGCCCCGCGCCCCCGCGCCCAAACCCGACCTGTCCCCTCCCCCCATGAATCCATTGCTTGAAGCCCTCCTGAAACAAGGCTTGCTGTTCGATGCGGCGGGCGTCATCGGCCTCGGCCTCATCGGCCTGTCCGCCGTGAAGCTCGCCCGCAGGAACCATTCCTGGGGAGGCACCATGATGGCCGTGGGCGCGATCTCTCTTCTCATCGCGCGATTCTACCTGATCGCCTCGCCCCATCTGGTGACCAACGACGTCCTCTACGCCATCGGCCCGATCGGCAACAGCCTGCTCATTGGCGTTCCACCTCTGTTGCTCGCGCTCGGCCTCGCCGGCATCGTGTGGGGCCTCTGGGGCCACGAGCGCTGGCTCCACAGCGAAAAGCGCTGAGTCCGCCGGCGACCTCCGGAAAATTTCCCATCGCCCGGGGGCGGCATGAGTGCTACCCCTGCCCCGGATGTTTGAAGTCAGGCAGAAACCCGAAATGGTGGAGCGCGCCTTGTTGGTGCGCTTTTACTTCGACCCCCGCGAGGCCGATGAGGCGGAGTCCCTGCTCGAGGAGCTCGCCGAACTGGTCCAAACCCTCGGCATCGAGGTGGTCGAAAGCGTCCTCCCGCGCTGCCGCGAGATGCACAAGAAATTCCTCTGCGGCACCGGCAAGGCCGCGGAAATCGCCGAGCTCGCCCGCGCCCACGAATGCGACGTGATCGTCATCGACAACGGCCTTGCCCCGTCCCAGCAACGCGAGTGGGAGAAACTCGCCGATCTCTGCGTGATCGACCGCGAGGAGGTCATTCTCGATATTTTCGCCAAGCGCGCCCACACCAAGGAAGCGCGGCTGCAGGTCGAACTCGCCCGCATGCAATACGCGCTGCCCCGGCTCGCGCGGATGTGGGGGCACCTCGACCGCGAGGGGGGCTCCGGCGGTGGCCAGGGCGGCGGTGCGGCCCGCGGCATGGGCGAGAAACAGATCGAGGTGGACCGCCGCCTCGCCAATCTCAGCATTGACCGCTGCAAGCGCGAGCTCGAACTCGTCCGCAAACAACGCAAAACGCAGCGCAAGGAGCGCGAGAAACTCGAAACGCCCCACGCCGCCATCGTCGGCTACACCAACGCCGGAAAATCCTCGCTGCTCAACATCCTCAGCGGTGCCGAGGTCATGGCCAAGGACATGCTTTTCGCCACGCTCGACACCACAACCCGCCGCATCGACCTGCCCGACGGCCAGCCGCTTCTCATCACCGACACCGTCGGCTTTGTGAGAAATCTCCCCCACCGCCTGGTGGAGGCCTTCAAGGCCACTCTCGAGGAAGCTGTGCTCGCGGATTTCCTCATCCACGTGCTGGACGCCACCGCGCCGGAAATCGAGCGTTTTCACGACACCACCCTGGAGGTGCTCCACGAACTTGGCGCGGAAGACAAACCCGCCATCACCGTCCTGAACAAGATCGATCTCGTCACCGATCCCTGCGAACTCGCCTCGCTGGACCGGACGTTTCCCGGAGCGCTGCATGTCTCAGCCATCACCGGCAGTGGATTGGAGGAGCTTCTGAAGGCCTGCAGCGAAATCCTCGCCGACCGGGTGCGCTGCAAGGACTACCGCATCCCGCAGCAACGCGCGGACCTCGTCAGCCTGCTCCACCGCGAGGCGAAGGTGCTCTCGACGGATTACGAGGCGGATGATATTCTCGTGCGCGCGGTGGTTCCGCCGAACATCGCCGGGCGCTTGCAGGAGTTCGCGGCGATCTGAGAGGCTGTATGAAAAAGGGATGGGGGCAGGAACAGGACATTGAGTTGCCCGCCCCCTCCGGACCGGAAGTGCGGATCTGGAGGCAGGTGGAAAACGCTCCCAGACGGTCCATGAACGCGTCTTCCGAAACCACGAAGGACACCCCGCTCCCGGCCTTGGCCCCGCTCCACGGTGTCCACCGTGAGTTTGCCGATCTCCGGCCATTTCGCGAGAAGCGCTTGAAGCGCTGCAGGTTCCTCACCTGCGCCGCTTGTGCCCGGCGGGGATTTCAGCACGAAACGAGGTCCCGCGTTTCCGAGGAATCGCCGCAGGGGAGAGCCGGAACCGCAGTTTCAGGAGCATCCCGTCAATCCATCACCAGCCGGAAGCCCTGATTGGGAAGGGATGCGGTTTTCACCATGCTGCCGATGTCCAGAAGGTTGTGGAAATCGCAGCAATGGCGGGAGCACCACCATGAGCCGCCGCGGCCGCAGATGCGTCTCTTCGCGGTGGCGGTGGTGATCCACGGAGGATGGCCCTCGCAGTATTCGAAGACGTTGCCGATCACGTCGTAAAGCCCCCAGGCGTTTGGTGGATAGTGGCGGACGGGCGAGGTGAGGACGAAGCCGTCCTCGCGGGTGTTCTTGAGGTGGCTCCTGCCATTCCAAGTGTTGGCGCGTGTGGGTTGGAACTCCTTTCCCCAAGGGTAAGCAGTGGTGGCTCCGGCGCGTGCGGCGATCTCCCATTCGTCGATGTGTGGCAGCCGGCCGCCGATCCACTTGCAATAGGCGCGGGCGTCCTCGCCGGAAATCTGGGTCACGGGATGGTCCGGAAGTTTCGAGGCGTCCGGTCCATCCGGGCCGAAGGGATGCCGCCAGCTCGCTCCATCCATCCGCTTCCATTCCCACTCGGCGCTGCCTTCCCCGCCGACGAGGCTCCAGCCGTTGCGCTCCGCCAGGGTCTTGTAGCCGGTGGCGGTGACGAAGGCGGCGAACTGCGCGTTGGTGGTTTCGGCATCGGCGATGGAGAAACCCGCGGTCTTGAAATCGTGCGGCTGGTTGAGCTTGTGGCCCGCGTCGCCGAGCGGGTAGGTGCCGGCGGGGATGCGGACAAGGACGTGTCCGTTAGGACCGGATCGGGTTTCCGCGAACGCCGAGGTTGCCAGAAGGAAACATGCCCAGCCGTGCGGTTTCATCGGCTCAGCGGGCGGAGATCCATTTTTCCGCCGCCGCGCGGACCTCGTCGCGCGACCCGCGGGTGTAGGGAATCATGACCGGCGAGCCGGCGACGCGCGGCAGCTTGCTGACCGGGTCGATCTCGATCCGGAGGTATTTCAGATCCTCGGGCAGCGGTTCGCCGGGTTTGAACTTCGAGAGGCCGTGTTCCTTCGCCTGCGCCCTGAGGCCCTTGACATAGGCGGCTTCGAGGGAGGTTTTCAAGTAAGCCGGGTGGGATTTCCC
>Ga0114938_1002580_pt1 | contig 11288 bp, 5 predicted proteins | sample AshMeaBigSpring_FD_88675 | JGI IMG/M metagenome (GOLD analysis project Ga0114938, IMG submission 88675) | Groundwater microbial communities from Big Spring, Nevada to study Microbial Dark Matter (Phase II) - Ash Meadows Big Spring | ecosystem: Environmental > Aquatic > Deep subsurface >...
ATCCTGATAAGCAATTTCAAACTATCGAAGGTTTTGGTGCATCCGACTGTTGGACGGTAAACTATGTTGGGCAGTATTTTTCGGATAGTGAAAAAAATAAAGCTGCCCAATGGCTTTTTAGTTCTAAAATGGATAAAAAGGGTCAACCGCTTGGTATTGGGTTGCAAATATGGCGTGTTAATTTGGGGGCTGGTACGCTCGAACAAGGTGATTCAAGCAAAATAAAAGATATTACTCGACGAGCTGAAAGTTTTTTAGATCGTGAAGGTAAGTACGATTGGTCAAAACAGGCTGGTCAACAATGGTTTATTGCAAAGGCGAAATCTCACGGTTGTAAATCGTTTGTGCTGTTTTCAAATTCACCTCCATTGCCTTTTACGCGCAATGGCTATGGATTTTCAGTTGGCGATGGAAATGCAAATTTAAAGCCCGAATGCTACGAGAGTTTTGCAAATTACTTAGTGGATGTGGCGGTTTATTTGAGTCAAAAGCATAAAATAAACATTGATTATATAAGCCCAGCTAATGAGCCTCAGTGGCCATGGAATGGCGATTATCAAGAGGGGTCGCCTTGGCAAAACACGGAACTTAAAAAAATGGCTGTTGAACTTGATAAAGCATTGGACAAACAGCATTTTAAAAGCACAATTTTAATTACTGAAGCTGCTAAATGGGATTTTATTTATCGAAACGATGGTAGAGCTTCTGATCAAATTGAATCGTTTTACAACCCTCAGAGCAATTTGTATTTAGGGGCGTTAAAACACGTAAAACCCATTGTTGGTGCGCATAGTTATTGGACTGATCGATCGAATGATACCTTGGTTTCAATACGTAAAGATGCCTACGAAAAGGCCATGAAATATGATTTGCAACTTCATCAAACCGAATGGAGTATGCTCTCGGTGCCTCCAATCGACAATTTTCCACCATCGTATTCCGAGGCTTGCTATACCGATATTGCACTAAATATGGCCAAAGTAATGTATGCCGACTTAGCCTATGCAAACGTCACTACTTGGTCGTACTGGACAAGTATGGATGTGGAGATGTATGGTTTTAAAAACCGTTTTAATTTGATTCGTTTAAATACCAAAGGAGATTCCACCTCTACAATCAAATCAGGTGGTACTGTGTCGGCCATGAAAAACCTTTGGATGTTAGGTAATTATAGCTTGTTTGTTAAGCCTGGTTATAAACGAATAGAAATTAGTGATGCCGCAAATTTGAACGATTTGATGGGCTTGTCATTTATTTCGCCTACCAAAAAACAAATAGTTACAGTGCTTACCAATTTAGCTAAAGAACCGAACAGCGTTACTCTGTCGCTACCGACATCCTTTGCTAATCGTTTGAAAAGTGTAAAAGCATATCTCACCAATAGCAGTTCTGATTTAAAATATTCGATTGTTTCAACTAATTCAATCATCAATTTACCAGCACGTTCAGTCACAACTATTGTGTACGACTTTAAATAATAATACTCTTTTTTTCTCCTTTAAAATGAATACTAAAAATCACTTGATCATACTAATATTGCTTTTACAGGCTAGTTCAATGTTGTTTTCGCAGGGACTAGGCGAATTGGCAAGTAGTGCGGGATTAAATTTTGGAACTCCAGTGCAAAACAATCAATTTGTTGCTCGTGAGCCCGATTATATAAATACATTAGTTGGTGAGTTCAATATGTTTTTTCCAGGCAATGATCTCAAGTTTATGAATGTTCAACCAACACGAGGTGTTTTTAACTTTGCAATGGCCGACTCAATTGTGGCTTATGCCGAAGCTCATGGAAAGAAAGTTCGTGGACATTGCCTTATTTGGCATAGTTACAGTCAGAATCCCAAATGGCTTACCGATAAATGGTATGGCACTAGTCCTTGGACAAGAGCGGAGTTGCTTGCAATCATGAAATCGCATATTACTACCGTTGTGAGTCGTTACAAAGGGCGTATTTCGGAGTGGGATGTGGTCAACGAAGGCATTTCCTTGGGCGATGGACACCCCAATGGGCTACGCAAAAGTCAATGGCAATCTATCATTGGCGACGACTACATTGATTCTGCTTTTGTTTGGGCACATCGTGCCGATCCGAGTGCCTACTTGTATTTTAATGAGTATGGTGCCGAAGGTGCAATTTCATCCGAATATGCAAAGCGCGATTCAGTATACAGTTTGGTAAAACGTTTGTTGAGTAGAGGTATCCCTATTCATGGAGTAGGTTTACAAGCGCATTTTGGTAACTATGTAAATACCGGCGCTATAGCTGCGAACATCAAAAAACTGGGCGAACTAGGGTTAAGGGTTTCAATTACCGAATTGGATATGATGAATACAAGCAATTTGCCAGCTAACTGGAAAGGGATGATAAATGCTTGCCTAGATAATTATAACTGTACAACTTTTGCCACTTGGGGTATTGACGATTTACACTCGTGGAAAGGGAAAGATTGTGGCTGTCTTATTTGGGACTCGTTGTTCGTGAAAAAGGCTGCTGTTTACAAGGCTGTCAGCGATGCGTTGAGTGCTGCAAATCCAACAATATCAGCTCAGCGAAAAGCATTTATGTCAGTGTTACCGTATCCACAATCCGCACTGCCGGTAACCAATACCACTCTCAATTATTGCACAGGCGATGTACCAGTGGCTTTATCGGCAACAGGAACTAAACTAAGGTGGTATGCCGATTCGAAAACGAGTATTTATAATCTAACGCCGCCAACGCCATCCACATCGGTTGAGGGCACAAAATCATATTTTGTAAGTCAAATTTTGAACTTTATCGAAAGTCCACGTGTCGAAATTAAAGTAACCGTTTCTCAATCGAAAATGTGGTACAAAGACGAGGATGGGGATGGAGTTGGTGATCCTACTCAAAGCCAAATGTCGTGTACACAACCTATTGGATACGTAGCTGGAGCACCTAATGCAGTCGACGACTTAAAACAGGATTCACCTAAGCTTATTATTTCAAAAAATTCACATAATAATGAGCTGACAATTAAAATGAGTACTGATGAGCTAATTGACGAAGTGCGCATTTTAACAGTTACAGGTGTTGTGATTGTTCAAAAATCGGTGAATCAAGCACAACTAAAACTGAATCAAAATTTGTCAAAGGGCTTTTATGTTGTCGAGCTTAAAAGCAATATGAAGACATACACTACTCAACTGGTTCGCTAACATGTTTTTTTGTTGAGTTTGCTATTTTTTAAAAATACAGCCTTCTTATTTTGGCTTAAATAATAAATCTAATTAAAAATCAAATTATTATGATACTTTCAAAAAATGGAATCTACCTAAAAAAACTACGATTAAGTTACATTCTTATCGTTGTAGGTGTTAGTTTAGCCGCTCTAGAAACAAGTTCAGCGCAGGGATTAAAAGATTGGGCTGCTGCTGCGGGCTTAAATTATGGTTCAATGGTTCACAAAGCACAGTTTATCAGCACCGCCGACTCGGCAGTATATCGTCAAACGCTTAGAACGGAATTAAACATGGCATTTCCCGAAAATGAAATAAAATGGGATGCTATAGAACCATCGCAGGGAGTTTTTAATTTCACTTATCCCGATCAAGTGATTGCTTTTGCTCAGAAAAATGGCATGAAATCGCGTGGCCATTTTATGATTTGGCATACAAATTTACCTTATTGGCTCACTTCAAGAGCTTCTGGAGCAAACAAATGGACACGTACCGAATTGATGGCCATTCTGAAAAATCACATCAATACGGTTATGGGTCATTATAAAGGTAAAATTCACGAATACGATGTTGTGAATGAGCCTTTTAATTTGGGCTACAACAAACCCTATGGCCTTCGTAATAGTATGTGGTACGATATTATTGGACCTGATTACATTGACTCAGCCTTTGTTTGGGCGCATCGAGCCGATCCATCAGCCTATCTTTATTTGAATGAGTATGGAGCCGAAATGGCTTCATCGTCCGAAAAGGCTAAAAGCGATTCGCTTTATAAGTATGTGAAAATGATTAAAGAAAAAGGAGTGCCTATTCACGGTGTAGGTTTCGAAGGACATTTTGGTAATTATATTAACGCAGGCACCATAAGTGCTAATATGAAAAGGTTAGGCGACATTGGCTTGCGTGTTTCAATTACCGAATTGGATATGATGAATACGACTATCATTCCATCAAACTGGTATAACTTAATGAAAGCTTGTGTCGATAATTATAATTGTACATCTTTTGTAACATGGGGTATCGACGATAAAAACTCGTGGATGGGGAGCGACTGTGGGTGTTTAGTTTGGGATTCTACTTTTCAAAAGAAACCAGCAATTTACAAGGCGCTCGTCGATGCTATGAAAACTGCAAATCCAACTATTACAGCTCAAAGGAGAGCATTTGCAGCCATCTTGCCCTATCCTCAAACGGCAAAACCAGTGTCGGTTCCCGAAGTTTCTTATTGTCAGGGCGATGTGGCAGTGCCTCTAGTTGCTACAGGTACGAAATTAAAATGGTTTACCGATTTGAATGCTACTGTTTATACATTTACTGCTCCAACACCTTCCACTGCAACACCTGGCTCTAAATCGTATTATGTGAGTCAAACGGTTGGCTTTATCGAAAGCCCTCGTGCCGAAATTAAAGTGACAGTTACTGCTCCAACGCTATGGTACAAGGATGAGGATGGAGATGGAAAGGGCGACCCAGCCGTTACGTTGTTAGCTTGTACTAAACCGGTGGGTTATGTAAGCGATGTGTCTACTAGTGTTTCTGCTGACTATGCGACAAATTCATTGTTACATGTATATCCTCAGCCATTTACAAAACATACAACAGTTAAGCTTAATGGAACTGGCGAAATTAAATCGATTGTTGTGATGAGTATATCGGGCACCATACTTGAAAAAATTGAAGATGTGAATAGTTCCGAGATTGTTATTGGTGATAGTCTGAGTTCAGGTGTGTACTTTGTTTTGGTTACAACAAACGAAAAAACATATAAAACTAAAATCATAAAGATGAATTAATTGGATGAAACGAGCACAACAATCAAACTTTGATATAGTTAGGGGAGAGTTGTGCGTAATTTTTATCTATAAAATAAGTATGAAACAGATGAAAAGGTTGATAAATTTAAGTATTTTGAGTTTAATGATGATAGTTGCATTTAGCTCTTGCAAATCGTCAAAAATTAGTAGTGCTAATCCAATTTTGCCCGATTTTCAGGCTGATCCATCGGCTCGTGTTTTTGGAAAAAAAATGTGGATTTATCCATCGCACGATTTGGCAGGGAGCACCGGATGGGACATGGTGGATTGGCATGCTTTTTCGAGTTCCGATTTAATAAATTGGAAAGATAATGGCGTGATATTTAGTCTGAAAGATATTACTTGGGCCAAGCGCTGGGCTTGGGCTCCCGATTGTATTGAGCGCAATGGAACGTATTATTTTTATTTTCCGGCCGACGATCAAATTGGTGTTGCTGTTTCTGATAAACCACAAGGCCCTTTTCGTGATCCGTTAAACAAACCTTTGATTGCTAGAGGCGAGAGTCAAACGCGTGTTATGGATCCTTGTGTCTTTGTTGATGACGACAAGCAAGCTTATCTTTATTTTGGACAAGATGCTTTGCGTGTAGTTAAACTGAACGAAGATATGATAACCCGCAATGGTAAGATTGAAAAACTGGATGTGAAGAAATTTCACGAAGGGATATGGATGCATAAGTACAATGGCCGGTATTATTTGTCATATCCAATTTATCAAAATGGAAATGCAAGTCAATTGGCCTATTCAGTAGGTAATACTCCTTATGGACCTTTTGAGTACAAAGGCGTTATTGTCGACAATAAATCACGCAATATTCATCATTCAATAGTTGAGTATAAAAATCAATGGTATTTGTTTTATCACATTCAAGGTCCAAGTGCGTACGAACGCAGAGTTTGTGTTGAATATCTGCATTATAATGCCGATGGTACTATCAAGCCAATTGAGATGACAAAAACGGGGATATTTAAAAAATAAATAAGCTGTTAAAGATGATCAGAAAAAACGTGTTGGTAATTGGTTTTTTGATTTTGGTAGTTCGAGTGTTCTCAATAAGCACAGTACTAGTCAATTTTGAAAGCGCAAGTGTTCCTTCTTCTATTTCATATTGGAAAAACTATGCGGCTGCGGGTGCTTCTGCATCAAGTTGGTCGGTTTCAAATCCGCTTACAGATGCCATTAATAGTACAGCTAAATGTTATAAAGTTTCCAAAGGCGCTTCAGATCCATATTGGACAGGATTGGAAATTGGACTTACTACACCGATGCGAATTACAGCATCCAACAGGTATTTGCATGTTTCGGTTTATAAAACTTCTAAATCTCGAATTTCGTTGACTTACACACCTACCATCGGTTCTCAAAGTGCCGATGTGTGGAAATCAAATTCGTCTACTACTGGATGGTACGATTATGTGTTGCCAATTCCGCTCGATTCTACCATTAAAACTTTTTCAATAAAAATTGGCGATGATGCAGGCGATTATTATTTCGACGAAATATCACTTTCAGATAGCCCTATATCTCTTTCGCGCTGGCCTGTAGCTATCGATCCGGCTACAAAAAATCAGGTGATGGAGGGCTGGGGCGTATCACTTTGCTGGTGGGCCAATGTGGAAGGTGGCCGATGTACTGATGCACAACTCAAACAATTTTGCGATTACCTGACCGATCCTGTCGATGGCTTGAATATGAATATTTTCAGGTACAATATTGGCGGTGGCGATGATCCTACTCATACACATTTGCCTTCAAGTTCTGCCATGCCGGGTTTTAAAGATTCACCAACATCAGCCTATGATTTTACACGCGACGCCAACCAACGAAGGGTGGCTAAGCAACTCATAGCTTCGCGTATAGAGGCTGTGGGCGTGAATGATATTCAGTGGGTTGCGTTTTCCAATTCACCACCATACTGGATGACAAATAGTGGTTGTGTAGGTGGAAGTTTGAGTACTAATGCGTGGACAACTAATCTCAAATCGACAATGTATACCGATTTTGCCGATTATCTGACAGAAGTTGTAAAGTATTATCATGATAATTATGGTATTACCTTCAATTACATCGAACCATTTAACGAACCTGATGGTTGGTGGTGGAATGCACTTAGCAAGAAGCAGGAAGGTTGTTATTTTGATAGAAACGACCAAGTGCTTATGATTCGACAGTTGTATGCTAAATTGCAGTCTAAAAACATGTTGTCTTATTGTCAAATTACTGCCAACGACGAAAATAGTATGAGTAATTTTCAGACAACTTTTAATACATACAAAAATGCGGGTGATATTCTATCTAAAATTCCTTTGCTCGCAGTTCATAGCTATCGCGGTAACGATGCGAATAGAATCAGCATTGCAAATTCAGCTAAAACCTATTCAAAAAAACTGTGGCAGTCGGAAACTGGTGGCCCAGATGATGGGGATTCGAATGGATCCTACAAGCATACTGTTATGACATTGTCCGACAGACTTGTTGCCGATTTGCGTAACCTGAAATGTACAGCTTGGTGCGATTGGCAAGCGGGTTCGGCCATTGGAGGTACAACGGGAAATATATGGGCACTCATCGACGGAATGAATCGTGGGTCGCACTTCTATATTCGTAGTCAATACTCCCGTTATCTAAAAGCGGGTTATACTATCATAAATAACGATGACCCAACAGTTGTTACAGCACTTAGTCCCGACGAAAAGGAACTTGTAATTATTATCAGCAATCAGCAGGTTTATACCAAAAAAGTGCAGTTCGATCTTTCCAAATTTGGTAATGTTGATCAAGCAAAACTAATTCTTTCACGAGCTGATCCCGCATTAAATTTTTATAACTATACAAGAAATCAGTCAACCACCAATAAAACTATCGTTTTTGATTTAGTATCTGAATCGGTGGCAACTTTTTTAGTGCCAATAAATCAGTCTCCATCAAAAGTATCAGAAGTTACTGAAAATCCAATTTTTTGTTATTACAACAATGGTTTTCTGTATTTTGATTTCAATGGGTCTGAAAAAAAAGATGTTACGGTCTATAATTCCTTAGGTCAAGTTGTTAAGATTTTTGATAAAGTTGATTCTACGGATAAAGTAGCATTGAACCTTAAAAAGGATGTTTATATAGTTTCATTAAAGGCTAATGATACTAATTTTAATCAGAAGATTATTGTTAAATAGATGATAATAGCTGTGTATAAAACAAATATATTGATTTATAAATAATGAAAAAACTCATTTTTCTCTTTTTATTAGGTAATATAGCCCCATTTGATTATAAAGATATATATGATAGCAAAAGTGAAATGAGTATCGATACTATTTTCTACTCACCTAAAATTGATAAATTGGTTGTATTTGTCATAGTAAAAAACGCTTACGTAAAGTTCGACAGTTATAATTATGACATAAATAAATACATGTATGAAGGCTTCCATTTTTATGGTTTTCGGTCGAATACGGGTAAAATTATTCTTAATAAAAACTGTGTTTTTATGTTTGATTCAGAATCAAAGGAAGATCTAAAAGATGCTTTTTATTCATATGCTTTTATACGAAAATCAACAGATCATCCTTTCGACGGAGAGCCTCAGTACAATTTGGATGATGTCCGATTATGGAGTTCAAAACAAATGAAATTTCAAATGAAAGACTCTACGAATCTTGTTACATTAGAAAATGACACATTACAATTTCTATTCCCGATTTCAAGAAATAAACATCGAAATTAGCTGTGTTTAGCTGAGAGTAATGTATCAGATTTGGCGTTAGTGTTACATGTCCAATCTGTAATTTAGATAAATTGATAAAAAGTGGTAAAACCGCTACCGGAAAGCAACGCTATTGCTGCAAAGAATGTACGAAGCGGTTTATTATCGATTACTCGTATAATGCTTATCGACCAGATACTAATCAACAAATTATACTTTTCACAAAAGAAGGACTGGGTATTCGTAGTACTGCACGCGTATTGAAGATATCTGTAACTACTTTATTTTTTGAATATACTTCGAATTCGGAATTAAAATAGATTCATATCCGCTTTATAAGGAATGATAGCTGATTCTTTTCTGCCCGCATGACTATGAGTTGTGCGGGCTATTTTTTATAACAATATCCTATCATTGATGAATAAAATAGTATTAATCTAAAATTAGTTATAATTTTAATTTTGTGAAGCTTCTCTTGCCCTCGTACAATTTTTATCGCGTGGGATTCAATAAAACCTTATGCTGCATTGCCAAACGATGAAATCGTGCGGCAGCGGGATAAAGATGAAAAAATCTTACAGAGCTTTGAATATAATTATCAACATTAAAAAGCGGAGAAAATGAGAAAAAATATTTTATCGAATATAAATAGTCTGTTTTGTTTTTTGTTTTTTGCTTTAGTGTGGGGTAATACACTGTCTGGACAAAGTACAGGGGTTATTGTTCTTGAGAAACAAACACCCTCTACATCCGTAATGGTTAGAGCCACTCAACAAGTGGTTCTAAAACCAGGCTTTCATGCTACAGGTGAAGCAGGTAGTAGTTTTGATGCTAAAATAGGAACTACTAACAGTCTTTCTCCTGTCATTCAGGTAGCTGATGGTAGTACCATTACAATTCCAACAAGCCCCACAACGAGTCAAAATTATATACTTACAAAAACCTATTTACTTCCAGCTGATGATTCGCCCACACTGAACACCATTCAGTATTTTGACGGCCTGGGACGACCAACGCAAACCACAGTAGCGGGGATTACGCCCAGTGGTGCCGACCTAATATCGAGGGTAAGCTACGACGATGCCGGACGGGAGAATATCAAATACCTGCCGGTGTCAGTAGGCGGTAATTTTGGATTGTATGCCGACGATAGCAGTATTAGCAGTGCTACCACTACTTTGTACGGGGCTAATAACCGCCCCTATGTAGAAACCCTGCTGGAAGCATCGTCGCTTGCCAGGGTAATGGGGCAGAAAAAACCGGGTGCTGACTGGGATACGCATCCAGCATCTGTGATATATGACGCTAACGGGAGTGATATCCTGTATTTCAGCGTATCGGGAAATAATTTGCTGAAAGGAACCAATTACGATGAAGCAACCTTATACAAGACCACCACTACCGACGAAGACGGCAAGCAGGCTGTGGAATATAAAGATAAGTTGGGACACGTGGTAGTGAAGCAAAGCAGTACCGACGTGTACACCTACTATGTCTATAACGATTTGGAACAACTGGCTTATGTTCTTCCTCCGGCATTTATTGACGGAACGGGAGCTACCGCATCGTTTGACGCTACCAATTCCCTGCTGAAACAATACGCTTATGTGTACCGTTACGACGAACGTGGCAACTGCATCTATAAAAAGTTGCCGGGTTGCGATCCTATCTATATGGTCTATGATCAGGCAAACCGATTGGTGTTGAGTCAGGATGGGAATCAAAGGCAGAAATTGCCGGTACAATGGACTACCACCAAATACGATATTCTGGGGAGAGTGATCTGTACAGGGCTTACAAATAGTATTACTGCAAGTCAGGACGATTTGATTACAACTTATAAAGATCAGATAGTGACCGAAACATACAGCAGTGGCAGCTATGCCAATGTGAAGTTTCCCGATGCCACGCCGCTTATGGTCAATTATTACGATGATTACAGCTTTCTTCCGGACGGTAACAGTCTAAAGTATGATGCCACTCAGGAATCAAATGGTTATACCCCAAAATGGGCAAACGCTACCGGGCTACTCACCGGAACCAAAGTGTATTATCTGGATGGTAGTGGCAACAGCAACACCACCGCCCTGTATTACGATGACAAAGGTCACGTGGTACAAAGCCGTTCCACCAATCACCTGAGTGGATACGACTTGGTGTATAATCAGTATGATTTTACGGGCAAAGTACTGAAAACTTATAAAACACATGGTATAAGTGGAGCTTCGGATACTTATAAAGAATTATACACGAATACTTACGACAACGGTCAACGTCTGAAAACAACCACTTATAGCCTGAACGGTACTGTGGCAGTAACCCTGGTATCAAATAGCTATGATGAATTGGGACGATTGCAAACTAAAACAATAGGTAATGGTGTGGATGCAACTACTTACAACTACAATATACAAGGTCATATTACAGAAATAAACGGGAATAAACTCTCGGAAAAACTGTATTACAACACCAATCCTACTAATCTTCCTGACTTCACGCCCTGCTACAACGGCAATATAGCCGGTATAAAATGGAACGTAGCCAGTGAAAGTCTGGGTTATCAGCGGGC
>Ga0114938_1002583_pt1 | contig 11286 bp, 5 predicted proteins | sample AshMeaBigSpring_FD_88675 | JGI IMG/M metagenome (GOLD analysis project Ga0114938, IMG submission 88675) | Groundwater microbial communities from Big Spring, Nevada to study Microbial Dark Matter (Phase II) - Ash Meadows Big Spring | ecosystem: Environmental > Aquatic > Deep subsurface >...
GTTTACCAACCACCAATCCACCGAGAATGGAATGATCGCACTAATTCTCAACCAGGACAGGATTTCCCTTAAAGGCATGGCGGTCTCGGGCTGGAAGGCGGTGGGTACGGAGAAGACCGTTACCCGTAGCGATGGATCCAGAATATATGCCATTGACGACAAGCCTGCTTTTGACGTGATCCAGAAATTCATCGGAAGTGACGCGTACTGGGATGATCCATCACTGGATATCGTGAAACTGAACATGACTTACCCCCTGCAGTTTGAAAGGCCCGGTGGAAGTCCCAAAATGCTGCCGGCAGTGGTGTTGAATAAAGCAGATCGATCTGTGCTGGTGGGTGGAACTTTTTCACAAGGCGCTACCTTCCGGTTTTCCCTGCCGCCGGATTTTGAAGTGGTGGACCAGGTGCTGGAAAGCGCCAGGCAGGTAAAGGAAACGGAGTTGCCGGAGGCAGACGCGCTCATTGTTTTTTCCTGCGTGGGGCGACTGGTTTCCCTGGGCCCGATGTCTTCCCTGGAAGTGGAGGGCCTGGCCGATGTCTGGAAAAAACCGATGATTGGTTTTTTCTCCCTGGGTGAGTTTGGCACCGTCCCCGGGGGCAAGCCGGAATTCCATGGCACCACGGTCAGTTGGGTGGCGCTAAAAGAAAAATAGTTTCTAGTTTATCTCATACACATGCAGGCAAAATCGATCAGCGGAAATTCAGTGGCTGAAATCAGGCAGCGCTTTGAGGAAGCCAGGGCAACGGGTTTCCGCCCCACCCTTGCCATTATCTTTTTGTCCGTCAGCCTTGATATCGGGCAGGTCTGTGAAGTCTTTGACGCGGAAGGCATCCAAATATTCGGCGCCACCACACACGGCGAATTTACCGAAAGCGGCATCTCAAGCGGAGGTGCGGCCATCCTATTACTGGATCTCAATCCGGCATATTTCACCGTCCTGTTCTCGGAATTCCAGGGGCATAACTACAGGGATACCACGCAGGAGATAGCCCGGAAGGCCCTGGAGAAATTTCCGCATCCTGCATTTCTCATTGCCGGCAGTCACCTTGAAACCGATCCTGAGGCTTTATTACACGGGTTCCAGGACATGCAAGGCAGTGAGGTAAATGTGTATGGTGGTATGGCGGGGGATGATTTTACATTCGAGAGCCAGTTTGTATTTACCCAGGGGCAGTCCAGCGAAAGGGGTATCGTGGCCCTGGTGCTGGATGAGGAACGGCTCCTGATCAAAGGGAAAGCCACTTGTGGCTGGAAACCCATGGGCACGGAGAAAACAGTCACCCGGAGTGAAGGAAACCGTGTGTACACCATCGAGAATGTTTCGGTGCTGGAAATGACCCGGAAATACAGTGGACTGGAAAACCTCACCCCCGACAATCCAAAAATCAGCACTGAGATAGCCACGTCTTTCCCCCTGCAGTTACAGCGGGAGGCGGGAGATCCCGTGATGCGGCCCGGGCTGGTGGTGAATTGGGACGATGGTTCCTTTCTCTGCAGTGGTAGCGTACCGCAGGGTTCGAAGATCCGGTTTTCCCTGCCTCCGGATTTCGATGTGGTCGAAAAAGTCATTGCAGGCTGCAAACAGATGAAAGAAGCAGAGATGCCGGCGGCGGACGCATTGGTCCTGTTCAGTTGCGGCGGCCGGTTGGTAAGCCTCGGACCCATGATCACAGAAGAACTGGAAGGCGTCCAGCAGGTATGGAATGTACCGATGGCCGGGATGTTTTCAAATGGGGAATTGGCCCGGGCCACCAACGGAAACCTGGAAATGCATAACCTCACTACCTGTTGCGTGGCCATCAAAGAAAAATAGATGAATCCATACCTTACCCGGATACAGGAACTGATCGCCCAAAACAACCAACTCAGCACGGAGGAAAAAGATATCATGGCGAAAGCCATTGCGGACGCCGACAAGCAATGGACGATTGTCGATTTCAAGCTTGATCGGACGGAGAAGGTAAAAAAGACCACGTCCATCCTGCTCGAAGAAACGATTGAGGAACTGGAGCAAAAGCGGAAGGCGGTTGAAGAGTCAAAGGATGCGTTACAGAAATCACTGGAAGAATTGAAGGCCGCCCAGGCGCAACTGATCCAATCCGAAAAAATGGCCAGCCTCGGGGAACTGACAGCAGGCATCGCCCATGAAATCCAGAACCCCCTGAACTTCGTCAATAATTTTTCTGACCTGAGCAGGGAGTTGCTGGAGGAAATGAAAGAAGAACTGGACATGGGAAACAGCGAGGAGGCAAAGTCAATCGCGGAGAATGTCAGGCAGAACCTGGAAAAGATCCTGCACCATGGCCAGCGGGCAGATGCCATTGTAAAGGGGATGTTGCAGCATTCGCGTAGTGCGGCGGGCCAGAAAGAGGAGGCCGATATTAATACCCTGGCTGAAGAATACCTGCGGCTGGCATATCATGGATACCGTGCGAAAGACAATGCATTCAATGTGAAATTGGAAACAAACTTTGATCCCGCCATAGGGAAGGTCAATGTCATTCCACAGGATATTGGGCGGGTATTGTTGAACCTGTATAACAATGCGTTTTATGCCGTGACTGAAAAATCAAAAACCGCTAAAGCAAATTATGTTCCGAAGGTAACCCTGCGTTCACGGGTAATGGAAGAAGGCAACAGAAAGTTGGTGGAGCTTTCAATTCGTGATAATGGAAACGGTATTCCAGAGAAGATCCGCGAAAAAATCTTCCAGCCCTTTTTCACCACCAAGCCCACCGGCCAGGGAACAGGTCTGGGATTGTCCCTGAGCTATGATATTGTGAAATCCCATGGCGGCGAGATCAGCGTTACATCAAAGGAAAGTGAGGGAACGGAATTCGTCATCCAATTGCCTGTTACCTCCTAGTATTGCTATATGGGGAAGCTATTTTTTCCATCTGCAATTTTCTTTTTGCTGCTCAGCGGAATTGAACTGCCTGCTCAGAACCTCCGCTTTAAGACGGTTCTCGACAACCCCAATAGTTTTCTTGTTGATGTGAAACAGGATAAGCTGGGATTCTTCTGGCTGAACAATACGGCAAGAGGATTGCAAAAATTTGACGGGGTCAAGGTTCAGACGTTTTCACATGATCCCGATAATCCAAATTCAATAGCGCCCGGGCAGATAATTTCCATGGTTGTTGATGCCGATAATATCATCTGGCTGGGGATGGCTGGTTCGGGCCTGGACAGATTGGACCCGTCTACGAATACCTTTACCCATTTCCGCCACAACGAAAGAGATGCTTTTAGTTTAAGTGATGATACCGTCAATACTGTTTTAGAGGATCATGCAGGAAATCTTTGGGTTGGCACAAACCAGGGATTGGATTTACTGGATAGAAAGACCGGAAGGTTTACCCGTTGCAAGAATGACCAGGATGAAAAGCGCAGTACCAATTCACCGCAAGTCACTAGAATTTTTGAAGATAGAAAAGGGGTGCTTTGGATTTGCGGCAGAACATCGTCCAAGAAACATATATCTCCCGGTGCCTTGAATCGTTTCGACCCCGCTGCAAAAAAATTTACGCCTTACATGCTGGATTCGGCAAAAGCCAACAACGGCATCCCGGGAACCTGGGTCAGCGATATTTATGAAGACAACAAGAATAATTTTTGGATAGTTACAGATGCCGGTTTGTATACTATGGACAGGAACACAGGCAAATCTACCCGGTATTACCCAGATCCTTTTCATTCAGGCCCACTGAGCCAAGTCCCTGTTACAGGACAAGAAGCGAAGGAAGTAATTTTTGTTACCGAAGATTCGTCGGGTGCATTTTGGGTCGGAATGGGACAAAATGGATTGAACAGGTATGATCCTGTAACAAAACAGTCAATGCATTTTGGTCTCCAATATGATTTTTTAGACTTGTCGGCGTCCATTGAAAAGGACAGCATTACCGGACTTAATATTCCATTTGCCTTTAAAGGGGTAAGTTCAGAAGACGGTTTATTCTGGGTTTTGGGTTTAGGGGGCATATCCCAGCTGAATTATAAGGAGAAAACCATTCCGTTCTATAATATCTCCAAAGCAGCCTTAGCGATTTACCTCGAAGCCAATGATAAAAATTTATGGATCGGCACCAATAAAGGGCTGTTAAAGAAAGAAATATCCGCCCAACATGAAAAGTTATTTGTCTTAAATCCGAAGGATAATGGCAGAAGGAGCAAGTTCGTATTTTCCATCACTGCGGATGAAGAAGAGAACCTCTGGTTAGGCACCGGCGGCGGTTTGGTGAAGTTTGATCCAATTACTGAAAAGTATCTCCATTATAAAAATGACCCCAAAAACAGCAGTAGCATTTCCAGCAATAATGTTTTCTACTCGTTTTTTGATCATGACAGGAATTTATGGCTTGCCACAGACTCTGGTATTTCCCGGTTGGACAAGGCGACAGGACAATTTACCAATTACAATAAGCGCCAGATAGGGGCCAACTTCAATGGTTTTGAGATTAACCGTATTGCCGAGGATACACAACATGATATCTGGTTTACAACTAATTGGGGCCTCTACAAACTGGATATCAAGACCGGAAAGTTTCGTAGATACTTGGTTGATGACCTGAGGTCATTATATGTGGATGATAAAGGTAGCTTGTGGGTGGGCGGATGGATGGGGCTTTACCTTTTTGATAAAGCAAAAGATAAGTTTGAATTTTTTGGCGATGATGAGTCAGCTTTGAGGAGCAACGGAGTATTGGATATTATCGAGGACAATCAACATAATCTCTGGGTGTCTACCACAACAACTATCTTTAGAATCAATGAGCGCAGAGACAAAATCGAAAAATATACACAAGACAACGGAGTAAAGCTTACGCAGAGCCTATGGTCCCACAGTAGTTTTGAAGCGGCAGACGGAGGACTTTATCTGGGGAATTATTTTGGTTATTACTCTTTTTATCCTGATCAGCTTACCGATAGCATTGCAGCACCACCACTGCATATCACCGGCTTTACGCTGGATGACAAACGCATTAGTGCAGCCAACGCTAATGTATTGTCATTACCAATATGGCAGAGCAGAGAAATAAAGTTGGCCTATAACCAGAATGTTTTCTCCTTCGAATTTTTTTTAGCGGATTATATAGCACCCGCTGAGAAGAGATATTCATATATGCTGGAAAACTATGATGCCAGCTGGCATGATATCAAAAGTGAAAACCGGGCTTCTTTTTTTAACATTCCACCTGGCAGTTACGTCTTTCGGGTAAAAGCAGTCAGTGGCGATGGCAACGCTGTGGAAAAGTCCATTCGCATCATTGTCAGCCCCCCGTGGTGGGAAACCTGGTGGTTCCGGGGTTTGTCGGTGCTAGCGCTTATTGCAGTGATTTACGGTGTCATTAAAGAACGTTCAAGAAAGCTGGTGGCAGAGAAACTTCAACTGGAACAGAAAGTAGCCGAACGAACCGCGCAACTGGAAAAATCATTGGTTGAACTGAAGTCAGCCCAGGCGCAGCTGATTCAATCCGAAAAAATGGCCAGCCTGGGTGAACTTACTGCCGGTATCGCCCATGAGATACAGAACCCGCTGAACTTTGTCAACAATTTTTCGGATCTCAGCAAGGAACTGTTATTGGAAATGAAAGAAGAAATGGACATCGGCAATGCAGCCGAAGCAAAGGCGATTGCGGATGACCTGGTCCAGAATCTGGACAAAATTCTCCACCACGGCAAAAGGGCAGATGCCATCGTAAAAGGCATGTTGCAGCATTCCCGAACCGCGGCGGATCAGAAAGATGAAACGGACATCAATGCACTTTGTGATGAGTATCTCCGGCTGGCCTATCATGGATACCGGGCAAAGGATAATGCGTTCCATGTAAAGCTGGAAACGGATTTTGATCCGGGTGTTGGGAAAGTAAGTGTCATTCAACAGGATATTGGCCGGGTGCTCCTGAACCTGTACAACAATGCCTTTTATGCCGTAGCGGAAAAAGCAGGGTCAGCTGGGCCGGATTACATACCGACGGTCACCGTACGTACCAATAAGCAGGTTAAGGGCGGTAAAGCCATCGTGGAGATTGCCGTAAGCGATAATGGATGCGGCATCCCGGATAAAATTCGCGAGAAAATCTTCCAGCCTTTTTTCACCACCAAGCCCACGGGCCAGGGTACGGGATTGGGATTGTCGCTAAGCTATGACATCATCAAGGCGCATGGTGGGACCTTGAATGTGGACTCCATAGAAGGAGAAGGCTCAACATTCATCATCAACCTTCCCACTCGCCCTGCATGATCAGACTGTTTGCCAATCAGGCCCAGAACAGGTTCATACTGATGCCCTGTTGTGGCTGCCCGGAAGGCACTGGATTTTTTGCAAGGGTTCGATCCAGTTGCCTGGGGCAATGTTTAATTGATTAAATTCAGACTTACAAGGCATGAAAGCTGCCGCGATCGATAAGAAATGAATGCCGAAAAACAAAGGTTACTGCAGGAGACCCATGAGATATTTATGGAAGTGTGCCTGTATGATCGTCCTTTAGACCAGCTGGACCGTGTTACGGATCCGGATATCATGGGTTATGGATCGGCACGCGATGAGAAGATAACCTCCCTGCACCAACTCAGGGATTTGCTGGAAAGCCAGCGGGAACAGGCTGCCGGACTTGACATGCGTATTGAAAGAATGCCCGTGTACCAGCATATTTCCATGATGGATGATGCGGCTGTCATTGTGGAGGAAGCCAGTATTACGATTTCTGCGAATGGACAGGAAAATCGATTGTCGCTTCACATTTCTGGTTTTTATGAATTTCGTGGAGATAAGTGGATGGCCGTGCACTTGCACGGCTCCGCTCCGCAGCAGTCGGCTAGTAAAGTGGATACCTGGCATATCAACGAGTGGAGAAGAAAGAATGCAGAATTGCAGGCGATGGTGGACGAAAGGACCGCGGACCTGGTAAAGAAAAACAAGGAACTGGAAATTGAAGCCGCGCTGGAACGGGTTCGTTCCATCGCAATGGCCATGCAAAAACCCGATGACCTCCTGGATATCTGTGAAGCCATGTTCATTGAATTCAGGAAACTGGGTTTTGATGTAATGCGCAACGCGATGATTAATATCCATGATGATGAAAAGAAGTCGTTCATCAACTATGACTTTTCTGATACCATCGGCAGGAGCAAGACTCCCCTGGTGTATGATATCCATCCCGTTATCGCCCGACAGATCAGCGAGATCCGTAGTTCGAAGGACGCTTTTTCCGAAACGGTTTTTGCAGGGGAAGACCTGGAAAGCTGGAAAAAATTCCGGAAAGAACGAGGAGAGCAGGATGATTCTCGGATCGATCAGTGCCAGGCCTTGTATTATTATTTCTATTCCATAGGTGACGGTTCCATCGGCATGTCAACCTTTTCGCCGATTACGGAAGAAAAGCTGCAGCTACTGAAGCGTTTTCGAAATGTGTTCAACCTGGCCTACCAGCGCTATGCCAGTATTATGCAGGCGGAGACCCAGGCCCGGGAGGCACAGATCCAACTGGCGCTGGAAAGGGTTCGGGCCAAGACGATGGCCATGCAAAAAAGCGACGAACTGGCGGAGTGCTCTTATGAACTGGTCAAACAGGTTCAGTCCCTGGGCATCGCTGTCTGGCATTGCGCCTTCAATATTTATGACACGAACCAGGACAGCTCAACGGAATGGGGAAGCAATGGGAAGTCCCGCGGAACATTTGCCATGTATAAAACGCCTAGGGTTGGCATTTTTCTTAAGTACTACCAGGCTGGACAAGCAGGAGCGTCTATCCACGTGGAAGTAATAGGTGAGGATCGTTGCATCGAACATTATGCCTGGCTTTGTACATTGCCGGGCGTGGGCGAACAATTACTGGGTTTAAGGAACGCTGGAATCCCATTTCCGACCATGCAGATCGACCATGTGGCCTATTTCAAATACGGCTACCTCCTTTTTATCACGTATGAACCGGTACCTGAAGCACATGAAATTTTCATTCGCTTTGCAAAGGTCTTTGAGCAGACCTATGCCCGTTTTCTCGATCTTCAAAACGCAGAAGCCCAGGCAAAGGAGACGGAAATAGAGCTCGGCTTGGAAAGGGTTCGGGCAAAGGCGATGTCCATGGGGCAATCTACTGAACTGGCCGAGTTGGTTGCCGTTGTTTTCAAGGAACTTATAGGTTTAGGTTTCCCGTTAACAAGCAGCATAATCTGGATTCATGACCATATCAATGCACTGAATACACTGTGGATCGCCAGCGCCGAAATGAACAAACCTCCCCAGTCGTACAATATCTCTCCTTTTCATAATGATTTCTTTAAATCCATTATTCATGCATGGAAGGCCAGGGATCCGAAGTGGACATTCACACTGGCCTCTGTTGAAAAAGCTGAGTTTGAGAAAGCATTTTTTGAAGAAATTCCGGAACTGCCACGGGAGTTTAAGAAGGCATTGATGCATCCGGAGGAAGTGGTTTTCTCTGCGTCATTCAACAACTTCGGCGCATTGGAGATTGTTGCTACGGAGCCGCTTAGTGATGATAAATTTCAGATCCTGCATCGTTTCGGAAAAGTTTTTGATTTAAGCTACACCCGCTTTCATGATCTGAAGAAGGCGGAGGCCCAGGCGGGGGACGCGCAGATTGAAGCGGCCCTGGAGCGGGTCAGGGCCAAGGTAATGGCCATGAACAATTCAAAGGACCTCGATGAAACGTCCCTGGTATTCGGCGAGCAACTGCGGAAACTGGGTATCGACTGGCAATTCTCCTATTTCTGGCTGGTAGAGGAAACAAAGGACGAGAACACTTTCTGGATAACCTGGCCGGATTTTAAAACCAGTATCACGGTGTATACGCTGGCTGAAGCGGCGCAGTATTTTAATGAATGCCTCGTGGAATGGCGAAAAGGAACCCGGATACATGACAATTTTGTACCGAAGCCTGAAGTTCAGGCCTGGCTGGATACCTTCCAGCGTATCGCCGATGATGCGGGCGGTATGGCAAAAGAAGTGATGCAGGCAAAGAACTTTCCGGATGGCGTTTTTTATTATGACGCCATGATGAAGTACGGATCCTTCGGCATCTGCATCAATAAGCCCGCTACCGATGAACAAAAAAACATCCAATGTCGCTTTGCCGTTGAATTTGAACGGGCCTACACCCGTTTTCTGGATTTGAAAACGGCGGAAACGCAGGCCCACCGAGCCCGCATCGAAACTGCGCTGGAACGCGTGCGTGCGCGTGCGCTGGCGATGCAGGAACCTGAGGAACTGGTGGATGTGGCCCGCGTGTTAAGGCAGGAGATGGGTCAGCTGGGCGTGGAGGCCTTGGAAACGGGTACCGTATTTATCCGTGATACGGCAAGTGAAACGGCGGAATGCTGGTTCGCCATCAGGGATCAAAAACACGCTGATAGGAAGCTTATCGCAGATCATATCAAGCTGGACCTGAACGCCACCTGGGTTGGCAAACGAATGTTTGACTTTTTTGAGAGGGGCGATGTGCAGGTATCCATCCCCATGCGTGGCCAGCACCGGAAAGAGTGGATCGAGTACTGTTACGGTCTTTCCTCTATTCTTGACGGGTACTATGGTGCGCATATACCAGACCGCATATACCACCTGTATAAGTTTTCCAATGGTGCTATTGGTGCCGCGGCACCCGGAGAGATTTCCGCCGAAAGCTGGGAGCTGCTGCAGCGTACCGCTTCGGTTTTCTCCCTTGCCTATTCCCGTTTCCGGGATCTTAGCCAGGCTCGGACCGACCTGCAGCGATTAAAAGAAGAAAAGACAAGGGCCGAAATCGCGCTCACTGAATTGAGGGCCGCACAGTCACAGCTGGTACAGTCGGAGAAGATGGCCTCATTGGGTGAACTCACGGCTGGCATCGCACATGAAATCCAGAACCCGTTGAATTTCGTCAATAATTTCTCCGACCTGAACCGGGAGTTGCTGGATGAGTTGAAGGAAGAGATTGAGAAGGGTGATATGAAGGAGGCAGGCCTGATCGTGGAAAATATTCGCGATAATGAATCCAAGGTCAACCTGCATGGTAAACGCGCAGATGGAATTGTGAAAAGCATGCTCCAGCATTCCAGGTCATCCAGCGGACAGAAAGAACTAACGGATATTAACGCCCTCGCCGATGAGTACCTGCGTCTTGCCTATCATGGGTTGAGGGCCAAGGACAAAACCTTCAATTCGGCCGTCGATACGGACCTGGATCCATTCATCGGGAAGGTGAATATCATTCCCCAGGACATCGGCCGGGTACTGCTGAATCTTTACAACAACGCCTTTTACGCGGTGAACGAAAGGAAGAAAACAACTGCAGAAGGGTATGAGCCCAGGGTGACAGTCAGCACCAAAAAATCAGGGGATTCCATTGAGGTCAGGGTGACCGATAACGGCATGGGTATCCCGGAGAGCGTGCATGAGAAGATATTTCAACCCTTCTTCACCACCAAGCCCACCGGCCAGGGAACAGGCCTAGGGTTGAGCCTCAGTTACGATATCGTGAAAGCGCATGGCGGTACTATTGAAGTATATTCGGTACCCGGCGAAGGGACAGAATTCAGGATCCTGCTACCGGTTTGATGTCCAATAGAGATTCAAGGAACGCACTATGTAAAAAAACTCAATACCATGAACAAAGTTGCTGAACTCATCCACGAGGTAAAGAAAGCGCGCATGTCCTATCTCGAAATACTGTTGTCTGTCACGGAAGAACAGGCGCAATGGAAACCGTCACCGGATGCATGGAATATGGTTGAAATCACCGAGCATCTGTATTGGGCGGAGCACGGCGGCATTTTTGGGATGTGGAAAACATTGCATGCCATCCGCTCCGGGCAAATGGAGCGGAAATTTGAATCGATTCACCAGGACCTGCCCATCGGGGAGATCATCGGTCGCACCTGGAAGGAGAAGGAGCAGGTACCCGCGGTGGCAGCCCCCCGGATGGGCGGAACACTGGATTTCTGGCGATATGCGCTGGGAAGCCTGCAGGAGATTCTGGCAGGCTTTGGCGCCGACCTGCAGGAGGATGAATTGCGTCTCCAGGCCCACCCGCACCCGATCTCAGGTCCGATGGATTTCCAGCAGCGACTGGAGTTTCTGGAATTCCATATCGAAAGGCATATGGATCAGGTGCAGGCATTGATTGACTCCCGGGACGCTAAACCCTGAGTGCGGCCATTCGTTTTCCCCGCAGGGCGATGATCAGTTCCATCCAGATGGTCCCGGCCATGGCCGCCAGCATACAATAGCCGAGTTCATTCCATTCAAGCAGCCCTAGTTTGAACAGTTCCTGCACCGGCGCCACA
>Ga0114938_1002584_pt1 | contig 11272 bp, 4 predicted proteins | sample AshMeaBigSpring_FD_88675 | JGI IMG/M metagenome (GOLD analysis project Ga0114938, IMG submission 88675) | Groundwater microbial communities from Big Spring, Nevada to study Microbial Dark Matter (Phase II) - Ash Meadows Big Spring | ecosystem: Environmental > Aquatic > Deep subsurface >...
ACACGCTGAATTTCATTTCAAATATTCCAACACCAGTTGAGTCATGTGAGATCATTGATTACTACAGAGACCTGGGATTGTTGATTGATACCATTTTTGTCACAAAGCCAGTGAGCACTCTTCCAGACGAAGGAACCACATACAACTATTATCTATCAGGGACAAGTGGTGTTTACGGTATCGCAGGAAATCCGATAGAGAGAGCGTATTACTGCACAGATTCAGAAACAGACACGATTTACAAATATTCCGATGGAGGCGAGCTTCTGGCATACACCTCTCTGACTGCAGTGGAAAATGTATCACCAGTTGACGGTTCACTAACGCCTGCGGGCATTGCTGTTGATTCTGATGGTGCAGTGTGGGTTTCCTTGTATAACAGCGTATCTGCTCTAAAGTACGACAAGGATCTAAACTACCTCCTATCTACAAAACCAAACTTCACGCTCTATAATGATGAGAGCGGTTCGGGCATAAAACCAGCATGCGTTGAAACAGACAGTAGTGACAATGTGTGGATCACATACACAGCCCCACTTTGTAGCATGCTGGTGAAATACCAAAGCACTGGTACACAGTCTCTGATAGTACCGCTGCAAACAGGAGCGATTCCGGTATGCACGGCGCTTGATAAAGATGACAACATCTGGGTGGCCAGTACATTTGAGAACACACTTTCTTCTGGGTTGATAGAGCTTTACTCGTCGACAGGAACTCTCCTCTCAACAGTGAGAGATATCTACAGACCGGAATACATCGCGTTGGACCAGGCAGACAATCTGTGGTTTACACATGGTTATGATGGTCTTGGTCACATCGCGCTCGACAAAGGATTGTCAGCTGTAAATCTGTGGAGAGCAGAGGGTACGCCTTTGAATTGGACTGTGTTGTATTCCTACGACCCACAAGATGGCAGCACATATCCTGAGCTCTCCACTAAAACCTGGGCTTTACCAACAGCAGAACTTTCAGCAGACTTCATACTCAATGATGGAAGATGGGGTGGCCTTGCTGTAGACATCTACAATCGCCTCTGGGTGTTGGATTCTCTGGGTAACACAGCTTATTGTGCGGCATCATCAGCCCCGGAATTAATTGTGGCAGACAACTTTAAGCGTTTCAAAATGCAGCCTATCTTCGGCACACAGTATCTCTTGGGTGATGATGGTACATACACCTATGCTCTCAGTGCTGGTGGAAAATCAGCACAGGCGTTTGGAGACTGGACAGGTTTGAAGTGGTATCAGAAATATGCCTCATCAGATTTGAGTAGCTTAACAGCCATTGCAGTATCTGGAACCTCAGAAACCTTTGATGTTCTTCCATTTGAAGATCCATGTAGGTACAGGAAGATCAATGAAGAATTTGATCTGGGTGAGCACATAAAGGGGTTAGCTCTACCTGAAATTCTCAGCAGGAATGAAATTCTGTTTGATCAATACCTCCCTGCAATGGTAGGACAAAAAGAGGACATTGAAGAGAACATCGGCCTTCAGAGCTATGAAAAGATAGCCAACTTTGTACAGAGACGTGCAGACATTGACACCTGTGACGTACGTGGCTTGTTCTCCATGGCTGATGCTGTCGGTATCAATTACAATACCTTCACAGACGATCTTCCTGCAGAAATCCAGAGACAGCTTGACACGTTCTCCATAGCAAAAACACGTTTGTTTGGCTTCCGTGACGTGTCACCAACCCTGTCGGCATGCACAGGCAGTGTGATACCGGTGAACACGCTTTCAGCTGTGAATACAGGGCAAAAATTTGTAATCCGTAGCAGGGATAATAAGAAGAACGAAAGGATATACACCATCCCTTCGGGAGTTGTGAACGCCCCGCTGTCTTCCCTATCAGCAGCTGATCTTCTATACCCACCAACAGAACACTATGTTTGGTATGCCTATGTGCCACCAGCTGGAGACAAATTCCTGACCAATTTCATCGATTGGAGCAGCGATTACACCACAATCAGTTCGGCCCTTTCGGACCACGCAGATTGGTATGTTGAGAACGGGACAATAGAAAAAGCATTCAACTACATTTTGACAAAAAATCTCCTCACATAAATAAAACATACTGTGGAGACCAATTACAAATACAACTCGAAATTCTTTAGAGAGAAGGGTAGTTTGAGTGACAACAACAATCCCTTTTCATACAGAGAGTGGCTAGCTAATATGCAAGGGGTTTCCCCTGGCCAGGAACTGGTATTGTATAACAAGTATTTGACGGATTGGTTTAGTGAGTCGAGATCATCGGTCACCAGCACACAGGCCGAAAAAACAAAGAGATTTCTTGCTCTGCTTGCTCAACTCCAACTGTTCTTCTCACAGGAAGAAACAGAGAATTGGTACAACTATATTGACCTCACCAGTGAAAGGGAGATTGCTCTGGCCATCCCATATTTTGCTGCGAAGCTGAAAGAGATTGCTCTTTATTATCTCCGCGTAAGAGAAAAAGTCAAGCAATCGAAGATCCACTACAACACAGCAGGATCCAATTCAGGATTGGTCCTGCAACTAACAGATGAGATTCTTTTCAACTTCACTTCGAAGGGCTCACAAGTAACTCTTCCACAAGCTGTGTGGTCTGGAGTCCCGGCTTTGAGTGCTATTGCTGAGGACCTCCAAATCGAACTTGTGGAAATGTATGATGACCACATTTATCAAGATGTGGATCCAACAGCTCCTCGTTCTGCTGTAACGGCTCTCCCTACAATGGAAGAGGCCCAAAGCTACTTCAGTGAGTTGGGCCTTGACTACAACACCATTCTGTGGAGTTTCAGTGCATGCACTTTCTCAACAGACTTGACAGGTAGTGACCTCGAGAAGGCGATTTCAAAATACTCAGGTAGTGATAAACAAAGGGGAACGGTTACTGACATCACAAAGGAGCCCAAAACATTCGACGTGGTTTTCCAGACAGGGGAAAACACATTCTTCTGGCCTGCCTACCCACACGAGTATCAGGCAGCTGAGTACTTGTGGGAGCCTACAGCTTTGAGTGCAACTGGATTTGATGTGTATGGCACAGCAGGTGAGACGCTCAGCACAGCAGATACAATTTTCATCACAACCAAGACGGGTCTGTCAGGCTTCTGGTTGCAGAACAATTCTCAGGATCAGACAGCTACAGAAATCTATGCGATTTTCAATCCAGGTGAGAACATCTTCAGGTATCCATATTTTGGTTACGGGTTGAGCGGAGAAGGCATTGAGTGGACAGGCCCATCTCTTGAATACGACAACAGATTCATGTTCCTAAACAAGGAAGTGAGAAAAGGTATTACTGATGCTTATTGGAATCCTCAACTGAGCCTTTCAGCTACCACACCATTATACCTCAACAACACCACGCTTGCTGAGGCAGGTGCAACACCAAGCCAGAACATGGAGAATGCAGACCGAATCAAGGTATACAATCAATTGCCAACAGGAGATTCTGTAACGTTCGGACAGTATGATGAAGCATGGATGTATGCCTTCAAAAATACGGAGATTCCAATCAAAGCTAATCAGAGAACAGTTTGTTTTTGGCCTTATGCGGCATTGGATTTGACAGAGGACTACCCACTACATTTTCCTAGCAAGCAAACGCTTGTTTCTGTGTGTTCTGCTATATCTCTGAGTGCTATGCCTTGGGACTTTGCAGTGGCAGGCGACAGCATAGATACTGCAACCCGTTTGTATCCTCTCAACAAGTACAACACTAACGAAGAAGACTATGATAAGTGCTTCTGGCTGTCTGGTGATCAATTTTCATATACTCAGAATGGTGTGGGGGTTGTTGGTCCAAGTCAGCAAGGTTTTAATATCAAAGCCCTTCCTGGTGTAGTCACACGATTTGTGTGGGAAGGTGACGATACAAGACTGAGCGCAGTGATTCCATCGGTCAACCACAACAGAGATTGTCCATATGTGCTCGCAGGAGCGGACGCTGCTCCTGATAAGTGTTCATGCCACCAAGTGTTTTTCGCACCGTTCGGATCGGAGAAGAGCACATTCAAAGACAACAACGAGTGGGCTGATTACATTTTCCTTGATACACAAGCTCCCAAAGAGTTCATGCTGGAATCCTGGAGAGATGGCGCAGACACATTCCTCACTAGCCAGAATTTTGCCTGGTTCAAAACAAACACTACACCTGGCTGGGGTGACGGAGAATGGAAGCGAGGTGATGGCGCAGCAAGCACATTCACACTTCAAAAGGGAAAGGTCTATGGATTCTACCGCACAGAAGGAAGAGGCGATGTTGAACATCCTCCATTGACAGTGAGAAGGAAAACATCTGCAACCAAGTCCAAATGGTGCGCAGCTGTCAAAGACAAAAACGGGCAGTGGGTAGCAGATGATACAGTGGACGCTAAACTCTATCCAGGTGATCTCTTTGCTGTTAGAACACCAGAAACAAGGTATTTCAACCTCTCTTCTGATATTGTTTCCATCGAAGCCATCTCAGTAAACAACGGAAGCATCTGGAGCATCTATGATATGGTGTCAATTCCTCTCAAGACATACAATCCTACATTGTCTGCTTCTTATCAGAATTACATCAACTCCATTTATGTGTCGTGGCCACTACAAGCAACAGACTCCACTGACCCACAAGTACCATCAATTTTTGCAAACGAACTCTCTGCTATAAAGTGGACGGTTGTAACACCTAGTGGTGCTCACATTGACAGCAAAACCTTCACGATGTCGTTTGTTCCGGCTGTGACAGGTGTCTATACGCTCTCTGCATATGGAGACCGCTTGGAAGCACCTTTCAATCGCACTTACTTCACTAACATACCTGCTATCACAGCTGTAAATCCCGTTGTAAGAACACCATCGCTGACAGCGTTTGAAACACCTGCAGCTGGATTCACAATTCGTCAGCAACTGTCGGGTTGGGTATACGATTCGGATTCGGTATCTCTGTCGGCGAAGGGCGCTAAACCATTCTGGGCAAAGAGCCTCACCACAAGACACTCCATAACCAGACAAAAAGGAATTGAGAGTACAGCCGCATATCGCTTCGTAGAGAGTGACCTTCCTGTATCCCTTCCAGAGTTGTCACCAATCTCGCTAAGTGGAGACCAAGCAATGGTCTACTATAAGACTGCAAACACCTCTGTGGCTTGGAGACAAGACGTATACATCAAAGCTTTGAAGACAAGTGCACAATGGTGCGTTCTTGATTATCTGTCGGGTGTTGAATTATCACTATCAGCAATTGAAGGATATCCACGTGTGGGTGAATATTTGGTTGCCACAAAAACTCCGGCGAATTTCACCATCGAAGGAAGAGCAGGAGGCAAACCAACAAAGATTTTTTACAATGCGATAGAGAGCTTCACCCTCCCATTGTCTGTAATGGAATACACTGCTGATCTATGTACGCCAATGCCATCAGCCGAATTTGAGAGCATTGCCACAGCTGATAGGAAATGGAACAACCTAGCAAATCGCTTTTGGCCAACAATCGCTTTGGTGCCTTCTACTGAAGACCTATACACAGCAGACGATGTTGGTTTGTTCACTCCTTCTTATTTGGGAATGGGCGTATATGCAAGTGATTACTTTACGTTTACCACCAACACCACAGCAGCAGAAATTTCAGGGATCACACCAACCCCAACATGGTTTGTGGGAGGCAGAGGCGTGACAAGGAACGATCAATTGTCACCACACACAGTCACAAGTGATTCCATTCTAAAAAACAAGAAGAGCCCACTTTCTGAGGCAGCTGGAAGGGTCAAAAACAAGGTTTATAAGAGGGGGCAGAAATTCATTCCTTATCAATCAAAGTATGAGACCACCAGCAAAGGCCAATTGGGCCTAACAACAGTTGACAGCAGACAAGATCCGTGGTCGGGTGTGACAGATTCAGGATGGGGAGATAAGAACAACAAGCCTCAGAGCCCAGTAGGAGAACTAAGTGTATCGAAGTGGGTAGAAGCGCAGGTTTTGAAGACTACGGGCATGCAGCTGTATAGCTGGGATATTGACGTATACAACAACCAGTACAGTCTGTACAAGAATCTGTCTGCATCCCAGAACCGTTTTGATGGGAAAGAAATTCTTGGAGAGATGTGGGTGAAAAATCACAACGGAAAGGTGCTGCCAGCTGCACAGGCTCTTTCAGCTGTATTTGATACGCATATCGGAACACCACTATATGCTCAACTCACAGGAACAGGGATCAAGAATGTCTCAGTGTTCTTTGATACGCTGTACATCGCTACATCAAGCGTTTGTCTGTTTGAAAAGGTTGAATTTGATTACGACACCGACAAGATATACAGCCTAGCAGATAGAGCACGTTACATCGCACTTTCGACACCACCGTCACTCTCAGCAGAAGATTTGGGGACAGCTGCAACAGTGTGTACAGTAGGTGAAACATGGTTCTTCCCCAAAGAGCGGAAGATCGCAATCAGCATGATCTATCTGGACTCAGGTCGTCCAAGACCAGTTGTGTATGTCTATGACATGAACACACTAGGTATCAAAAAGCTGTTTGATTATGGCGCAGCTGATGTTGATACCCAAACAGGTCTGGATAGTTTGACCCTGGATAGGGTGGACGCCCCAACGTTGCAATACGACTACACTAAAAAGGTGTACACATGTGCATTTTCTGGAAGAAACACCTCTGATCAGACACCAAGGATTGTGACATTCACAATTGAGGGATAAGTACTATTATGATGGTGACAGATTTCGCTATTACTAGTTCTGAAAACATTCTACCTGCTTACAGGTGGGATGACGGACTTCCTTTTCCTTATACTGCAGGGAGTGTAACTGGCTTGGAACTATCGGGGTATGCACCACACCTGAAAGTCTTTGTGGAGAACCAATCAACACCAGGAGTATTAGACCCGTCAGGAACTCTTGAATATGTGTGGGATTTTGGTGATTACTACAACATAGGGACAAACACAGTTCGCGCTTCAGCGTTGGACAGCCAATCACATGTCTATATAATGCCGGGCATTTATGCGGTGACCTTGACTCAGAATTTTTCCATGCAGTTGAGTTCAGGAACAATCCCTCCAGGATACATTCCGTGTCAGGAACATCACTGCAAAACCTGGAGCTGGGATGGAGTGATTCCCGACAACGTCACATGGGATGATACCAAGTTAGGCGCTTCGTTAGAAAAAACCTGGAACTATCAGGCAATTCAGCCTGATGAAGAATGCTACAGCCCCACACAGCTTGCATGTTTCCAAAAACACTGTGTGCCATGGAGCTGGAGAGAGCTCAAGATGGGTGGGAATTATGAAGTCACGTGGTCAATGACTAAGACAGACAGAGAGTACGTGAAAAAGTGGAAGTATGAATCACCAGAAAATTGCAGTAACAATGGATTCACACTTACAACCAGCACTACGTCTGTACCAATAGCCAAGGGTGTCATTACAATTTTGGAAGTGTCTCCAAAGGCGCTGCTCAACACAGCAGCTATATCCTTGACAGGCATTGCTCCTTACACAGTCGAAATTTCAGCACACAATACACAGAGTGGAAGTTTCCCTATTGAACGCATTGATTGGGATTTTTATAATGATGGTAACATCAAAACAGTATCGAGGTATGAGACACCTGACACTACGTTTTTCACAAAGATAACAGCTCTGTCAGGTGGAGACCCAAGAAACTATGCAGCACGGATTGAGTTCAAAGACCTGGGCGTTTTTTATCCTTCCATAACCGCTTATAGCAGTTCAACAGGAACCTCAGATGCTTGTTGTGCAATGGTTGGGCCTATAGTACCAGCACCATATGATACTGATACGGTACTGAAAGTTGTGAAGAGCGCTAAAGATTTATTAGCAGTGGATATTGGCGATTCCTTGGTGTTGTTTTCCACAGCAGGGAACACAAATAGTTATACTCCCACATTAAAGGCACCACCATCACCAGTGAGGACAATTGTGACATGAACAAAACATTCGAAGATTTAGTGCCAATCGCACCCCGCTACCAATACAACCGAGAGGAAAATCTGGCAACGGAAGATGTCACACACGACAATGGATTGAAAATTACCAAATTCAAAGGCTTTGATGGTTTCAAAGACATCGACTTTGTAAAGGGCTCATGCATGGTGCTCACAGATGCAATATCTCTAAGCGCAATATTCAGCAGTGACTCTGAGAGCTATGACTTATTTCAAGGCGGTTTGGTGTTCAAATTGAGGCAGACAAAAAACAACATCTGGGTTGGAAGAACTAATCGCAAGATTGGTGCTTCGGCAAACGGTGACTCAATCTATATGTCACCAAGAAGTGAAGGAGCTGTTCAATTGTCCATAGCAGGATTGTATTTCCAAATAGAGGAAACCTACCCTTATACTTGTAGCTTAGTCACAGCAGAAGAACTTCCAGACAATCCTGACCTATACCATTTCTATCCACAATACTATCCAGGCATTCAAAGAATCTCCTTTAGTGTTAAAACCAATGAGGGGTTCCGTTTTCTTGCGCTAAACAGTACAGACAAAACTATGAGAGCTACAGGTGTGGTATTTGACACTATCGAGGAAGATGTGCAGGATTACAAATTTGAGTGCGTAGCAGCATATTTGACTGATCTCACTTACGGATTTAATCCTCAAAATTCTTGGGGTGTGTACTACAACGAATTTGATAAGAAAGAAAACAACACAAATGCACAGGTCCCTCAAGACACGTACAGCAAAAAGCTTGACGTGCCTACCCATATGATGGTAGATTTTCCTCTGTCACAAACAAGCTTGTCAAGCGTAGGGATAAATATTGCAAACCTCAAGACGAACTTGACACCAAACTCAACCCCCTCACCGCGAATCTTATGATTACAATCTACTCCCCTTCAGTATCAGCAGCAAATGCCTTTCTCTCGGTCCCAGGATTTTTGGGGCCTAAGATTTTTGTGGGCTCAGTGGGCATACCTGCAGCAGTGACCCTCACTGACACAATGGGAGGGGTTTTTGAATTCCTCCCCTCAGAAAATGTCACAATCACCAAGACAGGGACCAACACGTTTACTCTGGTTGCAGCAGAGACAGGAATCTTTTATCCCATGTTTTCGATCACGTCAGGTCAATACAAGGTGTACGACAACATAGTATTTGAGGTATCTTAAAGGTATCTCCAGTAGTGCGTCATTAAATATAAGATATGACAAACCAATACCCGCGTGAATATTACAGGATTTATAATTCCGGGGATAACCGCAGCAATGATTATGGCAGTCTGCACTTAGGATATCAGTCTGACACGACAGAAATTGTGTTCAAAAAAGACGGTGAGACGTTTTTTCACTACCCCTACTTTGCAGAGACTGTCAATATTAATGCTTCGTCATTGGTGAGAGATGGTGCTATAGCTGGAGCGATCCCAGCATTGGCTGACAGGATCTACAAAATGCGAGGTGGATACAGCGAGACGACGCCATGGGGCCCAACATCAGGCTTTCAGGATGGCAGATGGTTTTGTAGTTGGTTGTACCAGCCCGAAACTGGTTCTCCAGTTTGGATGGATCGCTTTTACAATCCCGGCCACATAGGCTATCAGGAAATGTTGAATGGAGACGCCAATTCTGATGTGTATGTGGAGTCAGATACGCCATTTCGTGATGAGCCGTCTTCTCTCACACTTGAGCCGGGTGTGCAATATTTTTATTACCATCAAGGCAATAAAGGGGCTAAAAAATCCCTGAACACTTTCGCAGGACCAACATCGGCAGCTCTGAGACTGGATCTACAATTTGGTTTGTCTGCAGCAGATGTTTCAATCTACAACAATACAGTGGGTCAAGCAAATTACAGATCACTAAGCATATCAGATGGAGTCATGCAGCTAACAGCTGTTGATTTTTCTCAGGGGGATACAACGATTGATGTTTCTTACGACAACCTGTACAACCCTCCTAATGAATTTACTTTGAATGTGTTTGTGCAGAGCGACGACTGGGATAACCAGCCATCCACACAGCTGGTTGGTAATTTTGAGAAGAGTGGATTTGGTATTTTTTACGACAACAAGAAGGATACACCATTCTACGTACTGGCTGAAAACAAATATGGTCACTGGTTCTTTGCCAACCCCGAGAGAAGTTTCTATAAGGACGTAAACACCCAACTGAGCTCGGCGTGGTGTGGTTTGAATGGCAACAGCGAGTTGGTTGCAGTTGTAACCGAAGGAGCACAGTACAGAGTAATCAAGACCAACCACTACGGCACAATCATCAACAAATCTATTCCGTTCAGTGGGACAATCAAGAGCGTCGGTATTGACAAGGACAATTCGGTAAAGGTGATCACATCTGTGAACAAATACACATTCCACAGCAACCTTTCTATCTTGCAAGCCGATGGCTATACTGCGGGGTCAGGAGATTTGTTGGTGTATCACCCAGATGGATTGAAAAATGTAGCAGATGATGCTTCACTGAAAGTGTGGCAGTACACAGCGATCAAAATTGACAAAAACAGAAACGTATGGAGCATTCCCAAAGTGGGTAGTTCGAAGTTTCTATACTACAACAAAACGGCGTTGAGAGATTATCCGGGTTGTTCAAATTTGGCAATTGATCCAGATGAGAATATTTGGGTGCAGAAAACGAATGGCCACATTCTGAAGATTTCCTCCTTTGATTTTCTTCCTGTCTTTGACGTTGAGATTTTGAATAGTGGAGACACCACCAATATTGGGTTTGTACAAAAATACGACCCTGTCTGTAAGAAAATAGCGTGGTATTGCCTAATTCAATCTAAGCTAGATCGGAAGCTCTATGTGATGAACTCTTCGGGCGAAGTGATAGAGACCATAAACATGAGTGACGGTTTGAGCATATACTCATCTAGTACCGCTAACCAAGATGTGACACAGTTTGTGTTTGACTCAAGTGGGGATTTTACGGGATGGGATTGGAAGAGAGTTTATGGGGGGTCTCCGTCCATCAAGGCAAAGCTCAGTTCGGATATATCTGACAGGGTGTTCACTATTGATGCTGATGCCTCAACTTTGGTCAATGGAGAATGGTATATGTTCACTCTCACCCTCGGACAACAGAGCATCTCACTATACAGTGACGGAGTACTGAAAGGCACAACAGCATTGGATGATGGGTATCGTTACAGTGCAAGAAAGAGAAACGATCTTTTGGTTGGTGCCACAAACGGAAACGCATCGTCTCTGAGAGATGAAATTGATTTCAAATGGCTGGCATTCCTGGGCAAAATCAGTGACGTCAAAATTTATGACTATCCTGTAAAGGCTACATTTTTGAAA
>Ga0114938_1002586_pt1 | contig 11266 bp, 8 predicted proteins | sample AshMeaBigSpring_FD_88675 | JGI IMG/M metagenome (GOLD analysis project Ga0114938, IMG submission 88675) | Groundwater microbial communities from Big Spring, Nevada to study Microbial Dark Matter (Phase II) - Ash Meadows Big Spring | ecosystem: Environmental > Aquatic > Deep subsurface >...
GACGGTGAAAACGAGATCATCATTGGCGCCGATATCACGGGTGGCGGTAAGTTGCCCGATGGCACTGTCACGCAAAACGGCGGCTTCATCTATGTCTTCAACAAAGACGGTGATGTCCTGGTGCGCCGCTTCATCGACGAAGCCGTCTTCTCTTCACCAGCCGTTGCCGACCTGGAGGGCGACGGTGTGCCGGAGATCATCGTGGGGACAAGCTACTATTGGTGGAACGCAACGGGGCGCACGAAGACAAATTATGTCTATGTTTTTCGCACCGACAACGTATTTGGCGCGTTGCCCTATGCCGACCCGGCCAAACTGCCCGATGCGGCTGGTTGGCCACAAGTCACGCCCTATCCAGGTTTCAGCTCGCCAGCGATTGGCGACCTGGACAATGACGGCGATCTGGAAGTGGTCATTGGTGCTGGCAACCCGTTCATCAATACGGGCGACGCTATCGCTGGCGCGGGCATGGTGCATGCGTGGCACCACGACGGCGCCCCTGTTGCCGGCTGGCCTGTATCGCCCAAAAACGACATCAACATGGATGCAACGATTTTCGGCTCACCCGTGATCGCCGATCTGGATGGCGACGGCGTGGTTGAAGTGCTCATTAGCATGGTCTGGGATATCCATGTGTACGATGTCAGTGGCAACCTGCAGACGCGCCTCAAAACGATGTATACCGTCGCCTCGACCCCAGCCGTCGGCGACACCGATGGTGATGGAGTCGCCGACGTGTTCATCGGCAGCAGCAACGCCCTGGGCGATACGTCCTCCGGCTACTTGTGGCATTTCCGCGCTACCGACGGAACGTTAGGCGCAACCCCGTGGCCTATGTTTCATCGCAGCGCCTCGCTCGACGGGTACTATGCTGTTGTCAAGCCAGCAGAACTGACATTGCTGAACGAAAATGTCTGGGCGCTGGCCGACATTGATATCCCTTCACAACTGGATCAAGCGACGACCAGCCTCGGTTTGCAGAACACCGGCGGCGCCCCTCTCACCTGGTCGGTGCAATATGTGAGCGCTGCTGGTGCAGACCAGGTCGGTATCGATATTGCACCCGCCGGTGGTGAATTGTCCCCAAAGGCGTCGGCTACGGTGCAGGTTACTATCGACGCAACCACCCTTGACGAAGGCGTCTATGACTTGGGGTGGCTCCAGATCGATGGCTTCGACGGCGATGAGTCGCTGCCATCGGCGTTAGTCCCAGTTTCGCTCTATGTCGGTGAGGTCGAATATCTGTATCTGCCAATTACGCAGCGATAGCGCAATCGGCGCACGTGTGGATGGAAACCTTGCACTGACAGCGACGGGGGACGCCAGCGTCCCCCGTCGCTGCTCTCTATTGCCGCAATGCCAGTGTCATTTGTCTCCACCACCCGATCCCCTGGTTGGATCGTGAATCGAGGGCATGTGTTGCTTCACAAAACGCAATCCACAGGGTATGCTTGCAACCATGCGGATTTTGCATGTAACGCAGCGATACCTGCCCGCAGTCGGCGGCGCTGAACTCTACCTGGCTGGTTTGTCGGCGCGCCTCGCCGGTGACGGTCACGTGGTCACGGTCGTAACCACCGACGCTCAGGATTTTGAGTTGTTTTGGTCCCCCAATGCACGGCGCATTGCGCAGCCAGAATCCGTCATCGATGGTGTACGCGTGCTGCGTTTTCCCGTGCGCCACTTACCCGCGCCGCAGTTGAGCTATCCCGCCATCCGCCGGTTGCTCTGGCTGTTGGCAAAGGCGTCCTGGCTCCCTACTTCCTGGTTACATCGCCTGGCGTGCTTCACCCCCTGGACGCCGGCGCTCTACGACTGGCTGGCGCAAACAGACGAAGCGTTCGATCTGGTAGCTGGCATGACGATTGTCTTCGAGCCGCTGCTCGCGGCCGCTGCGCACTATGCAAAGCGCACCCACACACCCTTCGTCATCTACCCATTGACCCATCTTGGCGCTGGCTCCGCACCAGGCGCCGATGACGTCAGCCGCTTCTACACGATGCGTCACCAGGTTGAGTTAGTCACGCAAAGCGCATTTTTGATCGCGATCAATCATGATGAGGCTGCCTTCTATCAGCAGCGCGGACTGCCAGCCCAGCGCACGCTGGTTGCCGGGCCAGGCGTCGATCTCGCTGATCTCGCCGGTGGCAACGGCGCCCGATTGCGTCAGCAATATGGATTAGAGGGGACAATCGTCGGCATGCTGTCGGCAATGGCCTATGACAAGGGCGCAGTACACGTCGTGGAGGCCATGCGTGCATTGTGGCGTCAGGGGCGTGCGATCCATCTCATTCTGGCAGGCGCCGTGCTGACGCCCTTCCAGCGCTATCTCGACACGCTGCCCACAGACGAACGCCGACGCATCGTAGTGATGGGGACGGTCGATCATCAAACCAAACTCGACCTGCTCGACGCCCTTGACATGCTGGCGCTGCCCTCACGCACCGATTCGTTTGGGATTGTCTTCCTGGAGGCATGGGTTTATGGCAAGCCCGTCATCGGCGCACAGGCATGGGGCGTCCGCACCGTGGTTGACGATGGTGTGGATGGTCTACTCGTACCCTTTGGCGACGTTGCCGCCCTCGCCAGTGCAATTTCTGCCCTGACGGACGATCCAGTTTTCCGGCAACGTCTGGGCGAAGCGGGTCGCCGTAAAGTCCACAACCAGCATACCTGGGATCACAAATACCCTCTGGTGCGTCAGGTTTACACGCAGCTTTGCCAGGAAGCGAGCCACGCAGCGTGAGGGTGCTACATCTTGTCCATCAATACCCCCCCGAATTCGTCGGCGGCGTCGAACATTACACTCAGTCCTTGGCACAAGCATTGGCGCACCGTGGTTGGAAGACCGCCGTATTTCACCGCACCGACACCGCCGACCAGCAACTGACGATGCGCCGCGATGGTGATGTCACTCTCTTTGCCGCCAGCGCCGGCGCATTGACGCCTACCCGCCGCTTCCTGACAACCTGGCGCCAGCCAAGGCTGCACGTCCACTGGCAACAGGCGCTGACGCACTTTCAGCCTGATCTAGTACACGTACAGCACTTGATGGGGCTGCCGACCTCCCTGATGCATGAACTGATCGAACGCAGGATTCCCTACCTGATCACCTTGCACGATTATTGGTGGCAGTGTGCAAATGCCAATCTGTTGACCAATTACGCTGAGACGGCATGTAGCGGCCCGCGCGCCTATCTGAATTGTACGCACTGCGCGGTTGCCCGCTTTGGGGCGCCGTGGGCGTGGGGCGCAGCGCCAGTGTTATGGCCGCTACTAGCGGAACGCACCCATCGGCTCCGCCCTCTACTTGCGCACGCCGCAGTTTTGCTGACGCCATCCGAGTTCGTACGCCGCTGGTATGCCGAACATGGTGCGCCGACAGACGCGCTGCGCGCTGCGCCGCTGGGCGTGACGCCCCCGGTCGTATCCGTCGCACCCGCCACCGCGCGGGATGGCGTCCAACTCCTGTATATCGGCGGTCTGGCGCCCAACAAAGGGGTGCATGTTGTGCTGGAGGCGCTGCGCAGTGTAACGGGGGATCTGCGGTTCGCCATTGCTGGCGACACGGACGCGCAGCCAGCCTATGTCGCAGCACTGCGCCAACTGGCAGACGCGCGTGTGACTTTTCTCGGACGCTTGAGCCGCCCGCAAGTCTGGGATGCGCTGGCTGCCGCCGATCTTGTGGTTGTGCCCAGTCTTTGGCACGAAACCTACTGCTTTGCTGCACATGAGGCGTTGACGGCAGGTGTGCCAGTATTGGCCTCGACCATGGGGGCGCTTACCGAGGCGATCGACGATGGCGTGAATGGTCAGTTGTTGCCGCCGGGTGACGTAACGGCCTGGCAAATGACAATCCAGCGCTACGTAGCAGCGCCAGCGCGCCTTGCCGACCTGCGTCGCCGCGTGGCGCCAGCATTGCCTTTCACCGAGCATGTTACCGCGATCGAAAACACCTATCGCACCATCTTGGCCGCGCCATCCCCATGAACTATCTGTTAGCAGGCATCAGCTTGGGTTTCGCTGCCGGGATCAGTCCCGGACCGCTGTTGACGCTTGTAATCACCAGGACGCTAGAGCGCGGGCTGGGCGCCGGGCTGCGCGTGGCGGTGGCGCCGCTGCTCACCGATCTGCCGATCATCGTGGTTGCATTGACGTTTTTCGCCGTGTTGCCGCCGCTGCTGGAAAGCATCCTCACCGTCGCCGGGGCGCTCTTCGTGCTCTATCTGGCGTGGGAAATCCTGCGCGATGCCCGCCACGCCCAGCTCACCACCGCTGCACCGGCGACAGGCACGGCGTCCGCCGATCTCTGGCGCGGGATGCTGGTCAACTTTCTCAGCCCGCATCCCTGGCTCTTCTGGATCGGGGTGGCGGCGCCCCTCCTGACCAGCGCCTGGCAGACGAGTGCATGGGCGGCGATTGGCTTTCTGGCTGGCTTTTACGGGCTGCTTGTGGGCAGCAAAGTGCTAGTCGCCCTCGGCGTTGCCGGCGGCCGCCGCTTTCTCGACGACGCCTGGTATCGGCGCTTGCTCTTTGCCAGCGGGCTGCTACTGGCATTCTTCTGCATCGCTTTGCTGTGGCAGACAGTCACATAAGGTAGAATAAATGGCGCCTTGACGAGTGATGCATGACCAGTGACGAGTGACGCATGACCAGTGACGCAGCAACAACCTATCGCCCGACGGGACAATATGGATTGCTGACGGCATTTGGCGCTGGCGCAGCGATCTTCTGTGCGTGGGCGCTGTGGCAGCAGTTCGATTGGATCACCTTGCTCTTCTTGTTTGGCTGTCTCTTTGCGGCGCTGTCGTTTGCCAGCCAGTGGGCTTCGCGCGTGGAGATGGATGCCCAGGGTTTCTGGCTGCGCGCGCCGTTGCGTAGCCGGCGCGTCGAATTTCGCCAGCTCGACAGTGCGACCGAAGCCGGTCGCATCACGCGCGGCATCGTCGTGACCTATCACCCGCTTGCCGCAAGCGGGCTGCTCGACTTGGAAGAACTGCACAGCGTCGCCTTGCCCGCCGTTGCACAACAGGAGAACTTGCTGGAAGCGTTGCGGGCGCGCTGTCCGCGTGTCGTGTAACTCACCATGTTACCCTTTGCACCCACCCTCTTTGTCCGGCCACTGACGCATGCCGACATCGAAGCTGCCACCTCAATCGTGAACCGGCTGCTGGCAAGCAGCGTCTATAGCCGCACGCTCACCGTGGCGGAGGTGCATGCATTTTTTTTCGATGTAGCGCCCCACAGCCACTATCCGGTGCGCTGGCAGCAGCGTACAACGCTGGCGCTGCTGCGCGTCGGTGAACTGATCGGGCTGCTTGACGCTGCCGTCGGGCTGGACAGCGGCAGCTTTGACCAGCCCGACTATCAGCCGCTAGGGCTGCTGCGCTGGCTGGCGCTGCCGGAAGATACAAGCATCACCCAGGAGGCGATGGTGCGTCTGCTAACGGCGGCGGAGACGTTCTGGCGTCAGCACCACGTGGGGCGCATCAAAGCATTTCACCCAAGCACCGGCTATGCGGCATGGCAGGCGGGGATCGGGCTGTTGCCCGCCAACTGGACGGAGACGGTGCAGCGGCTGGCGGCGCACGAATTTCGTTACACCGAGCGCTACTACTGTTTTGTCCGTCCCCTGCGCGGCGAGCTTTTCGAGGAGGACACGCCCCAGTCGGCGCTGACGCTTGTCATGCGCGGCGCTAACCAGGATCGGCGTTACCAGCTCTTCTTCCGGCGCACCGAATTGATCGCCGAAGCGCGCGTTGTACAATGCATTGTGGAACAGGAAGCGCACACGGCTTCGATTGCGCACGTCGTCTATTGGGAGGTGGAGGAGCGTTGGCGCAACCAGAACATCGGGCGTTGGCTGCTGCGCCGCATGGTCAACGACGCTGTGCAGCAGTCACTGGCGCAGATCATCGTCTTTGTACAGATGCAGCAGGCGGCTGCGATCAATCTTCTAGCGCAGCACGGCTTTGTCGAGCAGGCGTTTCGCGGTTACGTCATGGAAAAGGAGTTGCGAGCATAACCAATGCATGTGCTCTTTGTGACCGGTGAATATCCACCGATGCAAGGTGGCGTCGGCGCTTACACGCGCGAACTGGCGCGCGCTCTTCACGACATGGGCGTCCGCGCCACTGTGCTGACTTCGCAGCGCGCGGCGCAACCGAATTGCGCCGAGTTCGACGGTTGCATCCGCGTGCTGCCAGCGCTCCAGTACTGGGATTGGCAAATTTTTCGGACCGTGCCGGCATTGGCTGCCGAGTTGGGCGCTGACTGGGTGCATGTACAATACCAGACCGCCGCCTTTGACATGCACCCTGCCATCAACTTCGCTCCCTGGCAGTGGCGGCGCAGGGGAATTCACACGGCGTGGACATATCACGATCTGCTGCCGATGTATCTCTTTCCTAAAGCTGGCCGCCGTCTGCGTGCGTGGGTGACGGAACGCCCGGCGCACTTTGCCGCGCGCGTCATCGCAACCACAGAAGCCGATCGCCAACGCCTTAGCAACCACGGCATCGACGCAACCAACATTCCGATTGGTAGCAACATTGTTAGCCAATCCCTCACTCCAGAGCAACGCAGATTGCGCCGTCAACAACGCGGCTACAGTGACGACGATCTCGTACTGGCCTATTTCGGTTTTCTCAATCAGAGCAAGGGTGTCGTCGATCTGCTCAAGGTGCTGCATCAACTCAGCAAAAGCCGACCCGCAACGCAGCTGCTGATGATCGGTGAGCGTGTGGGCGCCAGCGACGCCACTAACAACGCCTACGCACAGAAGGTGGAGGCGGCGATCCACAAACATCGCCTGGAGGCGCGCATACAGTGGACCGGCAGCGAACCCGACGCCGAAGTTGCCGCCGACCTCAACGCGTGCGATGTGCTGGTGCTGCCTTTTCTCGACGGCGCCAGCCTGCGCCGTGGCACGCTGATGGCCGGGCTGGCGAACGGCTGCGCCATCGTCACTACAATGCCTCACTCCCCGCTGCCCGAGCTGACGGATGGGCGGGATTTGCTCTTTGTGCCAGCGGGAGATGTCGCCGCGCTGGTTGCTGCCGTGCAGCGTATCGCCAACGACCCAGCGCTGGCGACGATGCTGCGTGATCATGCGCGTGCGCGCAGCCACCTGTTCACCTGGCCAGAAATTGCCCGCGCGCATCTTGCCCAATATGCAAAAGGGATCATCACGCCCTAGCGTGGTAACATACGCGCTTATATGATGGCACCCAACTCTGCGTCCCGCCCTGCTCAGCCGATCTTGCTGCGCGTGAGTTTGCTGGCGATCCTGCTGCTGGCCTTTGCGCTGCGCGCCTATCACCTCGACTTTCAGAGCCTGTGGAGCGACGAGGGCATCAGCCTGCAACGCGCCGCGCTGCCGTTGGCGCAGATGCTGGCGGAACTGCCCGTCGAACACCTGCCCGGCTATTTTCTTTTGCTGCATTTCTGGCTGCCCTGGATGGGCGACCACGACTTTGCGCTGCGTTTCCTCTCGCTGTGGCCCGGCGTGGCAAGTGTGGCGCTGATCTACCGGCTTGGCAGCGACCTGGGTTACCGGCCGGCGGGCGTGGCGGCGGCGCTGCTGCTGGCGACGAGCGGCTTCCAGCTCTGGTACGCACAGGAAGCGCGCATGTACACCTGGCTGCTGGCGACCTCGCTCCTCGCGACGATTGCGCTGTGGCGGCTGCTGGAGATGGACGGGCGGCAGCGCAACCACTGGGGCTGGGGGACGCTCTACGCGCTGGCGACGGCGACGACCGTCTACCTGCATCTGTTTGGCGCGCTGGCGCCGCTGGCGCAGGCCGTCTTCGTGATCGGCTGGGCGGTGAGCGGGCGCCACTGGCGCGGCCTTGGGCGCTGGCTGGCGGCGGCGGCGGGCGCACTGCTGCTCTTTTTGCCGTGGCTGCCGCGCGTGTTGGGGATTTTTGGCTTTGGCGGCTGGCGCGAGGCGGGCGATCCGGCGGAAATTCCGTGGCGCTACCTGGCTGCCTTCACCGTCAGCGACGCCATGCCCGATCCGGGACGCACGCCGCTGGTCTGGCTCTACGCGCTGCTGGCGCTGGCCGGGCTGATCTTCTGGCATCGCATGCGCCGCACGGCGGCCTGGCTGCTGGCGACAAGCGTACTGCTGCCGATGCTGGCCGTGATCGGGCTGGCGCTGCGCAATCCCGACTATCACGAGCGCTACGTCATCGCGGTGACGGCGCCGCTGCTGCTGCTGGTTGCGGGCGGCGTGGGTTGGCTGGATTGGCGCACTTGGCGACGCGGGCAAGTTGTTTCAGCGCACGGCCGCGCGCTGGCGGTGGCGCTGCCGCTCGTCGCCGCGTTGGCCGGCGCCAACCTGCTCGCTGTGCAGCGGCTCTACATTGACACGCCGCTGCACAAGCCAGATTTCCGCAGCGCCGCCGCCACGATCCAGGCCGCGTTGCAGCCAGGCGATGTGGTGCTGGTGGATGGCCCCGATCCCAGCAAGGTCTTTCTGCATTACTACACCGGCGCTGCGCCCGTGATCGCCGTCGCCGATCTCGAACAGGCGACGCTGGAAGAAGCTGACGCCAGGCTGAGCGAGTCGACAGCAGGCGCGCCGCACGTTTGGGAGCTGCTCTATTTTCACGCCCCCGCCACGGTGCAAGTCTGGCTGGCGACGCAAGGCTGGGCGACCGACCCGACCTATCACAACGGCATCCGCGTCACGCGCTACGGCATGGCGACCGCCGCGCCGCGCATCACGCCGCTGGGCATCGACTTTGGCGCGGCGCTGCGGCTGGAACAGGTTTCACTTGACACACTGACGCCGCAGCCGGGCGATCTGCTGCGTGTGACCACCGATTGGTTCACCTACGCCGCTGCGCCCGAGTACAAGTTCAGCCTGCGCCTGCATGATGCGGCGGGAAACGTCGTGCAGAGTGTAGACTATACGCCGCAGAACTGGTTTGCGCCGACCAACGTCTGGGTCGTGGGGCAGCCGGCGCGCGACCAGCGCGGCTTGCTGCTGCCCGCCGACCTGCCGTCCGGCGACTATCGGCTGACGCTGCGGCTGTATGATCCGGCGACCGGCGCGGCGGTGATGACGGCGGCGGGCGAGGATGTTGCGCTGGCCGTGTTGACGGTCAAGTAGGTGCGGTTCTTAACCGCACTTGCTGCCCATGCCAGAACGTGCGGCTGCGAGCCGCACCTACGCGATGCGCGCTGACGCGCGCTAAGAGGTTGATCGATGACGCCAGCATCATTATTCCAGCAATCACCGCGCTTTGCGCCGGCGGGGAGACTCCTGCTCCTCGGCCTGACGCTGCTGGCCTATCTGCGCGGCGTCTTGCTGCTCGACCTCAAGCCGTTGTGGTGGGATGAGAGCCTGAGTGTGCAGCGCGTCGAGCAGTCACTGGGCGATCTGCTGCGCGGCGTGCTGTGGATCAGCGACCGCATCAGCAGCGTGCTGACCATCGACCAGCACCCCTTTTTTTACTTCCTGGTGCAGGGTGCGGTGATGGCGGGCGCCGGCATCGAGGAATTTGCGGTGCGCTATGCATCGGCGCTGGCGGCGACGCTCTTTGTGCCGGTGCTGTGGGCGCTGGCGCGCTGGTTTGTGCGGCGGCAGCTTGCCCCGCCGGCGACGCCCTGGTTTGCCGTGCTGCTGGCGGCGACCAGCCCCTTCTTACTTTGGTTTGGCCAGGAGGCGCGCCCCTACGCGCTGTGGGCAACGCTGACCGCGCTGAGTGTGTACCTGCTGTTGCGCGCCACCGAAACGCCGCAATTGCAGCGCCCGGCCGCGGTCGGCTTTGTGATCGTCGCCTTGATGACGTTGGCGACGCACTACTTCGCCGTCTTTTTGCTGCCCTTCCAGGCGCTGGTGATCGGCGTATGGGCGTGGCGCAGCCGCCGAATCTGGGCGGTGACCGTGCTGCTGGGGCTGCTGGGCGTGGGCGCGTTGGTTGGCCTCTATGCGGCGTGGCTGTTGATTGGGCAAGGCGGCGGCGGCAATTTTGCGGAGATCACGCTGCCGATCCTGATTCCCGATCTGGTCAACGCCTTCAGCCTGGGGTTGAGCGTCGATTATGGCGTGGTCTGGTGGATCGACCTGATCTTTGGCGCGCTGGCATTGCTGGGTCTGGCGTGGGGGCTGCTGGATCGGCGGCGACTGGCAACGGGCGGCTGGCTGCTGCCCGCCTTCTTCGTCATTGCGCTGGCGCTGCTGCTGGCGATCAACGCCTACCGCCCGCTCTACATGACGGCGCGCCATCTCAGCCAGTTGCTGAGCGGTTTTCTGCTGGCGGTCGCCATCGGGCTGGGTGTAATCTGGGCGCGGCAGCGTATCGTCACGGCGGCGCTCACGCTTGGCTTGCTGGCGGCGGTCGGCTACAGCACGCTCAACTACTTCACCGACGAACGGTATGCGAAGGACGACTACCGGCGTCTCGGTGAGTACATGGCCGTGCGCATGATGCCCGGCGACCTGATCCTCTACAACGAGCCAGCGACGAAGCGCATCTTCGAGTACTACGCGCCGCTGGATCGCGTCTACGCCGCCATCGACGCTGGCGCCGCGCTGGGCGTCTACGGCGCGCCGCTGCTCGACCGCAGCGTGGACGACACGATCCGCTGGCTGGAAGATCAGGCGCCCCGCTATCAGCGCATCTGGCTGCTGCGCTCCGGCAACCACATCACGATCGACCCGGAAGGGGAGATGGAGAGCTGGATGGACGAGCACTTCATCCTGATGCGTGACGTGCAATTCTTCAGCCAATCATCGCTGCACGCCAAGCTCTACCTGCCCACGATCCCCGTCTTCGAGGATGCGCCGCCGCCGATTGCGCAGCCGGTGCTGGCGCAATTTGGCGAGCAGATTCGGCTGGTGGGCTACGCCGCCGACCCGCCGCAAGCCGCCGATCTGCCCGCGCGGACGCGGCTCTACTGGGAAGTCACCGCCAAGCCCGACCGCCGCTATCGCTACATCTGGCGGCGGCTGGTGCGAGATGCGGACGGCGCGCTTCACGAGTTGGGGGCGGTCGAGCGCGAACCCTATGAAGGCGACGCCGCCACGCTTTACTGGGACCCGGACAGGATCATCATGGAATATATCGAAATGCCGCCGCTGCTGGCGCAGCCAGCAGCGGGTCAGCACTTCTACGCGCTGGAGATGTACGACGCCGAAACGCTGGAAAAACTGCCAGTCACCGCCATCGAGGGCGGCGAGATTGCCGCCGACGGCGTGACGGCGTTGTTCCCGGTGGCGACGCCATGAAGTCATCGACACCCGCTGCCGCCACGC
>Ga0114938_1002587_pt1 | contig 11264 bp, 12 predicted proteins | sample AshMeaBigSpring_FD_88675 | JGI IMG/M metagenome (GOLD analysis project Ga0114938, IMG submission 88675) | Groundwater microbial communities from Big Spring, Nevada to study Microbial Dark Matter (Phase II) - Ash Meadows Big Spring | ecosystem: Environmental > Aquatic > Deep subsurface >...
CTGCCGCCGAGCGCCTGCGTGATGAAGCCCTGCTGGCCCGTGCGCAGCTTCACGTTGACACCGGCGGGCACGATGATCGCGTCCACGTCGCGCGTCATGGTCACGGGTTCGTTGTCCGATCTATGCACGAGGGGGCTCCTGCGACGCGATCACTCGGTGCGGACCGGCTCGGTCTGACGGTGCAGAGCGGCATCCAGCGTGTGCCAGCAGAGGCTCGCGCACTTGACCCGTGCCGGAAACGCACGCACGCCGGAGAGGGCGGCGAGCTTGCCGAGCGCCGCAGGATCGGCCGGTGCGTCGTCCTTGGTGAGCATCGCGTGCACGGCGGAAAACAGGCGTTCCGCATCCGCAACGAGCTTGCCCTTCACGCTCTCCGTGAGCAGCGAGGCCGAAGCCACCGAAATGGCGCAGCCGCTGCCCTGGAACGAGACATCGCTGATCCGGTCGCCATCGAGCTTGACGTACAGCGTCAGCCGGTCTCCGCACAGCGGATTGAACCCTTCCGCCCTTCGGTCCGCCTCCGGCATGGGCCGGAAATTGCGCGGGTGGCGGTTGTGGTCCACGATCACGTCGCGGTACAGATCGTTCAGATCCATCAGCCGAGCATCTCCCGTGCGAGGCCGATGGCGCCGACCAGGCGGTCCACCTCGGTGCGCGTGTTGTAGAAGGCGAAGGACGCTCGGGCCGTCGCGGGCACGCCGTAGAACTCCATGACGGGCATGGCGCAGTGGTGCCCGGCGCGGATCGCGATGCCTTCGCTGTCGAGTATCGTGCCCAGGTCGTGCGGGTGGATGCCCTCGAGCGTGAAGGACAGGACCGCCGCCTTCTCCGGTGCGGTGCCGATGATCTCGAGGCCCGCAATGGACGACAGCCGGGCGGTCGCGTACTCGAGCAGGTCGTGCTCGGCGGTCGCGATGCGATCGAGACCGAGTTCCTGCAGGTAGTCCACGGCGGCGCCGAGGCCGATGGCCCCGGCGATGTGCGGCGTGCCGGCCTCGAACTTGTACGGCAGGTCGTTGTAGACCGTCCGCTCGAAGCTGACGGCCAGGATCATGTCGCCTCCGCCCTGCCACGGTGGCATGGCGGCGAGCAGTTCCTCGCGCCCGTAGAGCACGCCGATGCCGGTGGGGCCGCACATCTTGTGCCCGGAGAAGCAGTAGAAATCGCAGTCGAGCGCCTGCACGTCCACCGCAAGGTGAGGTGCGGCCTGTGCCCCGTCGAGCAAAACCGGGATTCCGCGCCGCCTGGCCTCCGCGATGTAGCGCTGCACGGGCACGATCGTGCCGAGCGCATTCGACACGTGGGTCAGGGCGAGCAGCCGCGTTCGCTCCGACAGCAGCGACAGGAAAGCCTCGAAATCCACTTCGCCGCGACGGGTCATCGGAATGGCCCGCAGGAGCGCCCCGGTCTGCTGGCACACCATCTGCCACGGGACGATGTTGGCGTGATGCTCGAGCCGGGAGACGAGGATCTCGTCACCCGGGCCGAGTCGCGGTCGCGCATAGCTCTGTGCAACCAGGTTGATGGCCTCGGTCGTGCCGCGCACGAAGACCAATTCACGGACCGAGCGTGCATTGACGAAGCCGCGCAGCTTTTCGCGTGCGCCCTCGAAGAGATCCGTCGCGCGCTGGCTGAGCGCGTGCACTCCCCGGTGCACGTTGGCGTGCGTCGTCTCGTAGTAATCCGATACCGCGTCTATTACGCACTGGGGACGCTGGCTCGAGGCGGCGTTGTCCAGGTAGCAGAGCGGCTTGCCGTGCACGATCTGTGCCAGCACCGGGAATCCTCGACGGATCGCCTCGACGTCGAGACCCGGCTGATCCAGTGCTGCCGCGCTTGCCGCATTCATTCCGTGGTCTCCAGCAGGCGCACCAGACGGTCGTCGAGCGTCGCGTGCACTGCTGCTGCGAAGGGGCCATGGTCCATTCGTGACAGCACGGCTCCGGCGAACGCGCGGGTCAATGCGCCGCGGGCCTCGTGCTGGCCCAGGCCGCGCGAGCGCAGGTAGAAGAGCGCGGCGGGATCGAGCTGGCCGGTGGTCGAACCGTGGCTGCACTGCACGTCGTCGGCGTAGATCTCGAGCTCCGGCTTGCTGTCGATTTCCGCCCCCGCCGTGAGCAGCAGGTTGCGGCTCACCTGACGGGCCTGCGACTTCTGTGCGCCCGCGTGGACGATGGCCTTGCCGTTGAATACGCCGCGACCGCGGCCGGCGGCGATGCCGCGGTAATCCACCAGGCTGGTCGTGTGCGGCGCAAGATGGTCCACGTGCACGTGCGTGTCCATGTGTCGGGACCCGTCGGCGAGGAACAGGCCGGTGAGACGGGCGGTCGAGCCCGGAGCAGCGAGCCGCGCATTGAGGTCGAGCCGGGTCAGCGAGGCGCCGAGCTGCGCGTCGTGGATCTCGAGCAGGGCCCGCTGGCCCAGAGTCGCCTCGAGGCGCTCGACGAGGAAGCCGCGGCCGCCCTGGGCCTGCAGCCGGTAAAGGCGCAGCTCCGCGTCAGGACCGGCTTCGACCTCGACGAAGGCGTTCACGAAATGCTCGGCGTCTTCGCCGCCGGCGTGCCGCAGCACGATCCGCGCCGAACTGCCGGCGGCCGCGCGGATCAGGAGGCGAGGGTGGCTCATTCCTCGCTCGGTGCCGGACGAGGCCAGGTCGATCTGCAATGCCTCCGCGAGCCGCGCCCCTTCGTCGATGTCGACGACCAGGACGTCCGGGCACAGGGCGACGTTGAGCGCAGCGAAACGCTCGGTCCCGCCACCGGACGGGACCCTGAAGAGCGCGCTCTGGGGTTCGCCATCGGCGATCGCCTCTGCCAGCGTGCGGATGCGTACGCCACTGAGCGGTGGCATACCCGGGCCGCGCGACGCGACGCAACGGCCATCGAGCAGCACGACGCGGTGGGGCGCGAGCTCCGGCACCGTGGCGGCGCGAAGCATCGCTCCGGTGTCGGGTGCCGTGCTGGAGAAACGCCGGGACTCGAGCCGTCGCAGGTTCGTGTACTTCCAGGACTCGTCGCGAGGCGACGGGAAGCCGAGTTCCGCGAATCGCTCGAAGGCGAGCGTTCGCGCCGCCTCGGTCTCGCCGGCGAAAGGCCGCGCAGCGTCGAAGGCCGCGACGTACGGCTCGAGCGCGTCGCTGCGCACCGTTGCGTTCACGCGACCCGCGCCTCGTGGCGCACCCAGTCGTAGCCGCGCTTCTCCAGCTCGAGGGCGAGCCCTTTGCCGCCGCTCAGCAGGATCCGCCCGTCGGAGAGCACGTGGACCACGTCCGGCTCGACGTAATCGAGCAGTCGCTGGTAATGCGTCACCATGACGATGGACCGGGCGGGATCGCGAAGGCTGTTGACGCCGTTCGCAACGACGCGCAGGGCATCGATGTCGAGCCCGGAGTCCGTCTCATCGAGCAGCGCGAGCCTCGGCTCCAGCATCGCCATCTGCAGGATCTCGTTGCGCTTCTTCTCGCCGCCCGAGAATCCCTCGTTCACGCCGCGGTTCAGGAAGCTCTCGTCCATCTGCATTAGCTTCATGCGCTCGCGCACCATCGCCAGGAACTCGAACGCGTCGAGCTCGGGCTCGCCGCGCTGCTTGCGGATCGCGTTCAGGGCGGCCTTGAGCAGATAGGCGTTGTTGACGCCCGGGATCTCGACAGGGTACTGGAACGCGAGAAAGACACCGGCGCGGGCGCGGTCCTCGGGCGCCATCGCGAGCAGGTCCTGGCCGAGGTACTCGACCGTGCCGTCGGTGACCACGTAGCCCTCGCGGCCGGCGAGCACGCTGGCGAGCGTGCTCTTGCCCGAACCGTTCGGTCCCATGATGGCGTGGACTTCGCCGCCCCGGACCTCGAGATCGACGCCCTTGAGGATCGGACGGTTCGCGACGCTGGCGTGCAGGTTGTGGATCTTCAGCATGCTCGTCCTTCCATCGACCGTTTCAGCCGACCGCCCCTTCGAGACTCACCGCCATCAGGTTCTGCGCCTCGACCGCGAACTCCATCGGCAGTTCCTTGAACACGGCCTTGCAGAAGCCGTTCACGATCATGTTGACGGCGTCTTCCTCGGAGATTCCCCGGCTGCGGCAATAGAAGAGCTGGTCGTCGGCGATCTTCGAGGTCGTGGCCTCGTGCTCGACCACGGCCGTCGGGTTCTTGATCTCCATGTACGGGAAGGTGTGGGCGCCACAGCGGTCGCCCATCAGCAGCGAATCGCATTGCGTGTAATTTCGCGCCCCGTCGGCCGACGGCAGAATCTTCACCAGGCCGCGGTAGGCGTTCTGCCCTCGCCCAGCAGAGATGCCCTTGGATACGATCGTGCTGCGCGTGTTGCGTCCGATGTGAATCATCTTCGTGCCGGTGTCCGCCTGCTGGCAGTGGTTCGCGAGCGCGACGGAATAGAACTCGCCGACTGAGTTCTCTCCGGTGAGCACGCAGCTCGGGTACTTCCAGGTGATGGCGGAGCCGGTCTCGACCTGGGTCCAGCTGATGCGGGAGTTCGCCCCGCGGCACTCGCCGCGCTTGGTGACGAAGTTGTAGATGCCCCCGCGGCCTTCCTCGTCGCCGGGATACCAGTTCTGCACGGTCGAGTACTTGATTTGTGCGTCGGCGAGAGCCACCAGCTCGACCACCGCGGCGTGCAGCTGGTTCTCGTCGCGCATGGGCGCAGTGCAGCCTTCGAGGTAGCTCACGTAGCTGCCCTCGTCGGCGATGATCAGCGTCCGCTCGAACTGGCCGGTCTTGGCCGCGTTGATGCGGAAGTAGGTGGAGAGCTCCATCGGGGAGCGCACGCCCCTCGGCACGTACACGAACGAACCGTCCGAGAACACCGCGGAGTTCAGCGTGGCGAAGAAGTTGTCGGTGTAGGGGACCACGCTGCCGAGGTAGCGCTCGACGAGCTCTGGGTGGTTCTGCACGGCATCCGAGAACGGGCAGAAAATGACGCCTGCCTGCGCCAGCTTCTCCTTGAAAGTCGTGGCGACGGACACGCTGTCGAACACCGCGTCCACGGCGACGCCGGCGAGCCGGGCCCGCTCGTGGAGCGGTACGCCCAGTTTCTCGTACGTCGCGAGCAGCTTGGGGTCGACCTCGTCGAGGCTCTTCGGACCGTCCTGCTTCGTCCTTGGCGCGGAGTAATAGGAGATCTGCTGGTAGTCGATCGGGGCGATGCGCAGGTGGGCCCACTCCGGCGGCCGCATGCCGAGCCAGTGGCGGAAGGCACGCAACCGCCAGTCGAGCATGAACTGTGGCTCACCCTTCTTGCGGGAAATGAGCCGGATCACGTCCTCGTCGAGGCCTGGCGGGACGGTGTCGGCCTCGATGTCGGTGACGAAGCCGTGCCGGTATTTCTGTCCGACGATCGCGTCGAGGTCCGGGGAAGTCGTCGACATGGCTCAGGGCCTCACAATCGCCCGCCGGTCCGCGCGGCCGACGGCCCGCGGTATGCCGCGGGCAACTCCAGGCGCCACAGCGCCACGGCCTCCTGGCCCGACAGCTGGGCCAGGGAGATACCGTCGAGCGAGCGGCGGATCGCCGCGTTGATCTGCTGCCACGATCCGCCGGTGCTGCAGGAGGCCGCGAGGTCGCAGGCGTTGTGATCGCCGCTGCACTCGGTGATGGCCACGGGTCCCTCGATCGCGTCGATGATGGCCGCCGCGCTGATCTGCGCGGGCGGCCTCGCGAGGCGATACCCGCCGTGCGACCCGCGGACCGACGTGACCAGGCCGGCGCGGTGAAAGCTCTTCAGGATCTTGCTCACCGTTGGCAGCGCCAGCCGCGTCGTCTCCGCCACCTCGGCCGCGGTGTGGCGCCGATCGGGCGGGGCGGCGAGGGCCGCGAGGATCACCGTACCGTAGTCCGTGAGCTTGCTGATGCGGAGCATGAAGGAACTCCTCAATTAGGACAATATTAGTCCTATTCGTTCCGGACGCCAAGCGGGGGCCTGGCCGGACGGGCGGGGCGGCTGAACCTGCTAGACTTTGACCGGTCGAACCGATCGTCGCCCGCATCCGCCCGGGCGCGACCTGCGGAGGATCGTATTGAACCCGTACCACCTCGAGGCCGCCTGACGCGTCCGGCCTGACCAGATCGTGAGCATCGAGCCTAACCCCTCGAGCGGCGGCAAGCCGGGCGCGGGAGGGGAATATATTGCCGCTCTCCGTGGCGTTCACTACGCAGTGGACGAGAAGCGGGTCTTTGCCGGCCTCGACATCGGCATCCGGCGCGGTGAAGTCACCGCGATCATGGGCCCGAGCGGCACGGGCAAGACCACTCTCCTGCGCCTCATCACGGGGCAGATCCAGGCCGATTCCGGCGAAGTCGTCGTGGACGGGCAGGATGTGGCCCGGCTCGGCCGCGCGGACCTCTACGCGCTGCGGCGTCGCATGGGCATGCTCTTCCAGAACGGCGCGCTGCTGACCGACATCGACGTCTTCGAGAACGTCGCCTTTCCGCTGCGCGAGCACGCGCGGCTTCCGGAACGCCTCGTGAACGCGATCGTGCTCACCAAGCTCCACGCCGTCGGGCTGCGCGGAGCGGCCCACCTCATGCCGCAGCAGCTCTCGGGCGGCATGGCGCGGCGTGTCGCACTCGCGCGCGCAATCGTGATGGACCCCGAGATCCTGATCTACGACGAGCCCTTCGCAGGGCTCGACCCCATCTCGATGGGGGTCGTCATGCGGCTGATCCGTTCGCTCAACGACGCACTGGGCATTTCCAGCATCGTCGTGACGCACGACGTACAGGAGGTGTCGCAGATTGCCGACTCGAGCTACATCCTCTCCGAGGGACGCGTGATGGCGAGCGGCACGCCGCGTGAGCTGCAGAGCCACCCTTCGCCGATCGTGCACCAGTTCCTCGAGGGGCTCGCGGACGGCCCCGTGCCGTTCCATTATCCGGCGCCCGACTATCGCGAGCAGCTGCTTGGCCCGGGCGGAGGGGCAGGATGAGCCTCGCGCGCGATCTGCTCGCGGGAGCCCGGGACTTCCTGGCCCGGGCCGGGGCCCTGTCGCGCTTCTTCGGCCGGCTGCTGCTGCTCGTGCCCGGCGGCCTCCTGCGGCCGCGACTGATCGTGGACCAGGTTTACAACGCGGGAGCGCTCTCGCTGGCGATCATCATGACCAGCGGACTGTTCGTCGGCATGGTCATGGGCCTTCAGGGTCACGACCTCCTGAGCCGCATCGGCTCGGAGGAGTCCCTCGGCACCGGCGCGGCGCTCACGCTCCTGAAGGAACTCGGCCCCGTGGTGACTGCACTGCTCTTCGCCGGCCGCGCAGGCACGGCGCTCGCCTCCGAGATCGGTCTGATGCGCGCCACGGACCAGCTCTCGGCGATGGAGATCATGGCGGTGGACCCGATGCGTCGCGTCGTGCTGCCGCGGTTCCTCGGCGGTGTGATTTCCATGCCGCTGCTGACGGGCATCTTCGTCGCCATCAGCATCTACGGCGTGCAGCTCATCGGCGTGCAGTACTTCGGCATCGACCAGGGCCAGTTCTGGTCCGAGATGCGCAGCACCGTCGAGATCGAGGACGTGCGCGAGGGCCTCATCAAGGGTTTCGTCTTCGGCGTTGCCTGCAGCCTGATCGCCGTGTTCGAAGGTTACAATGCCGAGCCGACGGCCGAAGGCGTCGGCCGTGCGACGACCCGGACCGTCGTCGTCTCCGCCGTGGCGACGCTGGTCCTCGACTACATCGTGACGGCCATTCTTCTCTGACCCGAGGCGACCATGCGGCAATCCCGCGCCATCGACGTTTCCACCGGCCTGTTCGTACTTCTCGGCCTGGTGGCCATCGTGTTCCTGGTGACGCAGATCTCGAACCGGGAGTTCTCGCTGACGGACACCTCCTTTCGCCTGAAGGCGCAGTTCGAGAACATCGGCGGCCTCAAGGTCGGTGCGCCGGTCAAGATGGCCGGCGTGACCATTGGCCGCGTCGAGCAGATCGGCTACGACATGCAGCTGCTGAAGGCGATCGTCACCCTGCGCATCGACCGCAAGTACGACGAGATTCCGAACGACAGCGACGCGAGCATCTTCACGGCCGGCCTGCTCGGTGGCCAGTACATCGGCATATCGCCGGGCGGGTCGGAGGACTATTTCAAGGACGGCGACCAGGTCGAATTCGTGCAGGACGCCATCGTGCTCGAGAACCTGATCAGCAAGTACATGTTCAGCCAGGCGGCCAAGGACACCTCCGGTGAGCCCGAGGCGTCCAGCAAGGCCCCCGAAACCAAGGAGTGAGATCCCGCATGCGTGCTCTTCTGCTGTCCTTCAGTGCGTCGCTTCTGTTGCTGGTCGCGGCCGGCGCCGCCGACGCGGCGGCCGTTCCGGGACCTGCGCCCCAGCAGCTGATCGAGAAGGTGTCGCAGGACATGCTGCGCGACATCGATGCCAACCGCGCCGACCTGCGTCAGGACCCGGCGAAGCTCCGTGCGCTCGTGGACAAGAACCTGCTGCCCAACTTCGACACGGACTACTCCGCGCGGCTGGTGCTCGGGAAACACTGGCGCACCGCGACGGCGGAGCAGCGCTCCCGGTTCGTCGAGGCGTTCATCCAGTCGATGATGCGGCAATACGGAACGGCACTGCTCGATTTCACCGCCGAGCGGCTGACGATTCTCCCCTTCAAGGGTGATCCCGCGGCCAGCACCGCGACCGTCCGTACGGAAGTGAAGCGGGACAATGGCACGCCCGTGCCCGTCAACTACAGCATGCACGCGACGCCGCAGGGCTGGAAGGCCTGGGACGTGACCATCGAGGGCGTCTCCTACGTCAAGAACTTCCGAACGGATTTCGGCGCCGAGATCGATGCGAAAGGCCTGGACGCGGTGATCCAGCGGCTCGAGGCGCAGAACGCCCAGTCCGCCGAATCCGCCACACCTGCCAAGGCCGCTGCGAAGGCGGGCTGACCGTGGCGGCCTTCGGCATTACGGCGTCGGGCCCGGGTCGCCTCGATGCGAACGGTGAGCTCACCTTCGGGACGGCGGCGCGCGCGCTTCGTGCCGGCTTGGACGCACTGGCGCCGGGCAATGCGTGGGTGATCGACCTGTCGAGGGTGACGGCAGGCGACAGCGCGGGCATTGCCGTGCTGATCGAGTGGCTGTCAGCTGCGCGGGCCCGAGGAGCGAGGGTACGCTACGAGGGCATGCCCGACCAGATGCGCGCGATCGCGAGGATTTCCGACCTCGAGGATCTGCTCCTGTCAGACTGATCGCTGCCCGCCGCAGCGCGCAATCGATGCGTCCTCACGGCGTCGGCGGCAATTCCTCGTCCGCCTCTTCGATGGCTTCCTGCAGCTCCGGGTCGAGCGGTTCCTCGGGGGGGTTGCCGTCGTAGACCTGGAACTGCCGACGCTGCAGGAAGGCGTCGCGAATGAAGGCGTACCTGTCGTAGACGCGCTCGAGCGTCGGTTCCAGCACCAGCAGGCGTGCGCGCACGTCCACGAAGTTGAGCGCGAACGCTCCCCACTTCGCGTTGCCCAGGTCGAACCAGTACAGGGGCTCGAGCAGGCGCGTGGCGATGCTGGACGGCAGGTCGCGAACCGAGGAAGGGCCCAGGAGCGGCACCATGAGGAACGGACCCGCGGGAACGCCCCACTTGCCCAGTGTCTGCCCGAGGTCCTCGTCATGCTCCGGCAGGCTGGCTCCTGCGGCCACGTCGAAGATCCCGCCCCAGCCGAGCGTCGTGTTGAGCACGAACCGCGCCGTACCCTCGCCGGCCTCCGCGATCTTGCCCTGGAGGAGCAGGTTGATCACGGTGCCCGGGTAGGACAGGTTGTTGAAGAAGTTGCCGTCGCCCTGCTGCATGAGCGAAGGAACGTAGTCCCTGTAGGCACGGGCGACCGGCTTCACCGCAGCCCGGTCGATGGCGTCGTTGAAGCGGAAGACGCCACGATTGGCCGGCTCGAACGGATCGGCAGGATTGCGCTCGCCGGTCGTCGCGCAGCCGGAGATCGTAGCCAGCAGAACCACGGCAAGCGCGTGGCGCACGAAGCCGGTCGCGGACGGCGGCATCCATGACTCCCGTGAAGGTTGCCGGCGACGCCGGCGCGGTCGGCGATTCTACAGGCACAGGGGCCGACAGCGCCTAGCCCTCCGGACCCTGGCCCCCTCCGGATGGCGGCTGCTGCATCCTCGAACGTTGCTTGGGAAGAGCGTCGCGCAATTCCTTGAGGCGCGCCACGTAGCGGGCCCGCTGCACCTCGGTGATGCTCGGCACCGACAGGGCCAGCTCGAGCTGGTTGATCGCGAGCGGCAGGTCGCCGCCCATGATGTGGTATTCCGCCATGTAGGAGTAAGCATCCGACACGTCGCCGGCGGCGTTCGCAGCCATGGCGGTGAGGCGGATCTGCTCCTGCGACGGCGGCGTGTTGTTGAAGAGATCGAGCAGTACCTCGTGCGCGCGCTTCGGTCTGCCTGCCTGCATCAGGGCCTGGGCATAACGGACGGTCACCGGCACGTTGCGCGGCGACAGCTTCCAGGCACGCTCGAGCGTGGTGAGCGCGTCTTTCACCTGGCCGCTCGCAAGCTGCGCCTGCCCCAGCGCCGTGTGGAACTGCATGACCTCCGGGTAAGTCGCGGTCAGTCGCTCGAAAGTCGGGATGGAACCGGCGGCATCGCCCGCCATCAGGCGCGCGAGAGCCTTGCCGTAAATCTGCGCGACGGAAGCGTCCGGCTCGTTTCCGACGAGCGCGGCGTAGTGCTGGCGCGGATCCGCTCCCGCCGGTGTAGTGAGCACGCGAACCCGCTCACGGGTGATCGCGTAGCTCATCGTGTCGTGCGCGCCGACCGGCGGGTGCTGCGCGGCGCGACCCTTCGACTCCGCGATTCGCGCACTCGTGACCGGGTGGCTGCGCAGCAGTTCCGGCACCTGGTCCGGCCCGAGCTGCGTGCGCCGGGCCATCGTCTCGAAGAAGGCCGGCATGGCGTTCGGGTCGAAGCCAGCCGAGGCCAGAATGCCGATGCCGACGCGGTCGGCTTCGTATTCGTTTTCACGGGTGAAGTTGAGCTGCGACTGCGCGGCGAGCCCCTGAGCCGCCGAGATGGCGCCCATGGTGGCCTGCGAGCCGGCCCCGCTCACGGCGCCGAGAAGGATCGCCGCGAGGGTTGCCGCGGTCGACACCATGTTGGTGCGCGAGCGGGCCTCGATGCTGCGCGCGATGTGCCGTTGCGTGACGTGGGCGATTTCATGCGCCAGCACCCCGGCGAGCTCGCTCTCGTTGCGCGTGATGAGCAGCAGGCCCGTGTTGATGCCGATGAAGCCGCCAGGCAACGCAAACGC
>Ga0114938_1002588_pt1 | contig 11263 bp, 6 predicted proteins | sample AshMeaBigSpring_FD_88675 | JGI IMG/M metagenome (GOLD analysis project Ga0114938, IMG submission 88675) | Groundwater microbial communities from Big Spring, Nevada to study Microbial Dark Matter (Phase II) - Ash Meadows Big Spring | ecosystem: Environmental > Aquatic > Deep subsurface >...
AACTAATAAGAAAAAACCAAGCAAAAAGAAATCGTATAAGAAGAAAAAAAAATATAAAAAGAAATATAAAAAGAAGCCAAAAAACCATAGTAAGCCTAAAAAGGATACCGAAACTGTAAATTCGAATAAAGAGAAATCAGAAAAAGAGCAAAAAGACCTTGCTCTAACTATAAAAATAGGGGGTATAAGTAAAGATATGAAAAAAGTAGTAGATGCCGATAGTGCCGATATAGCTGCAGAAAATGCCAAGCCTATTAAAAAAGGATTATTCTATAAGATAAGACATAAGCCAGTAACAAGTGAATCAAAAATATGGCTAGCTCGTACTTTTACTGATGCAGGTAAATATAGTGATGCGGAAACCGTACTAAACGATATAAAAAATGATCCTAAATTTTCAAAAAAATTAATTGATGATTATCATAAAGTGGAAGCTCATTTCCATTTATTAAGAGGTGATTATACCAATGCCAAAACTGCAGTTTCCAAAGCCTTGGAATTTACCAAAAAGAAAAAAGAAAAAGCAAGACTTAATTATATATTAGGGCAATTATATCAGAAAGAGGATAATTTCAAAACTAGCCGTAAATATTTTCAAGAAGTAGGCAAAAATAAGCCGGAGTATGAAATGGAATTTAGTGCAAGAATGAATATACTTTTGCTTAGCCTCAAAGACTCAACTATGAGCCGTAAGGCTGTAGTCAATACCCTTAAAAAAATGAGTAAAGATGAAAAAAATTTAGACTATCTAGATCAAATTTATTCTGCATTGGCAGATATGAGTATTGAAGATGGCAATATAGACCAGGCCATAGCCTATCTTAAAGAAGCTACAAGAACAAATACATCCAATCCAAACATCAAAGCAAAGGTCTATCAAAAAATAGCTGATATATATTATAATAGAAATTTGTACATAGCTGCACAATCTTATTATGACAGTACTCTTGCCAATGCTAAAGATAATTATCCCAATTATGAAAACATCAGCGAGCGTAAATTAATATTAGATGAGCTAGTACCCCATCTCAAAACTATTATTCGAGAAGATAGCTTACAAGCATTAGCTAAATTGCCCACACCAGAATTAAATGATATTCTAGATGATATAATAGAAAAAGCATTATTGGAACAAGAGCAAGAGGAAGCCCCATCTAAAGGGAGTATTACCGAATCTACTATAAGCACAGCTGGACATTGGTATTTTTATAATAACGAAACAAAAAGTAAAGGTTATAATGATTTTATCAAAAAATGGGGCAATAGACCTCTAGCGGACAATTGGAGACGCAGCAATAAAAGTGTAAATACCTATCTCGCAACAGAAGATAGCATAGAAGCTGAACTTAATTTAAAAATAGCCAATGGGAAAATAAATAAATCAGATTTACTAAAAATAATACCTAACACAAGCGAAAAGAGAAAAGCCTCAGACGACAAAATCATTGAAGCATTGTATCAATCCGGCGGTATATATGATAGTAGGATGCAGCAAAACAAATTGGCTATTGAAGCATACACCAGATTAAATACGCAATATGCAAATAATATTTATGCTGATAAAAGTTATTATGCTACGTATTTATTATACAAGAAAGAAAAAAATACAAGTAAATCAAATGCAACCGCCCAATTATTACGTACCAATTTTCCTCAATCAATATATACAAAGTTGCTCGATAATCCTAACTATATAGCAGAATCTACACAAGGTAATAAAGAAGTGAATCATTTCTATGAAGAAACATATAACCTATACATAAATGAAAAATATAAAGAAGTAATAGATCGTAAAAATTATGCTGAAACCTTTTTTGAGAATAATATTCTACAACCAAAATTTGATTTGTTGGCAGCTCTTTCATATGGCAAATCCCAAGAAAGTAAAGACAGTATGAGATTTTTACTGGAACATATAGTGATAAAATATCCATCAAATGAAACACGAATCAAAGCGGAAGAACTATTATTACTACTCAAGGGCATAAAAACAGTGAATACTGAAGCACCCTCACCTGAATACAAATTTGATAAAAACGTCAAACATTATGTAATGATAATTATCAATAGCATAGGAAGTAATACTGTAAGCACCACATCAAAAATATCCAATCATAATACTAAAACTCACTCAAGCGATAAGCTTACACAAAACACCGTAGTGATAGACAAAGATCGGTCTGCTATTTTAATAAAAGAATTTTCTAATGCTGATAAAGCAAAACAATATGCTGATGAATTGATTGCTGATAAAACATTGTTCACAACACCAGATGACGTGGATGCCCATATCCTTCCTATTGCAATTGATAATTTTAATTTATTCTTAAAGTCAAAAGATTTGGAATTATATAAAAAATTTGCAACTTCGAACTTTAAGTAACGCAACCCATTTATGCCTAATACATATATTCCTCCTAAGGAGAAAAAAAGTACGCTTAAAATCGAAAACAAAAAAAATTATTCAAGGCTATTTTGGAAAACATTTATCGGTTTTTTATTATTAATCGTAATATATTTTATAGGTACAAGCTTTGGCTTATTTGGATATATGCCTTCATTTGCTGAATTAGAAAACCCACGTTCTTTGCTCAGTGCTGAAATCTATAGTGCTGAAGGTAAATTAATGGGTAAATTCTATAAACAAAACCGCTCTTTAATTGAGTATGAAAACCTCCCATCACATCTCGTGAATGCGCTAATTGCTACAGAAGATATTCGATTTAGAGAACATTCAGGTATAGATATAAGAGCACTCAGTAGAGCACTATATGGAGTCATGATAGGTGATATGAAAGGAGGTGCTAGTACACTCAGTCAGCAATTAGCAAAAAACCTATTTCCTAGAGAAGTGAACCTCAATAAAATTCAACTAATACATCGCAAAATAAAAGAATGGATTATAGCTATAAAATTAGAAAAAAAATATACTAAAAATGAAATAATAACCCTTTATTTTAATACGGTTGATTATATCAATACAGCAACTGGTATAAAATCAGCAGCCCAAGTGTATTTTAATAAAAGTGTAGACTCTCTTAATATACAAGAAGCAGCAATGATAGTAGGGATGTGTCAAAACCCTGTACTTTATAACCCCATCAAAAGAATAGACAAGTCAAAAGAACGACGTAATATAGTTTTACACCAAATGGTAAAATATGGTTACTTGACTAGTGCTGAATTTGCTAACTTAAAAGAAATACCTATAGAATTGAACTTCAGACCGGCTACACCAACAGAAGGTATAGCACCCTATTTCAGAGAATATATACGCCAAGTACTCAAAGAGTGGTGTGCTACACACAAAAAACCAGGTACTAATGAAAACTATGATTTATATCATGATGGTCTCAGAATTTATACTACTATAGACTCCCGTATGCAAGCATACGCTGAGGAGGCTCTCAGCTCACATATACGTGAATTGCAACGCACCTTTAATGTGGGATCAACAAAACCAAACATGAAAACTATAAATGATGGCATATATCGAAGTGATAGATATAAATTCTTAAAAGACTCACTCAAATTAAGTGAGGATGAAATCACTAAAAACTTTAATACTAAAACTACAATGCGTATTTTCACTTGGGCTGGTGATATTACTAAGAATTGGACACCAAAAGACTCTGTAGCTTATTATGAGCGCTTATTACATGCAGGTTTTATGGTAATGGACCCCCAGAGTGGGTATGTAAAGGCTTGGGTCGGAGGTATCAATTTTGAACATTTTAAGTATGATCATGTCAACCCTAATGCCAAAAGGCAAGTAGGATCTACCTTCAAACCATTCGTATATACCATGGCAATAGATAATGGATATTCACCATGTTTTAGAGTAGTTGATAGACGCTATTGTATAGGTAGCTGGTGTCCTCACAATAGTGATGGTGGCTTTAGTGGTGCCTCTTTGACATTAAAACAAGCATTGACCAAATCAAAAAATAGCGTATCCACTTATTTAATGCTGCAAATAAAACCAGAACCCGTAATCAATCTAATCAAACGCATGGGTATTGATGTATCCAATTTTAAGCGTGATGCTACAATCTGTCTGGGTACACAAGACATTTCTATATTTGAAATGGTAGCAGCATACAGTACCTTTGCTAATAGGGGAATCTATTCCAAACCTGTTTTTATCTCACGCATCGAAGATCGTAATGGTAATGTGATCGAAGAATACAGAAGTGATAAAGTTGAAATCATGAGTGAATATACCGCCTATATTATGACCAATATGATGGAGAGCGTAGTGGATTTTGGTACTGCCAAGAAACTAAGACATGGATATGGCTTTAAAGTAGATTTAGCAGGTAAGACAGGTACTACACAAGATAATGCCGATGGTTGGTTTATGGGATATACTCCACGCCTAGTAGCAGGTGCTTGGGTAGGAGCAGATAATCGTCAAGTTCATTTTACCTCCACTGCAATAGGACAAGGCGCTAGCACAGCCTTGCCTATTTGGGCTAAATTTATGAAAAAAGTGTATAGTGATAAAAGATTAGGTTATTCACAATCCGAAAAATTTGAAAAACCAGAAGGAGATAGCCCCGTCGAATTAGATTGTAATAAGTATTATGAAACTGAGGTATATAGTGGTGAATCTATAGCTAAGGCAAAGTCAAGAGAAAACAGCTCCGAACAAGCTACAGGTGCTGCTGAATCTCAGCCGGTACAAGAAGAAGAATATAAAGATGAATTTGAAAAATAGAAAATATTAAAATAGAATAAAAAATTCATTCCCACAACATACAAACAAATCATTATTATCATAGTTTTATTTTAAAATATTCGCTATTTTAATATTATTTTTGCCCCTTAAATATAATAAATTATGTCATCCTTTATTAATTTAAATTATTTAGGTATAAACTCTGCTACAATACAATACCAGTTGAGTCCAGATCAATTAATAGAAGAGACGTTGCGATTAGGATTAGGGTGTCTTTCTAGTACCGGGGCTTTATGTGTCGATACAGGCAAATTTACTGGGCGCTCTCCCGAGGATCGATTCATAGTAAAAGACTCTCATACAGAAAATACTGTAGATTGGGGTAAAATTAATATTGCCTTTGACTCCAATAAATTTGATCAATTATATAATAAGGTTACTAGCTATCTCACTGATAAAAATATATATACTCGAGATTGTATGGCATGTGCTGATGCTACCAATGAATTAAAAATAAGAATAATAACAGAGACTCCTTGGGCAAATTTGTTTGCCTATAATCTATTTTTACGTCCCAAGCTAGAAACATTACAAGATTTTAAACCAGATTGGCATTTAATAAATGCACAAGGTTTTGAGGCAGATTCATCGGTAGATGGTACTCGCCAATCCAATTTTGCCATTATAAATTTTACTCGTAAAATAGTTCTTATAGGTGGTACTGGATACACCGGTGAGATCAAAAAATCTATATTCTCCATACTTAATTTCATTCTACCTCAAGAAAAAAATATTCTGAGTATGCATTGCTCGGCCAATGTAGGTAAAAATAATGACACGGCTTTATTTTTTGGTTTGAGTGGTACGGGTAAAACTACATTATCAGCAGACCCCAACCGCCAGTTGATAGGAGATGACGAACATGGCTGGAGTGATAATATGGTTTTTAATTTTGAAGGGGGCTGTTATGCAAAATGTATAGATTTAAGCGAAGAGAAAGAACCTCAAATTTTCAAAGCTATAAGGAGAGGAGCATTACTTGAAAATACTCGTTTTTTTACAGGTACTAATATGGTCGATTATAGTGACGCTACTGTTACTGAAAATACTCGAGTAGCTTATCCAATAGAATTTATTGATAATATCATGATACCTTCTAATGGTACCGCTCCTAAAAATATATTTTTCTTAACCTGTGACGCATATGGTGTATTACCGCCTATATCGAGACTTACCACAGCTCAAGCTATGTATCATTTTCTATCAGGGTTTACTGCTAAGGTAGCAGGTACAGAGGTAGGTATTACCGAACCTAAATTGACTTTTTCAGCATGTTTTGGTGCTGCATTTTTACCATTACATCCTACTAAATATGCCGATTTATTGGGAAAAAAATTACAAGGCACGGATATTAAGGTATGGTTGCTTAATACCGGATGGTCTGGTGGTAGTTTTGGTGTGGGTAGTCGTATAAAATTGCCCTATACTAGATCATTAATAACAGCAGCATTGCGTGGTGAATTTGATTCGATAACTTTTAATATACTTCCTATTTTTAATTTAGCCTATCCTACTAGCTGTAATAATGTTCCTCCTGATATTTTAAATCCAAGAGAAACATGGGCGAATAAGGATATGTATGATGAAAAAAGTTTGGAATTGGCCAAAAAATTTAATGATAATTTTCATAAATTTGAGGCTATTGCTAGTAATGAGATACGCTCGGCAGCTCCTACTTTTAATAGGGTTTTAGCTTAGTATTAATTATATATATTTTTGATATTGAGATTTAAAATATAGGACTACCTAACCTATCAGGATTACCTCTACACTTATATAATTCGCCGCCATTAAAATTTGCATTTTTAATACTACATTCTATTCCTCCTCTACCTTTACTTGTTGGAGTATAGGAAGATAGATTTATGTCATAACTTATACCTATACCGATATTATTTATTTCATAGTATAATTGAGAAATTATAGCATCCCCTATTCGATAATGCAGCCCCAGACCTAATGCCTGTTCTGTGTAAAAAATTGTATGACGTGTACCATCTTTTACTCTCATGCGCAATATGCCGCTTGCATTTGTTTCAATATTGGGGTCTTGCAATGCAAAAAAAACGGATGGGAGTACAGCGATTTTACCATTTTGGGCATAATGGACATTTTTAAAACTAATTTTTAGATCTCGTGTTCTAATGGACATTTTTAATGCTGTTTATTTTAAGTTCTTGAACATTGCCAATGAATAAAACTGTACCTTTGTTTTGTCTATTGAACATGAAATAGGCTCTGCTGGGGAGCAACCTATCAGGGATAAAATAGATGTTCGAGGAAAAATGTCATTGATGGGTTAAGATATCGGTTCTTAGCTCATTGATATTTTTACGAAAACTTCATGCCTTCTAAAACCCATCTATAAACTTCTTCTTTCGCAATAGCGAAAGGCCATTATGATTTCTCAATTTATTTTTCAAATCTGCAATATGACCATCGATCGCATTGGTCGTAATGGGTATTGTTAGATCTATATGATCGTACCACCTAAACAATCAAGGTAAATTTGATTTCAGACTCCTGAATGCAGCTCTTAGCATTTTATGGTTTTAAAATGATCTGCCTGTGGCCTCATTAATTGTCCTTTCATTTAAGAATTTGTTCCACTTATTTTGCCATTGATTCAATGCGGCTTCAAAGGACTCCTTGTCCGTTCGCTTCATTAAGTCTAGCACAGCTATAAGGTCCATTCCTGCTTGCAATTTGGGCCTCTTTGTCGAACATCTGCGAATGATTGCCGATTGATAGAATTGACACATTTGGACTGGTATTACTTTGAAAGATTGAAAGAGTCCTTTCCCCCCATCACAAACTATCCCTAGTATTTTAAACCCTTTAGCCTTCAATTCATCTACACTTTTTTGATAAAGTTGCTTTGTTTCTGTCTTTACATAATACTTAAGAAGATTATCTTTAGTTATGGCGTCTTTAAATAACATAACCCTAAATCCTTTCCCCCAATATGTAGAATCCATGAGAGCTATTACGTGGTGCAGACCAATCTCCGTTTCCACTACTTGATATTTATCTAATTTCCTTGGGATCGTTTTAATGGAGCATTTATACTTAGATGCTAATTGGCTATACGTTTGCTTACCAATGGTATATTCAACCCACAAACTTGAGCTCTTTACCCGATCTCCACCAAGAATTTGACGATGACATACGTAACGTAGCATTTATACCATTGTATCCCATTTACAAATCCATTTTTATTCTTTATTGAGCTACTGCCATAAAAGTACTTTTTTTTATACATATACTTTGAATTGCCGCAAAGCTAGTAATTACATAGGCTCACAAGATTTTTAGCATTAATTTTGTCCATTAAGCCTAATTTGATGATATTTTACTTCGGTATTCCTTCCATAGTAATGCACTGCGACACATATCTTCTAAGTTATATTTACATTGCCAGTGTAAAAGTTCTTTTGCTTTTTTACATGATGAATAAATAGAAGCTATATCACCTTTTCTTCTTGGTCCATAAATATAACTCAAAGGGCTATTTAACACTGTTTCAAAAGTCTGTACTACATCCAGCACACTAAAACCTTTTTCTGAGCCTAAATTAATAATATCAAATGGTATAGATGGTGTGTCTAAATAGGATAAGGCAGCAATATGTGCTTCTGCCAAATCCATTACATGGATAAAATCTCGAACACAAGTGCCATCAGGAGTGTCATAGTCATTGCCATAAATAGTGAAAAGATGATCATCATGTAGTAAAGCATCAATAATACAAGGAAATAAATTTTCTGATTTGTTGCGAGACCATTCACCTATTATGCCACTTGGATGATTACCGGCAGGATTGAAATACCGTAAAGCTAATACTTTAATATTACTTTGACTTGCAGTAGTACGCAAAATATTTTCACAAAATAATTTGGAAAGACCATAAGGTGTAGATTCAAGTGATACCTGTGTATATTCATCTACAGGCGATAAAGCATGAGGATCATATAAGGCACAAGTGGATGAGAATATAAATTTATTAACATTATACGTATGTGCAGCTTTTAATAACTCAAGGGTTGCATTGATATTGACATGATAGTATTGTAATGGATGGGATAAGGACTCAGGCACACTTTTCATAGCAGCGAAATGAATGATACCATCAATAGCATGTTGTGAAAACATTTTTTCTAAAAAAATAAAATCCGTACAATCACCTTCATAATGTATAAATTCTCTATTCACAATTTTTTTAATCAATTCGATTATAGTGGGGAAAGAATTATGATAATTATCTATGCTTATGACATCATATCCTTGCATGAGCAATGCTACAATGGTGTGCGAACCAATATATCCAGTGCCTCCTGTGACTAATATGCTTTTCATATATTAACTAGCTGCTAAAATACTATATAATTCTTTAGCTATAATATCTCTATTAAAATGTTTTATAACAAAACTACTTGCATTTTGTCCTATCTGATTATAATTTTTTTCGTTTAAAAGATTATTTATTTGTAGTACTAAATCATCGGTATTTTCTGGTTCAAAATAATAACCTGCTTTTGCTTCTGTAATAAATAATTGTCTGGCTTCGCCATCTACTCCCAATAAGATGGGTTTTTTACACAATAGCCATTCGAAAATTTTTGAAGGTATGGCACCTAAAAACAAATCAAGTTTTTTCAATGGTATAATAGCGGCATTAGAATGAATAATAATTTCGTGAATTTTAGATTTGGGTTGGGAATTAGTAAAAATTATATTTTCTAATTGATAATTAGTTGCTAGCATTTTCAATTTATCTTTTTCTGGACCATCCCCTACTATCCAAAATTTTAAATTGGGTATTGACCTCAGTCGTATAGCCGCATTTATTATTATTTCCAGCCCTTGGGCAATACCAATAATGCCAGCATATGTAATAACGAAATCATTTTCATTAAAACCAAAATCGCTTTTTTTACTTATTACTTCTTTTTCAAAAAAAGTAAGATCAATACCATTCTTTAACCAAAATACTTTTTTCTCTTGAAATCGCTTTTTTATATTATCGCATATACCCTGTGTTTGTCCGGTTATTAAGAAGGATTTTTTATAACAATATTCTTCAAGACACGTACCTAAAGAGATTAAGTATTTATTTGTAATAACCCCTAATTTTAAAGCACTTTCTGGCCATAGGTCACTTACATTAAATATAAGTTTGGCATTTTTAAAATATCTATAATATAATGCGCTGATACCAAGAAATAGAGGAGGGGATTCGCATAAAATATAATCATACGTTTTGGGTAATTTATTTGAATTCATTATACTGCTAAAAACAAATGAAAAATAATTTAATAGACGACTTAAAATACTTCTGCTTTTGGACACATAAATCCAAGAACGATATACTGTAAGTGTAGTATATAGTTCCTTAATAAAAAATTTGTTTTTATAATCCTCATCAATCTGCATCGCTGGATAATTGGGCATAGCAGTATGTATATCTATATCACATCCCATCTTTTGCAATCGTATAGCTAATTCATAAAGTCTGTTTTGTGGTGCTCCTACTTCTGGAGGAAAATATTGTGTAAGTATCAATATTTTCATAAATGGGCTATTAAATGATTTATTATTTGTGAAGCTGTATTACCATCTCCATAAAAATGATGTTTATCAATAAATTCTTTATTAGTAAAATAAGCAATAGCATTTTTTAATGCATTTATATCAGTTCCCACAATGCGGTTATAGTCATGCTCGATCAATTCGACCCACTCTGTTTCCTCACGTAACGTGATACAAAATTTTTTAAAAAAATAGGCTTCTTTTTGTAATCCTCCGCTATCTGTTATTACTAAATTACAATCCTTCAAATAAGCAATCATATCAATATAACTCAAGGGATCAATTAAGGCAAATTGAATATCTATATTCCTTTTTTCAATTATTTTCTTTGTACGAGGATGTAATGGTACAATAACATTTGTTATTTTATTAATCTCATTCAAGCCGGTAATAATTGATTGCAATTTTTCCAAGTTATCTGTATTTTCAGCTCTGTGAATGGTACATAATATAAAATTAGAATAAGGACATTTCCTATTTAGACTATTAGAATAATACATAGCCGCATCAAGCATTATATCACCGGTAGGAATAATTATTTCTTCTCGTACACCTTCTTTTATTAAATTCATTACTGCATTGGATGTGGGACAAAATAAAAAATCACTGATGCGGTCCGTCAAGATTCTGTTAATTTCTTCTGGCATATTCATATTATAGCTACGTAGTCCAGCTTCAATATGAGCTATTTTTATACGCAGTTTACTTGCTGCTAATGCTCCAGCCAAGGTACTATTTGTGTCACCATATACAAGCATAAGGTCGGGCTGCTCTATCGATAAAATTTTTTCGATTCTTTCCAACATACGACCAGTCATAGCACCATGCGACAAGGCATGTATATTGAGCTGATATGCGGGAGGTGGTATTTGCAATTCACTAAAGAAAATATCACTCATAGTATTGTCAAAGTGTTGCCCTGTGTGAATAATG